>Ga0272448_1002551_pt1 | contig 22612 bp, 22 predicted proteins | sample YNPCB0191_FD_202220 | JGI IMG/M metagenome (GOLD analysis project Ga0272448, IMG submission 202220) | Hot spring sediment microbial communities from Yellowstone National Park, WY, United States - YNP-CB-019-1 | ecosystem: Environmental > Aquatic > Thermal springs > Hot (42-90C) > Sediment... | reverse complement strand
GCGGAGCGTGTCGGCTGCAACCCGTTGTTATGCGGCAATTACTCTTCGCTCAACATTTCGTAGGCTTCTTTAATGATTTCAGTCAACACTTCCTTGTTCTTTTCGATTTCACCTGGTTGCAATCTGATTCGGTAACGTCCCCACCGCGAATCGTAATCCATAACATCAAGCCCTGCGTTTTCAAGGCGGTCTTGAATCTCGGGCGAATTCTTCAGCCTAGGCTCAAACCTGATGAAACCCTTCTTCGGTCTGAATATTACAAAATTGCTCGGTTGTCCGTGTTTCGCTAACCCGATGTAGAACTTGTTGTATTTGAGTTCCAGCGATGAATCAAATTGCTTTGCAATCTCTAACAACTGGTCCGCCATCGCTACGGTTTTTCTTGATCCACGATTTTCCCAGTAAGCGCGGTCTGTTGTCTCTTGCACTTCTTCGTCTTCATCTACAAGCCCAAGTGTCATCTGGTCAACCACAGTCGTGAATACAAGACCTACTTCATCTCCCCGCTTGAGGGCGCTCATTTGAATTGCTATTAGCGGTATCACTCCGTTGAACAAGCCAATTACGTTTAGAAAACGGCTCGTAATATCTTCGGCAATAATAACTGCAGTGTGGTCGTACTGAGGATAACGTTTCCGCTCAATATCCCAGTACTCGATTGTTCGAATGATGTGGCTCTCATCCGTGCTGCCTAGTTGGATTTCGACTTCATAGCGTTTGCTTGATTCTGCGTCTTGCAACAGAAGATCAAGTCGCCCAGCCCGCGGCTGGATTCGCTCCTTATCCTTCAAGACAACATCTCCCAGTCCCAATATTGTCGGATCTTCAGCAATGCGTTCCTGAACCCAACGTTCGTTAAGTTGAGGGTGTTTCTTGAGCCAGACCTTTTCAAATTTTACGTATTCCATCGTTCATATTCTCCAGAGCCGCATAACGCCGGGCGTGAGCAGCGCGCGTCAGCGCGTCCGCTCCACGCCTTTGTTAGGACGTTTCTCATCTGGTTTCTTGACCAAATACCTAACTTTGTGCTCACGCACGGTGGGTAACTCGTCCAACCATGACAAGTCCCTACCGATAACGAGTTCCTTCATTGTTGCGTGATGAGTGTTTTTCATCGGAATCAAGCGCATTTGAAATCCATGCCGTCGTGCCATTTTCTTCACTTCTTCTGCTTCATCATACGTCATCAGAAAATCGCCCACAAGCGTCTCGCACATCGTGAACAGATATTCATGATCGAGTTGATGATGTTTATAAAGACGCTTGCCGGCTTTCTTTCCTCCGGCAGTGTATGGAGGGTCTATGAAATAGACCGCCTCTTCGCTCGCAGAAAATTCTGCCATCACTTTTAATCCATCATCGCAACGGAAGTCGATTCTGCTCACAACATGATTGAGATTAAGGAGCCTGTGAGCAAGCGTCTTGGGATACCAACGAGAGCCAATACCTTTCCCGCTCTCTCCGTACTTTATAAAGCCAGAGCCTTCGGCGAGTATTCCTCCATGCAGTGTTCTATTTTTCAGAATTGTCTGAAAAGCTTTCTCTCTTATCGTCGTCGGCGTTTTCTGAAGTTCTTCTAAGACGGCTTCTTTCGTCATGTGGAACGTCAGGATTCGATTAGCCAGCCACTCCGCATCACCATTGACGATGGCTTCCCAGACGAAAGCGATTTCGTCATCCAATTCGACCATGACAACCTTCTCAACCAAGTTCTCAAAGAGAGCTGTAAGGCTGATGATTCCCCCACCAGCAAACGGCTCGACCAGAATACCTGGCTTTGCGTTCATACTTGCTATCCAGCGTCGGAATGTCGGCACAAACCATGTCTTCCCGCCAGGATACCGAAAGGGGCTGCGCTGCGGGACAGAGGCAACATTGACCGGCTTCGGTATTTCTGTCTCCGCAGATACATCGACAAAGAGCGGTAATTGTCTCACTATAGCCATATCAAAACGGCCTTTCGATAGTTTGATTCGTGGGGGGAGTTTCCAATTGCTCGTCGAGCTTTTCCTGAAGCAGCTTTATGAAATCTTCTACTTTCCCCGGAAACGGTGTAGTGATCGAAAGCAGCGCGGGCTCAAACTCAGTAAAAACTTCATCCACCTTCGTGAGATGGTATCGTCCCGGTGCGTTGCCTGTTTCGGTACGAAGTTCCAGATCGTAGATGAGCCATGCAATATCTGCATCAGGCTTCGGAACTTGTTTCAAGGTAGGAAGAGTAGCGAAGAAGCTTTTGTTCAATGCCACGGCAATCTTCTTTCCTCAGGCATTGAGAATCCCACCCTTGTAAACGAGTTGGGGGACGAGTCGCTTTCGAGAAGACGAAAGGTAATCGGGACGAGGATAGTTCGGCTCTCTAGACCAGTCCATTGCTGCTCGGCTTTCCGGATCACCCATGTAATACTCGAAGGGGTCACGCACATTACCGGAGATGTAGACGGCCTGAATTTCCAGTGCGCCAAAGTCAAGGACCTTACCGCCATCGTCATAAGCGACAAGAACCACATCAATGTTTCCGGCAGACTTGCCATTGGCGTCATTCAAGCGCACTTCAGTAAGAGAACTCCATCTTGCTCCTTCATCAAAAAAGAAAGTTGCCGCATCGTCAGCAATGATCCAATCCTGGCGAAAACGGATTGGGCAGGTAATGACGGGTTCGTTCTCGTGATAGATACTGCACACGCCAAGAGGATTCTTCGCCTTATCCTTTGTGCAATTGGGAACTTTGTTGTTAAAGGGGCAGAGACGGTGGGACCGGTATCGTTTTGCCGCGTCGGTTTGATCGGTTGTCAGGTGACCGAAGACCTCCGCCAGTGGCTGCTTAATATCAGTCATGACAGTCCTTTCCTTGGTCACGTCCTAACGGCACGCGCATCAGCCGCACGCGGAGCGAGCGAAGCGAGCGGAGCGTGTCGGCTGGATGCGCTTGTTGGGCGGCACCTGTGCCTTGAACTCTCTGTCTGCAGCAGGTGTCCACGGACTATGCCATCGTCTTCGACTTATAACGATCAGTAGATTTTTCAAGTTGGATTTCCCACAAACGCATCTGAAGTTCCACCTCCTCATCTGTCCAACGGTGCTTTACGTTTGCGGCATGTCGTCTCACATCTACCCATGTGCGGTTGATGACATTCGGCCACTTCTCTGGATCCTCAGAATGCGGCTCACCCATATGCCAGTATTTGCGCTCCTGGAAGTAGAAGTACTTGCGGCGAGAGTTACCGAAGCGCTCAATAACGCCATATCGTTCAATGCAATCAATAAGCCTTGCATGATCTTCTGGGCTACATAATGCCTTGGTGGTGTATTCGTGGGGATATGTGCGGGCATAGGTCCAGGCAAATCTCCATTTCGTCCGTTCGATGAGCCGTGCGAGCCCTTCTACGTCATCATCGGGGAGGCATTCTGATCTATCACCTGAGATGCCCAGCATGGCCAACAACCGCGTTTCAGCGTCCGACACGAGTTCGTCCAAGTAGTCATCCCAGTGTTTCGGCTCTGGAACCCGTGGAATGTACAGCCCATCGAGCTCTGGAAACGACCGATTACCACCAGCCTCAATAGTGACACTACTCTCGCCGATCCTGATCGCCCATGCCCCGTATCGGTATCCTTTGCGCTCGTAGGTCATCGAACCTCCGAGGCGTTCAATAATGGATCGTATTTTTTCATATGCACGGTGTGACACAAAACCTCCTCTCTGGAGGGCGTTTCGGCAAACCAGCCGTTCTATCCATTCCGCTTGGCATGCGCCGCCCAACGCTCCGGTTCAGCGGCGGCGCAGTGCGCCGTCCGCTGCAGCCGTTTGTTAGCTGCCTTCCGGGTTCGATCAACCAAAGGCTTCATCCGGCGAGACCGATTCCCAGTGCGTTCCGCTGAGCTTGAACAGTTCAAGTTTTTCTCCACGCCGCCACTCTGCCAGGATCACAGCCTTTGCCCTGTGATGTCTGGCGACCCTTGACAGGCGAGCAAGGTCATCCGGCGTGGGTCGGCGGGCAGAACCGCCCTTCGTCTGAATCAAGACGATTTCGAAAAGGTCACCGCGCTTGAGACCCGCGCCGTCATGGCAGTGATCCTTTCGGATCGCGATCAGGTCCACAATACCGCGAGCTTCGGCCCCCGCCTTGCCTCCGAAATCCACCAAGTTCCATTTGGCTCCCGTGCGCCGACTGTATGTGACGAGCCACTTCGTCATCGTGCGCGCCCACTTCGCAGTATGGTGGGCTTGCTTGCCCGGGCTCATCTTTTCAGGCGTGAGGGTCATGATCGTGGCAGCTAACAATGTTTAGGCCGATCCTCATAACACCCCAAACACGGCTTGGAGTGCCCGCCTAAGACGCCCCGGGAATCCGGGGTGAAAACCAGCCCATCCCCATGTATGGTCGCGGGTTGCGGCCATCGAGCGAAGGTATCACAGCGTCTTATCTCCGCCTCGCCCATCTCGGCGGGGTGGCGTACCTTGTGGAAGAAGATGTACCGCCTGACCCAGTGGCAATAGGCCTGCTCAGTCCGCCGGCTGTAATGGCGGGAGCGCAACGCCTGCGCCAGCCGATCCAGGAGCTTCGGCTTGGACGGCTCGCCCGCGTTTGGCGAAGCGGCACTCGCCTGCATGGCATCGGCAGTTCGAGAAGGTAGCCTTCGGGGGCCAAAGGCTACGCGGTCGTTAACCCGGAGAGGGTTGTAAACCAGAGAATTCGGGAGTTCAGGCGCGGGTTTTTGGGGTGCGGTCGCAACCATGATGGTTGCCTTCGCGCCCCAAACTGTCGGACTCGAACCGGAGAATTTCACCCCTCGGGTCTCCTTGCGCCTAACCCTTTGCCTGCCGCACGTTATGGAAAAGCCCCGGTCGCTCTCGCTTCCGGGGCTCTCCGTTAACCCAAGGGGCACGAAAATGCCCCGTTATTATTATGGCTCCTCGGCCAGGGCTCGAACCTGGAACCTTGCGGTTAACAGCCGCTCGCTCTACCAGTTGAGCTACCGAGGATTGGTGTGCACTTTAATTATGGCAGAAGACTCGGCGGATTGCAACTGTGCAGGCACGAAGCAAAATGGGCTAACCATGGGCCCTACAGACCCCAAACAGGTCATTCGAGGGGAACAGGCGTCCCCTGGCGCGCAGGCGGCATCTCCTCCGGGGACGGCGGCGGGGTGAGCGGTGAATCCTGTTCCGGCTGAAGCGGTATCTTCACGCAAAACGGCTTCCACATGTGGTTGCGGATTTCGTGGAGAAAGGCGATGGGCCGCGCTGCGACCAGTCGGCCGTTCTCGCGCTGGATGTTCGGGAGGACGGTGAGATACAGGCCGTCGGGGATACGGTTAAGATCAAGCGGCGGGACCACCTCGGCCAATTCGCTGCCGCTTTCGCCGCGGTACTTGCGGATGATGCCCAGGAAGGGGATAGGTTTGCCTTCGTGGTTGCGCCCCCTGGCCAGCCAGTAACCCTCTTTCGGCATACCCTCAAGCGGGATATGGGCGCACACGCGGACAGCGAGCGCCTGATCGCCCCAGAAGGTCTTGAGGTCCTCCCGCGCGCCACGCCACGAGAAGATGGGCACGGCGTCCGCAGGGATGGGCGCCAGACGTTGCTCAAACTGCGCCGCGCGCAGGCGCGGTAGTGTGCGCGCACAACCACCAGTCGCACTACTCAAAGATAGGATCATGCAAAGTAGGAGGGTTACTTCAGCAACCCGGACGAGCATCCGCTGAAAGAGTCGCCTCATTACATCAGCCCCTAGTCGCGAGACAAAACCAGGGGCACGGCACGCAGATGATCATCGCGCGCCATGCCCCGTGTGGTTATTGTCGCCAGACATTACTCGCCGTAAACTACGGTCCGGTAACGCGCGTAGATGCCAAGGACGTTCAGCGTCTCGCTATCCACGTGGTGAATCCGGGTAATGCCGCCGTTCTGCGCTGCCTTCTGGATGGAGGCATCGCCTACGGCTACGAGGATAACACCCATCGCCTCTGACACCCCAGTCTTGGTGGCCTTCACCTGGTTGTCAGCCACTTGGACAGGCCCCTTAAGGTCAATGGTGATCGGGGCGACTACTGGAGCCATCGCCATCACACCGCAACCTGCCACCAGTGCCACTGACGCCAGCGCCACTCCGACTAAGAGCAAAGTCCTCATGCCTGACCTCCTTGAACTGGCCTTGGTGCACTTCGGCGGCCGCCGACCACCGGCAGCCCCGCGCCGAAGCACACAGCAAAAGTATTTATACGCGGCGAGACAGGCTTTGTCAATGAAATTATTGTTCAGCGTTCCACACGTCTATGGGGAAATGGGACTTGTGCGCCGGCCATAGGGCGGCGAACCGACTGAGTAGGCGCACGCGGAGGGCAGTCGGCGCAATCGCATTCAGATAAAGGTCACGCCAGGACAGTTGGGGGCGGAGGGAGACCGGGGCAAGAAGCAAACAGCATGGCGGAAAGCAATTCAAGCGGGGTTAGGGGCGCTGAAGAACGCGCCGAACCAGTACACGAGATAGACCAGGCCGACAGTGAGGAAAAGCGGCAATACGCGCAGCCACGGGAATGAGCCGGTGAGGAGCGAGAAGCCCGCAAGAATGGCCGTGGCCGCCGTGAAGACGAAGAAGGGCGGGGCAAAGGGATGGCACTGGAAGGCAACGCGGAATTGGCCGCGCATCATCCAGGCGAAACCGGTAGTCAGCCCGCAGGATGGGCAGCGCGGGCGCGCGAGGAGGCGACAAACGAGGCAGCCGGGCAACCCGAGCTGGCTGTGGGTTCCCCGGCCGCTTGGCTCTGGCGTCAGGCACGCAGCAGCGACCAAGACCGCCACGCTCACAGCACCCACCGGAGCGCTGACCATCAGGCACACTGGACGCGGCGGCTGGACCTGGCGCAGCCGAGACCACCACTGCCGCCAAGACGCCATCAGAAGAACTTCCACGCGCTCACGGCCTGGCCGCTGGCAAGCCGCTTGGCCACGAGCATCGCGTCAATGGCAAACAAGACTTCATACAAGATGACAATGGGGGTAAAGATGAGCGCACCTATGCCGCAGGTGAGGAGGCCGAAGACCATGTCGAAAATCCAGAGGAGAAGGCTCACTACGAGGATGACGACCCCCTTCAAGGTCTGCCCGATATATAGTTGTCCCAACCCGCCGAAGATTATCCCGAGGATGAGCGCCAAAACGGGACTGCACGCCTTGGGCCCAATCATGCCTGGGGCCGCCGCGGTGGGGGCGCCCGCCGACGCCTGCGCTACCGGAACCGCCGTGCCACACTTCCCGCAACGCGTCGCGCCCGCCGGCAATGCCGAACCGCAATTACGGCAGTTGGCCATAGTCGCCTGCTCCTTTCCTGCAAATAACTAGAGCCGTTTCAACAGTTCCTGCTTCTTGGCTTCAAACTCCTGCTTGGTTATGACGCCAGCGTCCAACAATTCCTTGAGGTCCAGGAGTTCCTTCTTGATGTCGCGCACTGGCACGGTAGCCGACGGAGGCGGTTGGGAAGCGCCCGGCTTGATCTCCTCCATCATGACGCGGGCCATGCCCAAGCCAGCGCCAATACCGAGGCCAGCACCCACTCCTTCGCCACCGCCGGCCTTGGCGGCCTCGCGCATGGCGTCGGCCATGGCCACAGCCTTGTACTTGTCTATGTCTTGGGCGGCGATGCCGGTGGCGCGGTTGAGCATCTCCTGTACCTCGGGCGGCACCGTGATGGCCTCCACCAAGAGGTCCACCAGTTGGATGCCATACTGGTCCGTGTCCTGCCGCGTGTCGTTTTTGAGGTCGGTGGCGATGTTAGTGTATTCGATGGGCAGGTCAAGGACGGATTTCATGCGCTTGGCGATGACCACGGCGAAGCGGGAGACGATGATGCGGCGCAGATATTCCTCGAGGGCGAAAGTGGTCTCAACCCCCTGCGTGGCGACCATGGTGGCCATGAAGAGCCGCGGCTTGGCGATGCGGAGGGCGAAGGAGCCGTGGGCGCGCAGGCTGGCCATGCGGAACTCACTATCGCGGAAGGTCACCGGCGTCGGCGTGCCCCAGCCGAGGTTGCGGAAGGTCTGCAGCGAAAGGAAGTAGACGTGGGCGCGGAAGGGGCTGCGGCCACCGAAGGCCAGGCCAATCAGCGGACCGAGGAGCGGCAGGTTCTGCGTCTGCAGGGTGTGCCGCCCCGGGCGGAACATGTCCAGCACCTTGCCGTCGCGGTAGAAGAAGGCGACCTGATTCTCCTGCACGATGAGTTGCGAGCCGAGGACGAACTCGCCCGTGCCCTCCTGAGGGACGCGCGCGATGACAATTTCCCCGGTCGGGTCCGTGAACTCGATGACGTTCAACGCCATTGCCGGCCCCCCATCAGGCGGTGAGGACGCGCTCGCGTTCGTTCAACGCCCGTTCCAGTCGGGTCATGGCCTCGGCGAGCGTACGAATACGGCTGCGCCGAGTCCCGTCGTCGCTGGCCGCGTCGCGCAGGCTCGCCGCGGCATCGTGCAGTGCACGCTCAACCTCGGCACACTGCGCCTCCAGTTCCCGGTCGAGGAGTGCCACGCGCTCGCGCTGCCCTTCGCTCGGCAGCGCCGCCCCGATCAGTCGCGTCATCTGCCGGATTTTGTCCAGTTCCTTGACCAAGAGGTCCACCTCCGAGGCCAGACCACCGGCGCTGCCGCGCAGATCTTCCACGAGGCGCAGCAGGGTCTCCACCCGATGGCCCAAATCCACGAGTGGACGGTGAACCGCTTGGGCAGCGCTTTCCTCGGCAACGACGGCGAGGTCATGCATATACATGAGTACGGCAACAATGAAGAGGGCCAGAGATACGGCTCCCAGGAAAACAAATAAACCCTTCTCGTGGCCGGGGAAGACGTATGCGCCGAGGAGGAAGGCCACGGCCATAATCAGGGCATAAAGGACGATGAGGCCACCGATGATGACTTGGGTCGCCCTGCTCACGTGCACGTCGTAGCGCGGCAGGAGGTGAACGTTCATGAGGTAAGCGAAGGCGATGAACTGCAGGAGACAGATGACAGAGAGGCTGACCTTGAAAAGCATGCCGCGTGCCGCCGGTAGCGTCAGGATGAAGAAGGTACTTATGGTAACGAGCACGGTGAGAATGAAAAGCCCCGCGAGGACGACCATTGCCCCCGGGGGGAGCGAGGCGCATCGGCTGACATCCGCCGCCTCCTCATAAGCCGTGCGAGACCCCTTATGGCGTCTGCGCAAGGCGGATGGTAGCATAATGTTCATCGTGCCTGCAAGAAAAAATGCCGTTTTTTTGGAGCGCGGGCGCCACACACCCAAAGGCTGAAAGAAAGTGGCCGGCGGCAGACTGACAACCACTGAGGCGAGGCTGACCCGCTTCCAGGAGGTCCGGACTTATGGCGTACAAACGCAGCGATTTCGCCCCCCTGCGCGAGACCGTTTACGGTGTGGGCTTCCATTGGACGACATGGACCTGGCCACAGCATGGCGAGCTGCGACCATTTCCGGAAGCAGTCGAGACTTTTGATGTCCCCGCCTTCGTGGAGGTGGTCAAGGAGACTGGCGCAGGGCATGTGCTGTTCACCGCGACTCATCTGATGCAATGGCTGCCCGCGCCGCATCCGGCGGTGGACCGCATTCTCGCCGGGCGCACCTGCGAGCGCGACCTCTTGATGGAATTGGCCGACGCGTTGGCGGCGGTGGGCATCCGCTTCATCCTCTACTACAACCACGGTGCGCATGGCCAAGACAAGGAGTGGGCCGCGGCCTCGGGGGCCACCGCACCGGACCGCGCCGGTTTCTTCGAGAACATCTGCCGCATCCTCGCAGGGCTGGGCGAGCGCTACCGCGAGAAGGTCATAGCCTTCTGGCTTGATGGTGGCAGCGAACTGGCGCGTGGGCCGGATACGCCCTGGGCGGCACTCACCGCCGCGGCAAAGGCCGGCTATTCTGACCGCCTGGTCTGCTACAACCCAGGTCTGGAGAACTTGGACCTTCTCACACAATACCAGGACTTCTGGGCAGGGGAAGTGAGCCACCTGGAGTTCACGCCCTCCGGTCCCCACACACCCACGGGTCTGCCGTGGTACAGTTTCGTCGCCCTCCACCGCGACCCGCGCCTGCGCCTGAGCGGGCTGTGGGGCATAGACCGCGAGGCGCGCGACATGGTGCTGCCTTCCTACCACCCTGCACAGGTGCTCGCCTATCTGGAACGTTTCCGTGCGTGCGGCGGGGCGGTGACCTTCAACCTCCTTTGCTACCAAGACGGGGGGATATATAATGACGACCTGGGCCTTATGCGCGAGGTGGGGCGACATATCCGGCGCGAGAAATAGAGTGGGACGGCAAATGAGCAAGACTGACAAGCGGGCCAGAAGTGGGGCAGGGAAACCCGCCGTGCGGCTGCACGCGGGGCCGCCAAAGTTCGGCGTGGAGGAACTGTGTGAACTGGTTGACCTGTGGCGCTTTCCGCCAAAACAGAAGCGGGAAATCTGCGCGGCAATTCGCCGCGCCCCCGGTCCGATGGGCCCACACCTCTTCCGCTACTACGGGCCGACACCGGGAAAGGTAGCGCAGGCGGAGGCCGCGTTCCGCGAGGCCATCGGCGTCAAGTACGCCTTGGCGGTCAACTCCTGCACCTCGGCACTCATCTGCGCGCTCAAGGCGCTGGGGATAGGTGCCGGAGATGAGGTCATCGTCCCCGCCTACACTTTTTTCGCCACGGCCAGCGCCGTGGCTGTTGCCAACGCCGTGCCGGTGATTGTGGAGGTGGACGAATCCCTCTGCCTAGACCCAGAAGCAGCAGAAAAGGCGGTGACGAAGCGGACAAAGGCCATAATCCCGGTGCACATGCGCGGTGCGCCAGCGGCGATGGACGCCATACTGGACGTGGCACGGCGGCACAGTCTGGCCGTTATCGAGGACGTTGCCCAGGCCTGCGGCGGTTCATTCCGCGGCCAGCGCCTCGGCTCGCTGGGCACCTTCGGCTGCTTCAGCTTCGATGCCTACAAAATAATCGCCAGCGGGGAGGGCGGGTTTGTCACCACTGATGACGAGTGGCTCTATACCCGCGCGCAGAGTTGGCACGATACCGCCGCCTGCTGGCGTCCAGATCGTTACGCACGCGAGCGGCGCGAGGGTGAACTTTTCTGCGGCGAGAACTACCGCATGAGCGAGTTGCAGGGGGCCGTGGCTTTGGCGCAAATCCGGAAACTTGACCGACTAACCCGCGCCACCCAACGCTGCCACCGGCGCATCGCGGCGGCGCTAGAGTTGCCGAAGGGATGTAAAATGCGTCAAGTGCCCGACCCGCAGGGCGATACGGGCATCTGCCTCATTATCTTCCTGCCCGACGCGGAAATGGCCAAGAAGGCAGCTGCGGCGGCCAAGGCCGAGGGTGTGCCCGCCGGCGGCATCTACGACCAGACCGTGCGCGACTGGCACCTCTACTGCCACTGGGACCACATCTTGGAGCGCAAGCCCGTCAGCCCTGATGGCCTGCCGTGGAGCGCCATCCCCGCCGCCGAACAGCCGCGGTATTCGCGCGACATGTGCCCGCGGACACTTGATCTGCTCAGCCGGTCGCTGCACGTAGCCGTGGGGGCGCACTACACCGACGAGGAGTGCGACGCCATCGCTGCCGTCCTCAACCGCGTTTTGGTGGGGTGTGTGGGGAAGTAGAGCCGCACTCAAAAGCCGCCGAACAACGCTTCCTGCGCTTGGCGGAGGGAGTCGTCGCGGTCGAGGCGGACGACGGCTAGCCCGGCCTCGCGGCAGGCGTGAGTAACCTCGGCGGTCACATCTCCGGGCACCCCGGAGAGGTGATCGCCGGCGAGGACGTCAAAGAGCAGTTTGCTGTCCGACGGGAATTTGACCACGTGAAGCGGCCAGTCCGTGCCAAAGCGCAAGCGTTCGCGAACCTCCTTGCGCACAGACTGGCACTCACCCAGACCAAGCTGCATCACATACCGCCCGCGCACGCGTGCGAGTCGCGCGAAGGTCATCGGGCCAGGTCGCCCCGAGAGCTCCACGGCCGCGCCGCCGCGCCCCAGACACTGTGGCCGCAGGGCCAGTCGCGGCATGGCCTTGGCCAAGTCAATTGAGTTCGCCCCGTAATAGGCCGAGGCGCCCCCGCAGTTACCGATGAGAACGTAACTCTCCGTCATGCCACGGACTGCGCCAAAGAGGACCGGATGCTCGTTTGAGAGTTGCCGCAACAGAAGCGAAGTAACCAGACCACGCAGGTCGCCTTTGCAGACAGTCGTTATGTCGGACTTGGGTCCATAAGCATCGCGGGGGAAGGGCAGGAAGGTGGGCAGCAGGCACGCCGTCACGCCCCAGACCTCGCTTATCTCGCACTGACACTTGATACTGCAGCCGACGACGCCCTCTGCCTGCTCAAGTTGTGCGAGGCGGTCGCGTGCCGCCAAGTAGAGAGCAACTTGCCGCGCCAGCGTCTGGGGGGTAAGCATCGCTGTATCGTACCGGATGTTCACGCCCTGCTTCTTCAACCAAGTCACCATGGATTCAATCCGTTTCGGCTCACGGGCGAGAAGCGCCTCGGCAGCCTGGGTAAGGACGAGTTGGTCCTCATGGAGGCACTCACCGAAGAGGCGGTCCTTGAGCGTCACCTCGTCCTCCCGCGCCGGATCGCAGTGGAGGCGGCGCTCACTGCCCCAAAGGAGAAGATGTGCGCGGCGCAGCGCGGTATAGGCGGTAACCCCCCGTGCCCAGGCGAGAATTTCTTCCTTTGCCCCGCGCAGGCGGCAGTGCGTCGTGGCGGGCGTCAGGTCGGTTCCTTCGCGCAACACCGCACTAACGGCAACGACGAAGCCGGTCCCGTCCCAGCTCGCATCCCCGTCCGTGTAAAGGGCCAGGGGCACGCCCGTGCGCCGGGCCAATGCCGCCACCAACGCCGGGTCAGACCAGTGGTAGCACTCCACTACAAGACATTCAATGAGGTTGGTGGCGAAGTAATTGACGCACGCCTCAATCTCGCGCATCCGGTTAATGCCGTAAGTATCGGTCCAAGCCTTGCGCAGTTCAGGCATAGGGTCCACCACGGCCATGCCGCTGTTGCGCAGAAACTCGGCCAAGGCGTTGTGCTGCCTGGAGATATAGCGCTCGCAAGCATCGGAGCGCCCGGTTTCCCTGGGATCCGTGAGTGCGACCAGGCCGATGCGTGGAATCCGCCGCTGCATCGTTTGCTCCCCCGAAAGCGCCCGCACGGGCAAAACCCATCGGGTGCCCCTCTCCAAGGTACACCCTGTGCCTATGATTCTAGTGGGCTGCAGGGTCATTTTCAATCCTCTTTCCCAGGCTTTGCGATGAGACAAAAGGCAAGCAGGTACAGTAAACCACAATATGTTGAGTCACGCGCCTTTCAAACCCCAATTTGAAGAGGTCACTCCGTCCTCCCATTTGCCGGCGGTCCAATTCTCTTTTTTGTTGTGCAGAACCAGCGTTTCCCCGCCACGCATCAAGAGAGGACCTGTGGTGGGACTGTCTCAAATAGTGGCCTAATCCAAAGACGGAATGCGGACATCACGACCTCTGCTGCTCACCACACCCAAGTCAGGGATGACAGAAAGACCATCACCGTCGTCACCGCGCTAATCAGGCATAATTAGAGGTGGCGCCAGCTGGCGCAGAGTTTTCGCCCACCCGACTGCAGCATGCCGCGGTCATTACACCCCCTGCTGGGCGGCACACCTTTGTCGCCAACTATGGTAAAATGCGGTTACAGGATGCGTGGCGTGGGCCATGCGCCCCAGGACTTGCCCATGACCAGAAAGTTCAGGCTTGAAGCACGGCGGGCGGCCGACACGGCCCTCCTTGCCGATTTGAACCACGAGCAACGCGCAGTAGTTACCGCGCCGGGGGGGCCGATGCTTGTGGTGGCCGGCGCGGGAAGCGGCAAGACCCGCGCGCTCACCTATCGCCTCGCGTGGCTGGTGGAAAACGGTGTGGAACCGGGTCGTATTCTACTCGTTACTTTCACCAACCGCGCCGCACGAGAGATGCTCCATCGCGTTGAACTCCTTGTCAGACACAAGACCCGCCAGGTCTGGGGTGGCACTTTTCATCACATCGCCAACCGCATTTTGCGGCAATATGGGCAGTGTCTCGGCATAAGGCCAGACTTCACTATCCTTGACCGCGAGGACGCACGTGACCTCATCGGTGCCTGTGTGGCCGAGGCGGGCATCCCCGTCAGCCAGCGTCGGTTCCCGCAAAAACGCGTCCTAGTGGAGATATCCAGTTTCATTCAGAACACCCTGAAGCCGTTGGACAAGGTAATCGCGCAGCGTTATCCGACGTTTGTGGACGACTTGGACAACATCGCCAGAGTCCTGCAACTCTATCAGGAGAAAAAACGCCAGCGGCAATTGTTGGATTACGACGACCTGCTGACCTGCTGGCTGACCCTCTTGACAGAGCACCTTGACGTGCGGGAGCGCCTCGCTGACCAGTTCCTGCACATCCTGGTGGACGAGTATCAGGACACCAACGCTATCCAGGGGACAATTGTGGACCTCCTCGCCAGCAAACATCGCAACTTGTGTGTGGTGGGCGATGACTCACAATCCATCTACAGTTTCCGCGGCGCGAGTTTTGAGAATATCATCCGCTTCAAGGAGCGCTATCCCGATGCGCGCGAGTATCGCCTGGAGACCAACTATCGCTCCACGCCGGAAATCTTGGCGCTCGCCAACGCCAGCATTGCCCACAACCAGCGCCGCCTGCCCAAGGTGCTGCGCGCTGTCCGCCCCTCCGGACTGCGGCCAGCACTCGTGTCGTGCCACGACCACTTTGTGCAGTCGCGATTCGTGGCTGAATACATCCTTCACCTCCTCGACCAAGGACGCAAACTAAACGACATCGCCGTCCTCTATCGCAACCACTGGCACTCAATGGAACTGCAACTGGAATTGCAGCGGCGTAATATCCCGTTCCAGGTGCGTGGCGGGCTGCGTTTTTTTGAGCAGGCGCACATTAAGGATGTCGTCGCCTTTTTGCGCATTGTGGAAAATCCCCGCGATGAACTGGCGTGGATGCGAGCGTTGCCGCTCCTGCCCAGAATGGGCAGCGGCCTGGCCCGCAAACTCTGGCTCCACATCGCCGTCGCGGACAACCCGCTGGACGAGGCTTGCCGTCTTGACCCCTCCATGCTGTTTCCCCGGCCGTTGCGGCCCTTCTATCGCGATTTCGCTAGCCTCCTCCAGAACCTGCGCCGACTGGCTTCACCTGCCGAAATGCTTGATATGGTCATCCGACGCTTCTACGCCGATTACCTCATCTCGCACTACGACAATGCGGCGCTCCGCCGTGAAGACCTCAAGGGCCTCGTCAACTTCGCCGGGCAGTACAAAAGCGTTGAGGCCTTCCTCGCCGATATCTCCCTCGCTGGCGAGTTCTCCGGCGAAACCGTCGTCACCGGCCCGCAGGAACAGGAGTATGTCACCCTCTCCACCATACATCAGGCAAAGGGCTTGGAATGGCCAGTCGTTTTCATCCCGTGGCTGGCCGATGGCCGCTTCCCCACCGACTTGGCCATCAACACCGAGGAGGACGTAGAGGAAGAGCGGCGCGTTTTCCACGTCGCGGTAACCCGCGCCAAAGACGAACTCTACCTAATCGTGCCCCAAGTGTATCACAACCGCTGGCAAGGCACCGTCATGATGAAGCCCAGTCGTTTCCTTACCGAACTGGCCGATGACCTGGAAGACCTTACCGAAAGGATGGAGTTGGAGGAGGGATTGCCACATCTAATGATCGGCGAGGAGAAGCCCATCGCCATTGAAGCGCCTCGTGATCCCGCCCCTCGGTCCTTTCCCGTGCAGCCCCAGGGCCGGCAACGCCACAGCCGATTGACATAGTCAATCGGTCAAAGCCCTTTCAGGAGAGGGAGAAAGAAAGGTTTTTGGACTTCCAGGCCGCAGATCGTCACCGGCCGCCAAGCTCGCCGGAAATGCGGAACGCAGCGGCATGAGCACGCAACTGACACTTGACTTTGCTTCGGGTTTTGACCCGGCGACAGGCCTTTGGCGTCATGAGGGGCCAGGACATACACGCCCGGTCGCCGGGCTTGCCAGTGTGCACGCGGGACCCGAAGCGGCGATGCGCCTCCTTGTGGCCGCAGAGGCGGGGCGGCTGGGTGAGGTAGATGTGTCGCGCGTCCTGGCAGCCCTGCGCCGCACACAGGTGGATTCTCCCGGCACGCAGCAGAGGTGCTTCCGCTGGTACATGGAAGAGACGACCGTCACCGATGACCACGCTGCCTTCTTCAATAGCATGGCCCTCATCGCACTGTGGCGCGCTTACCGTAACGCACTGGACGGAGCCGCGCAGGCCCTCGTTGAGGCGCTCCTGCGCCAGATGATGCCCTACGCCCTCCGGCGTTGCCGCGAGCGGCGGTTCTACTATCCGAACGAATACCTAGGCTACATCGTCAGCGCCTAGTTCCCGGCCTGGTTTTTCGGCATCCGCGCCGTGGCGGAGGAAATCGAGGCGCACCTAGGCGATGCCGCCGACGTGTGGCAGGCACAGGCCTGGGGCTGGGGCGAACACCTGAGCGAGATCTACGCGCGCATCATCCTTGATGAGTTGCTCCTCCTGCTCCTCTGCGACAGGGAACTGCCGGACGCGCTTCGGCGCAAGTGCCAGTCGCTGCTGGATGACCTTGTCTGGTGCGAGGATGCCTTCGCCGGTGGGCCGCGCGTGCCCGCCATCCGCTCCTACGCCTTCGCGTCCGTGCCGGCGGCGACCGCCTGGCGCGACTGGATTCAACCGCTGCCCCAGGATGCCACGTTCGCCCCTTCGCGCGCCAGCGGCGAGCGCCTGGCGACTTGCTGCACGCCCTTCCTCACCGCCTCCGGCCGCTTCTGGTACCCGCTCGGCCACGTCTTTCACTCCCTTGGCGCTGCGGAACTACTGCCCAGGCGCAGGCCCGTCTGTGGCTCGTTTCACGTGCCATGCGCCGGGCACTCCGCGGCGTTCGTCAATATCCAGCACGAGATCCGCCTCGGCAGTTGTGAGCGATTTCCCCTGATGCCTTCCGCCGAACATGCAACGTGGGGGCTTTCCTGGCAGTCATTCCCGGTGGCCATCTGGGCGGAAGACCTGTGGGGCTTTCTGCAGTGGGGAACGCTGGAGGCCGGTACACGCCGACTGCACCCCGCCGCGAGCAAGCGCGAGGGCTATCTGCACAACGCCCTCACCGATTCCGTGCAGCCGCTGATTGTCGGGCGCACATTCTGCCGCCAGTGCGGTGGCAACCTCATCTCCCCGCGCCTCATGCCGGCGGTGGCGCGGACATGGGAGGAACTCGTTGACCGGTTCCGGCTTGTCGGGCGCTGGGACGAACTGCGGGTGCTCAACCCCATCGGCAACTGGCACCAGACGATTCTGCGCCGCGGCCCGCGCGAAGTCAGCTTCCAATGCTTCACCCTCACGCCCGGCCTTGCGCCGGCTCTCCAGAAGACCGGCATGGGCGCCGACTGGCAGTTGCTCTGCCGCGGCGAGGTGATCCGGAACCTGCGCTGCCTGGCGACCCTCTGGGGCATCTCGCTTGGCGGTCGCGTCACCTGTCCGCCACAGGTAACGCCGCTCGCCGAGGCGCCTTCCCTGCCCCGAACCGAGCCTGAGAGAACCTGGCGCGTCCAGTGGCGATGGCCGGACACGGCCTGGGACCTGCGCCTCGACCCCTTGACCGACGAACTCGCCCTTTCAGGCGATACCAGACTCGCACCGTGCCATCCTGTGCAATCGGCTGCCGGCGGATGTCTATGACTTGTGGCACAGCGTGAGCATGTGCTGTAGCCCATTGGGAGTAATGCCGCGACATAGGGACTTGCGCGGGCGACAATGGCGTTGTATCGTTGCAGAGGCCGACTCGGGCGTATCACTCAACCGGCACGTGCGAGAGGCGGGATGGTTCGTCCGCGATGGGTGATTGCCGGGATTCTCCTGGCGGCGCTGGCGATGCGCCTGGCGCTCCTGGCAACCGGCCTGGCAATGACCAATGGCGACGAGGCGCAGACCGGACTGATGGCGCTTGACATCCTGCACGGACGCGCGCTGCCCATCTACACCTATGGCTACACCTACAACGGCGGCGCGGCGATGACAGCCTATGTCGCGGCGCTCTTCTTCCGTGTCGCAGGCACCAGCGATTTCAGCCTCAAACTTGTTCCGCTCATCGTGTCGCTCCTCTACCTGTGGGCGGTCTATGCCTTCGTCCGGCGCTTTTTTGGTGAGGGAGCAGCGCTCGTGGCCGGATGTCTTCTCCTAGTGGATGTCGGCGGTCTGCCGTGGTATCTGGATGCACGCGGGGCACAGGTGATTCACCTCGCGCTCAGCGTTGTCCTCGCTGGCATTTTCTACGACCTGTACTTTATTGGCACGGGGCGCTGGAGCCGCCATTTCCTCTTCGGCCTGGTGGCGGGGGTGGGCCACTGGAACTTCCCGTTCATGTTGCCGCTGGCGGCGGGGTTCGTGGTGCTCCTGGCCCTGGCGGAGGGACACCGCTTCCTCCGGCGCGGGCTGCCGCTGGCGGCACTGGGGGCGCTGGCGGGACTCGCGCCGGTAACTACCTACCACCTGGCAGGTAACACAGGATGCGCCGTGCGCGGCGCGGCAATACAACTCGACCTGGCTGCCTTCCCGCGCAACCTGGCCCGCATCCTGGCCATGTCGCTCCCGGAACTCTTCTCCCTCCTCAACGTCGTATCCGCCTATTCGTGGCTTCTACTTGCCATCGCCCTGACCTGCGTGGCATACGTCGCTATCACACATCGCGCCGGCCTGCACGCGTTTCTGCGGGCGCTGGTTGCCTTTGGCCGCAGCGTGCCACAGCGCGAAGAGCCTGCCGCCCGGGTATGGCCGCTGATTGCCTTTCTGCCGGCCTACGTGGTCGCGGCAGCGCTAGTGCGCGTGGGCGCCTCCACCCCGCGCTACCTCCTGCCGCTGGCGCCGTTTCTGACCATTTTGACGGCAATCGCCATGGCGCACCTTCTGGCGCGACGCACGCTGTGGCGTGTACTCGGCGGCGCCTTCCTCGCCACCTTCGCCATTATCGGCCTCTGTGTGCAGGGACATCTGTTGTTCACCGAGAAGGAGACGACGCTGGATTACCTCCGCGCGCCGGACGGCGAGACGCTCTTCCTCAACTTGCGCCAGGCGGACTTTGACGCGCTGATGAAGTTCTTGGCCGATGAGGACATCGGCTGCGTCTATGCAGCATCGGAACTGCGCTCAAAAATCATGTTCGCCAGTGTCGGGCGCATCCTCGCCAGCAGTCGGTGGTTGACGCCGCAGCACGATTTTCTGCCCACGGCGAGCGAGGAGGTGGAGCGGCGCGTCAGCGCCGGCGCGAAGTATGCCTTTGTCTGCCGCCGCGACATGCTCCTTTGTATCAAGGGCCGGCGCGAGCCGAATTTTCCGGAACGCTGGGCGGCGATGCTGGCAGGGCTGCGCGCCCAAGGCGTGCGTTGGCAGCAACGGGAGATCGGAGGTCTGGTGGTATACTACGATTTTGACCGCGACGTGCGAGCGTTTCTGCCGTGAGAAAGCAGCAGGTCTCACCTGTGAAAAATGAATTGTGACAGGCAAAGCCGCGCCCCGGAATGTCTAGTCCCCCACTTGCCGGGGCGGGTTGGCACGCGGCGACGTTGGTTCGCGGCACTGGCGCTCCTACTGGGCGTGGCGCTTGCCCTAGGCGTGGGAGAGGTCTTGCTGCGGGCCGTGGTGAATTTTCAACTCCTCGGCAGTGAAGATGGCTTCACACGCCTGATGCGGCAGGGGCCACGTGAGACGGTGGACACCGTAAGCGGCGGGAGGCAAATCTTCCGACCCAGCGAGCATCCTGACATCGGCTGGGAACCAATTCCCAGGGTGGAGGTGGGGCACATCCGCATCAACGCCGGCGGCTTTCGCGGACGGGAATACCCGCCGAGTCCGCCACCGGGCGTAGAGCGAATCGTTGTCCTCGGCGACTCAGAAACGTTCGGCTTCAACCTCCGAGAAGAGGAGACATTCCCCAGTATCCTTGAGTCCCGCCTCAACGCGCGCGGTGGCCGCCGCTTTGAGGCGTTGAACTTCGCCGCCCCTGGATACAACACCGCCAACCAACTGGCTGTCCTGCGAAAACGCGCCATCCGCTACCGACCGGGGATTGTCGTACTGATGTACAACTTCAATGACCCGGAAATCGGCGACCCGTACCTGGTGCTTGGCCGCGGTCTGCCGTCGCGCTCCTATCTCTACCTCTTGGCGGCCTATTTGCACAAGCGCGCCACGGCGCTACCCGACCTCCGCGCGCGTGCACGCACCGCCGTTGAATACTACCACCTCCTGCACGCATCACCCTACGGAGAGGCAAGTCGGCGGCTCGTTCTGGAGATGGCCGACTTCGCCCAGCAGCACGGCGCTTGCTGCGTTCTGGTAATTGACCCACATATCGCCGACCGAGAGCCGCTGGGCGATAAATATCCATACCGCGACATCCACGCGAGGCTGGCGGCGCTGGCATCCGAGTCCATAACGGTGGTGGACCCGCTCGCGGCGCTGGCGGCGGCGAATCCTGACCCGACAGTCTGGTGGATTGGCCCCTACGATCGGCATAAGAATGCCGCAGCGCATGCGGTCATCGCCGACTGTGTCGCGGAGGTGATACTGAGAGGTGCGGAAACCATCCCCGTAAGCGCCCCTACCGGTCCTCAATGACGAAAGCACGGACGAAGGAACTGTCCAACCCCTGGACCTTATAGGGCAGCGCCAGCACGAAGAACTCGCGCCGGTGAATCTGGTCAAGGTTAGCGACGATCTCCACGAAGACGCACCCCGCCGCATGAGGACAACGTGAAAGCGGCGCGCCTCGGCAGCGCTGGGCGAAGCATTGCCCTGCCGCGTGCAAAATGTAAAAATAGCGTAGCGGTTTTACCACAAAATCATCAAAATCATCTGTCGGGACGTGGATGCCTCCGGGAGTGAGCAGACATGAGCGGGCAACGTCTTGGTGCTGCCGTCATCGGCCTCGGTTTTGGCCGCGGGCACGCGCAGGCCTACGCGGCACATCCGCAGGTGGAGTTGCGCGCCATCTGCGACAACGATCCGGAGCGCTTGGAGCGGGTGTGCCGTGAACTCTCTGTCCCCTTCGCTACCACCGACTATCGCGCTATCCTGGCCCGGCCTGACATTGACCTAGTGTCGGTGGCCACGCCGGATTATCTGCATGCCGAGATGAGCATCGCCGCGCTGCGCGCGGGCAAGCACGTCCTGTGCGAGAAACCGATGACCACATCCGTCGCGGAGGCGCTGGCAATGGCGGCGGCGGCGCGCGAGGCGCAGCGCCAGCTCATGGTCGGCCAGATTTGCCGCTTCGCCCCCGGATTCGTCGCAGCGAAGCGGATTGTGGACTCCGGCGAAATCGGGCGCCTGTTCTTCATTGAGAGCGAATACGCCCACAATTACGGTCATGCGGCCGGCCATCGCAACTGGCGCAAGGACCCCACGCGGCCGCGCAACGCCTTCCTCGGCGGCGCCTGTCACGCGGTGGACCTCATCCGGTGGGTCGGCGGCAAAATCGTTGAGACCTTCGCCTACGCGAACAATCTGGCGATGCCCGACTGGCCGGTGGATGATTGCTACATCGCTGTGTTCAAGTTTGCCCCGGCGCCAGGCAGCAACCAGGGCGCCATTGGCAAGGTATTCTGCTCCATCGGCTGCGTCCGCCCTTACACCATGCGCAGCGTCTTTTACGGCACAGAGGGCACAGTCATCTGCGACAACCGTTCGCCCAGTATCCAGGTCTGCTCACGACGGCGGATACAGGGCGAGAAGTTTGAGTTTACGGAGGTGCCAGTTGACATTTCGGCGCACAACATCGCCGCTGAGGTTGCTGAGTTTGTAGATTGCATCATCAACCAGCGTCCGGTGCCGACCGATGCCCTGGAAGGGGCACGCACCGTGGCCGCCTGCCTGGCCGCGAGCGAGTCGGCGGCTACAGGAAGGCCCGTACAGATAGCAGATTGTGAGTTACGCTGACGACCAACTCATCCAAGGGCAGGCGCAGGAGAGTAGGTGGGGCTGTCCTGAAGAGAGTCGCGCCCGGAGGAGTGGGGGGCAGGTGCCTCCTCCGGGCGGAGAAAAGCAGACGGGCCGGACCGCAGGCTCAGTCAAGCCCGCCTGCGCTGTGGGCCAGACGCGGAGCGGGAGATGCGTCGGAAAGCCGGTGATGGGCGCTTGCCATTTCCGTCCGTCCCCCGCTCCCCCATTTCCGATGTCTGGATGGGGGCTGCCACCCAGACCCGCACGAACGACACGGAGGTGTGAGTTGGTCACCCGAAAATATTATAGACCCCCACGATCACACCATGTGTAACGAGTTTGTAACAATTAAGAAGGGGCAAGGCTTCTGCAGACTCTGGAGAAGGCTGGGGAAGAGTCGCTAATCAAATTTGCTTTTTGGTCAGTCGCGTGAGGGGTAGTGTCAAGTTTTGTGTGTAAATTCGTCGAAGGGACACAGGCGTTAATCCTCCTTGGGGCGCCGGTCAGGCGGCGCGTTTGTCGTCGGCGAACTCGGCGCAGACCTTGCCGGCGCGTTTTTCGTTGAGGAAGCGGAAGAGCCCGTAGATCATGCGCTCCAGGCTCGCGTCGTTG
>Ga0272448_1002550_pt1 | contig 22641 bp, 20 predicted proteins | sample YNPCB0191_FD_202220 | JGI IMG/M metagenome (GOLD analysis project Ga0272448, IMG submission 202220) | Hot spring sediment microbial communities from Yellowstone National Park, WY, United States - YNP-CB-019-1 | ecosystem: Environmental > Aquatic > Thermal springs > Hot (42-90C) > Sediment... | reverse complement strand
GAAATCCGATATCCGCCGCGTGCCTATGCTCCCTGCCGCACAAGGGGATGTGCCGATTTTTCTCGACAGGCTTTCCTGGGAATTCATCTCTGCATGCCTTTTCGAATGGGCTCAGATGCAGAAATATTCCGTGATCCGTCGTATTCCAAAGGCTGTGCGAAGCGTCCGTTCGTTTAGCGATGCAAAACGGTATTGGTCGATGTTTCGCACCTATTTAAAGATGAACAGCAACTCATAGGATTGATAACAGGGGTAGACAATGCCAAAAGCACTAGTAACAGGGGCATCGGGTTTTGTAGGATCACATCTTGCGCGACGACTGCTCGATGAAGGATTTGAAGTTAGGATCATCGCCCGAGCTACCAGCAATACTTCCAAGCTTCAACTGGCAGGAGCGGAAGTGGTAACCGGTGATCTCACAGACAAAGAAGTAATATGCAAAGCGGTAAAGGGGGTCGATACCGTCTACCATATTGCTGCCTTGTTCAGAAAGGCTCGACTCCCGGACAGCGACTATTGGGCCGTAAATTATCAGGCGGCTCTTGATCTGCTCAGAGCGAGCCGAGATGCAGGAGTGACCAGATACGTCCATTGCAGCACCGTAGGAGTTATGGGACATATAAGCAACCCTCCGGCCAATGAGTGTACCCCATACAACCCCGGAGACATATATCAAGTAACAAAGTGTGAAGCGGAACAGGCGGTCTTGAGCTTTCACCAGGAAACATCTTTTCCGGTAACGGTCGTTAGACCGGCGGGGATATACGGACCGGGGGATGTCCGCTGGCTAAAACTCTTCAAGGGAGTGGCAAAACGAAGGTTTCCCATGGTGGGAAGCGGCAACACGTTCATTCATTTTGTCTACATAGACGATCTTGTCGACGGGATCAGACTTGCCGCGGATACCCCTTCTGCAGCCGGCAAGGTATACATCCTTGCTGGAGACAGGTACGTGACTCTTAACACGCTTGTAGAAACAATCGCCGTAGCACTGAATGCAAAACCCTTGAAACTGCACATTCCTGTGAAGCCGGTACACCTTTTGAGTGGAATATGCGAAGACATCTGCCGCGCAGTCAGGATCGAGCCTCCGTTATACAGGCGTAGAATAGACTTCTTCGTAAAAGACAGAGCTTTCGATATTAGCAGAGCGCGAACCGATCTGGGCTATTCTCCTAAAGTCGGCTTGGAAGAAGGTATTCTGCGAACAGCCAACTGGTACAAGGAGCAGAACCTATTGTGATAACCGACAATTCCCGAGTTAGAAGAACAACGGAATTACAATCTGCCCTGGTAGAGTCCGGAGGATCCGCAGTTTCAAAGTACATCGAGTTGAACATCGGTCAGCCAGGATTCTGGCCGCTTATCAAATATGAACTGGGATCGATTTTCCTTCTGCCGATGCCGGGAGCGATAGGATACCTTCTTCGAAGCAAACTCTTTTCGAGAATGTTTCGCTCCTTCGGCAAACGAGTGGTCATGGGCCGGAATATATGCGTGCGACACCCGGCAAGGATAAGCGTCGGGTCGGGCACTATCTTAGATGACTACTGCACGCTGGATGCAAAAGGCAAATCAATCGAAGACATAACTCTCGGCGAACAGGTAGTGATCGGTCGAAATACCACGTTGAGCTGCAAAGGCGGGTTTATCCAAATAGGAGATAACTCGAATATCAGCGCAAACTGCATGATCGTATCTGAATCCAGGTTGGAAATCGGCAATAACGTATTGATCGCGGGAATGACGTACATAGTTGCCGGTGGAAATCACGGCACAGAGCGCACGGACGTACCGATCATTCAGCAACCGATGGTATGCAAGGGAGGAATCTCCATTGAAGATAACTGCTGGATCGGAGCCAATGCCACTATTCTAGACGGCGTGACTATCGGTAGAGACACCATAGTCGGTGCAGGCGCAGTGGTAACTAATGACCTGCCGCCTTTTTCGATTGCAGTGGGCACTCCTGCTCGGGTAGTAAAGACGAGGAAATAAAGCATGCCGAAACGAATCAAGATAATCCATATATGCGATAAGTTTGGCGTCAAGGGCTCGACCGTTCACGGCGCTTCCAAGCTCATTTCATGGTGGCTTCCCGCCTTTGACAAAACTCGGTTTGAGGCAAAATTATACGGAGTCAAGAGTCCCGATGTATCGAGCCTTCAACTCGAATCCGAAGGCATCCACATTGACTACATGCGCCAGTCTGCCTTGAGTCCGAGGATACTCTCTGCATTTCTCCGAGTTATCAGAAACGAACAAGCGGACATTCTGCATCTTCACGGATGGATAGCCGCAAACTTCGGACGTATCGCCGGACGCATTGCAGGCATCCCTACGATCATGCACGAGCATGGGGTCGATCCGAGCTTTCCTGCATCTCAAAAAGCAGCCGACCGGTTCATTTCACGATACACCCATACGGCGGTAGCAGTGTCAAACTCGGTTCGCGACTTTCTCATTACTAAGCGGTTTGTCAGCCCCGACAAGATAAAGGTTATCTACAACGGCACTCCCATACGGTTGTTTTCCGTGCCTTCTGACGATGTAATCACAGCAACAAGAAACAGTCTCAATATACCGGTCGATTCTCCTGTAATCGGCACTGTGGGGAGACTCGATACGCAAAAGGGCATAACCTATTTCCTGAATGCCGCCCGCAAGATAACGGAGAGATATCCTGCAGCTCGCTTTCTCATAGTTGGAGACGGCCCGAAGAAAGAAGAATTGACTGCAGAAGCCCGATCCCTAGGCCTAACGGAAAATGTCATTTTCACCGGTCATAGAAACGATCTCCCCGCGCTCGCAGGGATGTTCGACGTTCAGGTGTTTCCGTCCCTTTGGGAAGGACTCCCGCTTACGCTGATTGAGTCGATGGCGGCAGGTCGGACGATAGTATCGACCGATGTGGACGGATTGGGAGAAGTATTGACGAATAAGAAGGATGCGCTTGTCATCAAGCCGCGTGATCCCCAAGCAATCGCAGAGAGCGTGATCACACTACTTGCAGACAGGCAGTTCGCTCGAGAACTCGGTGAAGAAGCGAAAAAGAGAAGCAACGACTTTGACAGCAGTGTCACCGTTGCCAAGCTGGAATCGCTTTATGCAGAGATCTGTGGAGAGTAATGTGGTTCTCAAGCGGATGCCCAGGGTCTGTATATTGACTGAAACATTCTATCCCGTCGTCGGCGGCGGAGAAACCCATGCTCGTTTGCTGGCTGAACGGTTGAATAAATCCGGTGTCAAAACTTTCGTGCTGACCAGGCGATCGAGCAGAAAGTATGGGCGGACAGGAGAGATAGACGGCACACAGATATACCGCACTCCCCCATGCGGGATGAAACGATTCGGCAAATACTTGATGGTGCCGTTTGTACTCCAGCAACTATTCAGGCTCAGAAACGAGTACGATGTAATCTTTGTGTGCGGCTATCGTATCCTTGGCATTCCGGCAGTAATCGCGGCTGGAATATTGAAAAAACCTTGTGTTCTGCGTGCTGAAGGTTTGGGGGAGATGTCAGGCAATTATGCTTCGGCTTACAAGAAACTACCCCTGCTCGTAGACCAAGGATTTAGCGCATGGATCGGATGCAGAAATAGAGTATTGAAAAAGGCCGATGCATTCGTGAGCATCAGCAAGCCTGTAGCTGACGAATTTCTGGACTCGGGGATCAGTCCGGAAAAGGTTCATCTCATCCCGAACGGAATCGACTTGAACGTGTTTTCACCGGTGGATGCGAGCAAAAAGAGTGAACTGCGCGCACAACTCAAACTGCCGAACAACGCATTCATCGCCGCGTATTCGGGGAAACTCAATCAGGGCAAAGGCTTGGAGCATCTGTTATCTGCCTGGAAAACACTGGCTTGCAAATACGATAACATTCATCTCGTGCTGATTGGATCCGGCGGCGGTCAATCTCTTTCCTGTGAAGACGATCTGCGCGCCTTTGTAAAGGAGCACAAGCTCGATGATAAGGTGACATTCACCGGATACGTCACCAACGTCTGTCGATATTTGCAGGCATCGGACATATTTGTGTTCCCAAGTGAGAACGAAGCTCAGGGCATTGCGTTGATAGAAGCGATGGCCTGCGGATTGCCCTCGATAGCCTCCGATACCGGGGGAATACCGGAGATCGTGCAGAACGGAATCAACGGCATTCTTGTGGAGCCGGGATGCTCCGATGCAATTACGCAGTCGATCGAAAAGATAATAGATACTCCTTCTCTTATAGAGAAACTCGGCTCCCGTGCACGAGAAAGTGTTTGCAGCCGATACTCAATGGATTCTGTCGCATCTCGATATATCGAGTTGTTCGGCTCTTTAATGCCCGGTATATCGCGGCAGTCCCAACCGGCAGATGGACTCAGCTAGCGGTCGAACCTTGGAGAAGATCATGCTACGCAAGATTGTGAAAAATACTCATGAAATTGCCGCTACGGCGGCGGATTTTTTTGCTTTCCGTTATCCGGGATACGTTTATGGCTTGAAACTGCCGTACGGATCGATTCCCGTATTTTGCTTTCACGGTGTGGAGTTAAACTCCCTGGATGCAATGCTCGAATACCTGGATTACAACGGTTACACCACGCTGGATGCAGATGAATACCACGATATTGTCACCAGAAAGTCCGCGCCTCCTCGCAAAGCAGTTGTGCTCACGTTCGATGACGGATGGGGCTCACTGTGGACTATCGGTTTTCCCCTTATCAAGAAATGGGGAGCAAAGATCATCGTTTTCATCCCACCCGGAAGGATCGAACTGGCCGGAAAAGTCGGACACAACCTCGATGACCTCAAAGCCGGGAAGTGCGCCCGAGAGGAGGTGTTCGACCGGGATCGCTCATCAATGCCTCTGCTTACATGGGAAGAGACCACTGTCATGCATGAAAGCGGGCTGGTGGACTTTCAATCCCATTCATACAACCACGGATTGATCACTCGGAGCAATCGCATAGTCAGTTTTCTCGATCCTTCTCTAGTCAGCGGTACGGGAATGATGGAACTCCCCTGCCCTCCTGTCACCCGTCCAATAGGAGCGAGAGCACCTGCCCGACTGGGAGAACCGCTTTATGAAACTGCACCGAGACTCTCCGATATCCCAAGGCTGATTGTCGATCCGCTGGTGGCGAACGGATGCGTTCAGTTTGTCGAAGAATATGGAGGAAAGCAATTCTTCGAACGCGAGAATTGGAGACATGAACTCGCGCAATTGGCGAAAGCATTATTACGAAAGTGCGGGTCTATCGGCAATGAATCGCAAACAGAACAGATAGAGGCAATCAGATTTGAGCTTGCAGCTTCAAAAAGGGCGATAGAAGATATGCTCCCCGGCAAGACGGTTCGACATATCTGCTACCCCTGGCATGTGGCTGGAAGAATAACACAGAATGAGGTAAAAGCCGTCGGGTATAAATCTGCATTCTGGGGCAAAATAGACGAGAGATACAGCAATCCGATACCGGCAGACCCGTTCAAAATCGCACGAATGGGCGGCGATTTCTTCTACCGACTGCCTGGAAAGGGACGTTCGAGTCTGTTTCGTATTCTGGCCGGCAAGATGATCCGCAGGGCATGCCAGGGTTCACCTTACCTTACGCATTGAACTTCAAAAAAGGATTCAAGACGATTGGCAAAAGATAGATTACTCGGCAGGAACCTGCTCTTCTCCGGCGGAGCAGCGATAAGCAATATCTTCCTGATAATAGTCGGCGTTGCGGCGGCCCGTATTCTTCACGACAAGGCATTCGGAGAGTTCAGTTTTGCTCTTGCCATTGCCTCGATATTCGAGACAGGCATAGAACTTGGTATCAGTACCCTTGTGGTACGAAACATTTCCCGAAACCGAGAGTTGGCGGGATTGTACGTTACGAATGTTCTCGGATGGAAGCTGTGCTTGTCGATAATATCCATGAGCCTGATGGTGATAACGGTCAACCTGCTACATCAATCAGAGACTGCCAAGACCGCTGCCTACATAATGGGAGGCGCGATTGTTCTGCGCTCCTACAAAGGATCGACACATGCATTCTTTCAGTCTTATGAGCGCTTTGACCTGATACTTCTTACGACTTATGTCGAGCGAGTATTGGTCTTAGCTGCAACTCTCGGAACACTGCTCATCTCTCACAGGCTAATCCCGTTTGTCACAGCCTTCGCGCTGGCGAGGATTCCTGATCTTGCGTTCTCGTTGATTTTAGTACACCGACGGATCGTTCCTATCAAGTTTGCACTCCCTTCATGGACGATTATAAAGGAACTTCAGCTTAAAGCCCTGCCTTTCGGTTTGGCCGCTGTTGTCGGCTCTTGCTATTCGTATATCGGGACGGTAATCCTTTCATCGTTGACCAATTTCGAAAGTGTCGGCTGGTACAATGCAAGTTACAAGATCTACGAAGGCTTGACGATGTTTCCCTATCTCATCTGCTCGGTGTTTCTGCCTAAGCTTTCCCTTCTGTATACCACAAGTCCGGAAAAGTATTCGGCAGTTTCGATCAACTGGTTGAGGTACATAATACTCGCTTCGATCCCGGTAATCTTTGTCGCGGGAGTTTATTCTCCTCACGTAATCCTTTTGTTTTACGGCGCAGAATACTTGCCTGCGATCGGACTCCTCAAGATTCTACTCATCGCTGCCGTACTCATGTTCGCCAATTCTACGCTGACCACGATCTTGAATTCTTCAGATGGCGAAAAGCTGGTGTTGAAAGTATCTTGCCTGGGGTTGCTGGTAATGAGCGCCGCCAACATTTTGCTGGTTCATCGGTTCGGGGTGAAAGGCGCACCATATTCAGTGGTGATCAGTGAAGGATTCGTGCTCCTGTTGTACTCGGCAGCAATCGGAAGAAGATTGTTCAGTATGCCTCTGCTCTCGATGGCCTGGCGTCCTTTGATAGCATCCGCCGCCGGAGGTTTGATGATCCACTTGTTTCAAGTGAAAACCCCAGGACTGACCGCTCTTACATTCGTCGCAGTTTATATCGGAGCATTGGCGGCGCTTGGAACTTTCGGAACGGATGATGTCGAAGCGATCAAGGGGCTACTCCCTGCTTCTACCAGCAATCTGGACGCGTGACCCCTGCCCATCAACTCTATGCTTCGGCGTGCGTCTTGTAGAACTCATCATAATCGGCAAGCGCTTTTTTGAGAAGCGACGGGGTGTCCAGACCGTAAGGACACTTTGACTTACAATGTCCACAGTCAACACAATCGTTAATTCGATGCATTGCCATTCTCCACTCATCAGTCATGAATTGAGCGTACGGCATACGGCGTAGAAGGAGAAACATTCTGGCGGCCATTGGGATCGGAATCTCGGCAGGACAAGGGAGACAATATCCGCATGCTCTGCAAAAATTCGACGCCAAAGCATTTCGGTCGGATTCAATGGATCGGAGTATCTCTTCATCCAGGGCAGGCGGATTGGAATCGAGACTCAATATCTCCTCCAACTCTGACATCCTCTGAATTCCCCAGATAGGGACTACATTGTCAAACTGATGGAGAAATGCGAAAGCAGAGCGAGCATTCGTCAACAATCCTCCTGAGAGCGGCTTCATGGCAATCAGCCCTATGTCCTCTGATTTGCATCGATCGATCAAGGCAAGGTCGCTCGGGGCGGATATGCTGCACAAAGGATACTGCAAAGTATCGAACAGCCCTGAATCGATCGCCTTGTTTGCAACCTCGAAGCTGTGGTTAGTAATGCTGATGAATCTGACCATTCCCCTGTCTCTCGCCTCCACCAAACCGGCGTAACTCGATTCAGGGTCATTCGGATCAGGGAGTGTCGCTGGGTTGTGCAGTTGCAGAATATCGACATAGTCTGTCTTTAGATTTCGCAGACTGGTTTCAAGATTTTCCATCACTCCGGCTTTTGTGGTCGACATCGACTTGGTGGCGATAATGACCTTATCTCGGATGCCTTCAAAGGCGCGACCGAGCTTTTCCTCACTGTTGCTGTAAGCCCGGGCAGTGTCATAGAAATTGATCCCCGCGTCATACGCTCGTCGAAGGATACGCACCGCCTCGTCCAAGTCGGTCCGCTGGATCGGCAAAACGCCGAAAGCGGTTCGTGTAACCATCAAGTTTGTTCGCCCGAGTCTGGTGAGTTCCATTTACTACGTTCCTTCCTGAAAAACTACATATCCGACTATTTAAGTAATTCGACATAGGATATCGGCGTACCTCCGCTAATGCTCATCCGCCCGACGTACTGCTGTGCGTGCTGAGGCAGGGGAAACAAGTCAGTGAGTTGTGTGATGAGAATGAGGATATTAAGCCGGAAGTCGGAGGATATCGACGATGCGCCTGCCCAAACGGTTCCCACTATACGGGGCGAACCGAAGGTCTCACTGTCTGCTATCGTATTCATTCTTGAGTATCTCATCGATTCTGGCTCGCAGCTCAGGGGCATCTTGGGTTGCGGCGACCCAAACGATAGGCCAGTCGATGGCAAAATAGGCATGCACAACTATATTTCTAAATGCCACAATATCGGACCATTCGATATCGGGGTGATGATTTCTGAAATCAGATGAGAGGTGTGCAGCGGCTTCACCGATTATCGCCAACTTTTGTAAAACGGCGCTCTGCAAAATACGATTCTTCAGGAAATCATCAAGATCGATACCCGTTAGAAATTCATGTATATCATCTGCTGCTTCGACGATATCCGAAAGGTATAGCACCTCACGCCGCATAGAGAACCTCAGAAGTCGAAAGCACTTCCTGCTTGATCAATGGCTTCAGGCCACCTTTCGGCACGAGATCCACTTCTCTGTTAAGCAGATTCGATAGTTCTCGCTGCATTTTGGCAAACTGTAAAAAGCCCACCTGCGCATCGGGCTGAAATTCGACCAAAAGATCGATATCGCTGTCCGGACCATCCGTACCTTTGGCGGTAGAACCGAAGACCGCAAGTTGTTTCACTTTGTACCGTCTGCACAGTTCTGCAATCTTATCCAATGGGAGACCGCTGTTACCCTGAGTCATAGAGGTCACCTCATCCTGGATTCATGCGTAATCACACGAATTCAGGCTTTCTTCAAACATTTGCTTCGATATTATCCGTACGACCAAGTAGGTCTATTATACCAGATTGCAGGTAAAAGTGAATTGCATGTTTGCCAACCCGGCAAGACGCTAGGCTCTACAACCCATAACGTGCAAGTAAAACGGGGACGGAGCCAATACTGTTGACTTAACACCATTTCGCAGAGCATCTTGTTAAGGGTCGTGCTCACGAGTTTGCGAAGAATGTGATACCATGAGTCACTACCCGCGTCATTCCGCGCGCAGTCGCGGAATCCATTCCTCCTACCTGTGCCTAAGTAAACGGTATTGGGGACGGAGCTTATTGGCAAATCGGTGATTCGTCTAATTAGGCTAGAGACATGCCAAGGAATGCTCGGATAGTAGCTGTGGGAGTGCCTCGGCACATAACGGTACGTGGAAGCCGGAGACCCGACGTGGAGTGGAAGACTAGAAGACTGGCCGAGACTTCTAAGAGAGAATCTCGATGAAGAATCCGTTCGTATGATTAGAAACTGCACGAACAGCGAGAAGCCGTGCGGAGCCGACGGATTTGTGGTAAGTCTCTCCGCCCTAGTGTGACGCTCCGTTGAACGCCGCCCCAGAGGCCGACCGAAGCCTGAACTCAGAACCCCATGATTTATTAAGCTCCGTCCCCAATACTACGGTTTTGCGGCCTTAATCGTTGGTTCTAAGGACTGCCGGGTCGGTGGAGAGCCGGTCGCAAACCGCACCGGGGCACTATTTCTTATCATCAGTTAGTCGGCAATATTTGCCAACCTACAATACTGCATCAATCGTTTATGAACTCTTCCATCTGCCTGCATAGGAAGTAATTGTAGTCCTTCCCATATAACGCGACTCCTTTGAGATCACGACTCACATGTATTAGATACGAGAAATCACACGCTCTTTCAAGACTCTTTCTCTTCTCATCAAGGGCAGAAATCCCAGCAACAAGACCTAAACCAATCCCTAAAGCTGATATCATGTGGAGGGTAGTGACATCAAGGTCCTTTCCTGCCATTGCTGATGCAACTTCTCGCGCTACAGGAAAACATATGCTCGTTATCCCAGTCCAACCGGCGACATTCAGGTTACACATGCTTCTCCTATAGTCGGAGACCGCTGATTCAATATCACTTTTGATGTCCTCTACTCTATCATTGTAGACATTTGCATCCTCGCTATCTGATATGGCCTTTGCCATTTCACGAATACAACTGACAAATCGAGCCCTTTCATCTCTGTACTTCCCTCGAAACGCAATTAGCTGATCAGGTCTGATTTCCAATACATTGGTCGGAATGAAGTCGCGCACCACCAAGGTCGCCAGTTGCTGGGATAAATCCTCTCGCGGAAAGTCCTCGATCTCTCCGTCGTAACCGAAATATGTCGATCCCGTCCATGCTGCTGCACTGTCGGAGACAAGCTGAAGATCATTCTTCTCTGCCACGCGCCCAGCCAAGAACGTCATGTATAGCGATTCAAACTCCGTTGGCACATAGAGCCACTGATCATGTTCTGACGCTCTGCCTCTCGCGATGATCACGTTCCGCAATTCGACATCCACTTTGTCTTGATGCAATTTGGCATAGGCTTCCGACATATCGAATTCCAGAGCAGCGGCCGACCATTTTCCGGTATCGATCTTGTCTACAAACTCCTGTGCAACTTCCCTTGTATACGCATCCGGTCGTATAGGGATTCCTATTTCCCCAGTCTCAGTCAAGGATTGAATATTCTTGGGATCCTCGGGCTTGTAGTTCTGCGGCACAATACGGTATATACGATCCCATATTAGGGAGGCGCTCCAAAGCCAGCGATAATCCTGAAACTCTATAGACGGATAATAGAGGGCGTAATTTGGTAAATTCATTGTATCCTCCAAGAATGAATCGACTATACTGTGACTAGTGATGGGCAAAATACCCAAATGGCGTACTTGTTATAACAGATCGAATTCTCCATCTGCTTCCTCGCGAACACTGTTTGCGGAACTTGTGGACTGCCACATATTTGCCGCCACAGAACTATACCCTGACGTTGATTCTATAAGACTACAGTCCCGGTGTAAACGTTGATCCAGTAAGGAGCAAATTCAGCAACTTCTGCACCTGTTGCCACTCTGGCTCTGGCCTAGAATGTATTCTCTCTGCCATAGTTTCTCCCGCCAACCCATTCCACATGGCTTGAAAATCCTGTCTGTAATTCGGCCCGATAGCCTCCCCAAGAAACACTTCCCAATCCTTCGGTTCTTCGCTCGATATGATTCGTAGAAAGGCTGGTTCAGCCAGCAGCAGCCCTCTTTGCGCCAGCTTTGCAATCAGTGGCCATTGGTTGGCTTTTGCGTTGTTCGACATCCACGCAGCCTCAAATACCTCCAGAATCGTCTCGTCAGCCTGTGCGTTCGGCTTAGCAGCAACAACAAAAAAGGTGTCCCGAGCGATACAGGGATCGGATACTGCTCCTGATTTCAGAATAAGCTCCATATCTTCCGCGGACGTAGCCGAACCGTGGTTAAGATGAGAACGCAGGATAGGTAGAATAGACCCAACGTAGGATGCAGAATCTTCATAGTAATTCGACACTAAGTCCGAATACTGCCGGAATTCCGTCTAACAGATATGCAAGATAAAGTGATGCACCGCGTGCATAGAAACCATCGACGATTCGAACACCCGGTTGGTCAGTTGGTCAAGGGTGGCCACAGAATTATCTCGACTTACCCTGTAAACCATGTGATAGGCAGTCAGATACTCTAGAAACCTGGTATGCCTAAATGCCAGCAGGAATTCATTTCCCATATAGCGTACCAGAAGCTGTTCAGATACAATTGCTCGGAGAATTTCGTCTGCGCTAGTGCTCAACAGCGGTATCTGCTCGCTTATGAGTGCGGCCAGGTCGCCCCAAGTCGCCTCTCTAAGTCCAGACTCTACCATATTCATGGCGATTGCTGCTGAGATAAACATAAGCTCATTTGAGCCAAAACCTGGTATTTGGTGTCTGACGATATCCTCTCGCTTACGTGTAAAATAGCGGGCAAGTACATGCTCGTCGACAATATCGGATACAGGCACACTCCCACGGTATTGGTTAGCTTCTGAGAAAATGAACATATTGAATGGGTGCGATAAAACACCCCGAGCGGAGGCGGAAAGTAGACCAGAGAGTTCGTAATGGTAGACCTTCGAATACTTCATCAGCGCAAGGTCTAATTCAGCGTCGGAAAAGGCAGAAAACTTGTTGCTCAGTGTTATTACATCGTTCCTTCCATCGAACAAGCCTCTCCATCGTTCCCAGTAGTCCTCACGTACCGTAAACAGGAAGGCTATTGGGAAAGCGACCAACCCTTGCAGACGTGCTAGTGCATTCAACTCTTCGTCCAAAAATCTGAGCATGGAATTCACCTGACGAGCCTTATTTCCGGAGAACCTTGCTTCATCCAGAGAGTCCACCACATATGTGATAGGCTTACCTGCTGCTCGCAGTATATCCAGACCGTATCTGTGACCGAGTAAAGATAGAACATGACCAACAGCGTCAATATCGTCTTCATAGGCCGCACGAGAAACTCCAAAATAGTCAAGAGACGACAATGCTAGTTGTACTGATGCCATAGTCTTTCCACAGCCGGATACATCTCGCAATATGCATATCTGCTTAGGCGATACTCGGTCAAGCTCAATTCGTTCACTTGTTCCTTTAACCTGTCTATCTTTTTTGGTAACAAGAAGCGACGCGGGCAATAGCTGTCTCAACATAGAAGCGATAGACTCGTCCACGCACCTTGGCACGTATAACTCGCTGTGATTCGATAACGAGTGGCGTCGTAGGAAGGTGCCCGATGATGAACAGCATACCGCACGCACGTGACGGATTGCTTCGTCCTGGTCGTACCGCCATCGTCTAATCTTATCGACATCTGGTTCGATGAAAGCCCTCTTTGCACGAGAATGAAAGAGCATATAGGTTAGCACATCAGCAAACGGGATGGGATCGTCTCCGATCATCTTCCAAAAGCTTCCATCCAGAACCAGAACTGCCATCCCACTCTTGCAGAGTTCACCAGCAGCCTCGCGGCAGGAATCCGAAACGTCGAACAAGCTGCAAAATAGCCCGGCGCAAAACCCTTTCCTCATCTCGACTTTGAGCTGAAAATCCTCCCAATCATGAGACCCACGGGTGATACGACCCCTTTTCGCTTTGCACTCCACCAAATAGTGCTGGCCCTTCCAAACGAAGAAAGCATCTAACTGTTCAGAGTTAGCTACCAGTGACAGTGGAGGCCGTTCATCCCATGGCAGTATCTCACGGATATACTGTTCAAATACGACTCCCCTCTGCCTGTCATTCTTCATATCCTGTATCGCAGCGATTCCGCCGTAATCGAGTGTCTTTAGCATGATACGCTCCTATCGTAGATCAAGTGATCACTGCAATCAGAAGAGCCAGGTGTCACGGCATCAGGCAAGCAATCAATAGAGACGGCTACTAAGATCTCTTCTCTGTCCCATCATGTGTAACGGAGCATGTCCCGTCCGTAGTGGAAAGTGGCCGGTGACTTGCCCCTATTCTAAGCCACCTTTTCAGAATTGTCAATTTCTTCTTTGAGGGCGGCGTCCAGCATCCATATATCCCTGAATCCCATGATCTTGCGGAAGTTCTTTTCCGTTTCCATGAGTGAGCTTGCTGCCCATCTCTTCGCCATCGAGCCATCCTGCCAGTTCTTTACCCTGTGTGTTCTGCTCTTTACTCCACTGATCGAACTCTCAATGATGTTGGTCGTGGTAAGCCCTCGGCACAGGCTTTTTGGAAGCCCCAGCCGATTTACCGTGAACATCTCGTCCAGTCCTTCAAGCAGACTTGCAGCAGCATCCGGGTGCTGCTTTCCTATTGTTTCTGCAAAAGCTTTTAAGCGTGAGATGCCTTCATCGGCAGAAAGCTTGAACGCTGCTCTCATTGTCGCAAGAGCGTACACACCGATTTCTTTAGGGCAGGTATCCGGTGACATTCCTTTCCTTGTGTTTTCGGCAGCGCTGTACCGAGTTATCTTTGCCGTATACTGCGTCTATCCCGGCTCTCAGCGCCTTTGCACCGTCTATCACGAAGAGCCGCTTCCGGTTGGGCTTGACACCCCGTTCGACCATGCTCTCAAGGAGGCCCTTCAGGACGGTTGCGTTCTCGGTCGCTCCTTCCATTACGCCAAGCACGTGCTTTGCTCCGGTTCGGTCTACTCCAACTGAGGCTACTACACAGTAATCCGCGAACACCATCCCGTCTATGTAGATCACAAGAAGGTCTATGTTATCAAATCGTCTTTCAAAAAGCTTTTTGCACTCTTCTTCGCTTGCCAAGACAAGCTGCCTTGAGATACTCAACCTGGACACGATTTACCAAACAAGGGTATGATAATGTCAGATTGAGACTCGATGGAGGAAACATGGGTAAGGTTGTAGTGATCGGTGGCGGTGCGGGCGGAATACTCGCTGCAGGAAGGGCGGCCGAATGTGGAGCAAAAGTAGTCCTGCTGGAGAAAAACGGTTCATTGGGAAAAAAACTCCTGATCACCGGAAAAGGCCGATGCAACATAACTAACGTCGCCGAAATGGACACCCTTATCGACGCCTTTGGACCTACCGGCAAATTCCTCTACGGGGCATTTTCCAGATTTTCGAACAACGATCTAATCGAGTTTCTTAACGACCTTGGCGTTCCGACAAAGGTTGAACGGGGCGGAAGAGTCTTCCCAAACTCCGACCAGGCAGCAGATGTCGTTGCTGCCTTCGAGCGTTGGCTGGCAGACAAGAAGGTCGATGTGCGAGTCGGTCAATCTGCCAAGCATCTGGTAGTCAGCCAGGATGAAACAACCGGCCAGAAAAAGGTGGAAGGCGCCGCTGTTTTCGGCGGATTACTTCAAGCTGATGCCGTCGTGCTCGCAACCGGTGGGATCACTTATCCTAAAACAGGCTCAACCGGAGACGGCTATCGGATGGCGGCTGAAGTCGGCCATACCATCATTCCCCCTACCCCATCCCTTTCTGCTTTGGAAGTCCAAGAGCCCTGGGTCAAAGATCTCCAAGGATTGAGCTTGAGGAACGTTGCGGTTACAATGTATGTCAATAATGCTAAGTCTGCTCAGGTTTTTGGCGAAATGTTATTCACTCATTTCGGCGTTTCAGGCCCAATCATCCTTGCCTTAAGTAAGACTTATGCCCGACTCGACGACAAGCACGATGTGGTCGTTTCCATTAATTTGAAGCCTGCTCTCGACAGGGAACAGTTGGACAAGAAGTTCGTAGCTGAATTCATCCAGTCTAAATTCTTCAAGAATTACCTTACCGAACTTCTGCCCCGAACAATGATTCCCGTGTTCATACAGCTAAGCGGGATATCCGCAGACCAGCCTGTCAACAAGATAAACGCTACTCAGCGTAAGAAGATCATCGATCTCCTTACCGATCTCAGGATGACCATCACCAGGGCAAGAGCCGCCGATGAAGCCATAGTCACTGCCGGTGGTGTGTCTATCAAAGAGATCGATCCTCGGACTATGGAATCTAAGTTAGTCAAGGGTTTGTACTTCTGCGGAGAGGTGATTGATATAGATGCCATCACCGGGGGCTATAACCTCCAGGCAGCGTTTTCCACTGGTTGGATAGCCGGTGAAAGTGCCGCAAAATCATCGCTCTAGTATTTTTATTCTCTCTTCCTGGTACATCTGCCATTATGGAGCGCCTTCCGTGTAACCGATAATCCCGTGTGACAGGCATTGGCTCAAGCACGTCTTCAGCACCTTTTTCGGCGTTGTTTGTTCAACGTCCATCCTGTCCTCCGACGATACGGCTTTACAGAGGAGGTATCACACATTGAAAGCAGTACGGCAATTCGACGACTCCGGTCGACACTGCGACTGTATCTCCAGGTTGGTTCATCATGCTCCGGTCATAGCTGTCCTGTGTACGGGCCTGCTCTTGTCCATCCTCATCGCGAACAACGGAACCAGCCAACAGGCAACGAGAACAATCAAACATACTATTACCCATGCACGATCGATTCCAACGAATCAGGGTCGTCCATGGTTGAAGTTTGCCGCCTCTCTATTCCTAACGGCTATGGCCGCCGGTTCTGTGCATGCCTACCGAAAGCGTTTGAGAGAGATGGAAGTACTGAACTTTCGATTGGCTAAAACTGCTCGAGATATGGTGGCAGAAAGCACGGAACGAAAACGCATTGAAAAGGAACTGAGTGAGAGCAAAGGAGCTTTGCGAAAAGCGCTCGACTCTGTCGATGCCGATACTTGCCGGATGAAAGATGCTAACCAGCCTGCGATTGACATGCTGGGAGTAACAGAAGAATCTACCATCGGATTTGATCGCTCAACTGATATTTGTTCTGCAGGCAGCTATTCTGCTCATGTTTCACCTGACAAGCTATACATATCTGCACAGCCAATAGAAACTTCCGACGTCTCTTCCTGCTCCGTCACGAGAGAATTCGTACCGACAAGCATCGGTGGTCACGGCTGCATCATGGAGAGTATTACTGATATCACCCCCTTGATCACATCACCCGAACCACTCCGCATGAATGACGATTTCATGGAAACAGTGCTCGAAGGGATACAGGACGGCATATGTGTGCTCGATCCCGATATGACTGTGACAAAGATCAATCATGCAGCGAAGTGGCTGTATTACGGTTCAGGTTCGATGACCGGGAAGAAATGCTTTGAGACGGTACATAAACGCACATCTCCTTGTGAGAACTGCCCTGCTGCCGCCGCACTGAGGACGGGAACGATACAATCATCTGTGATACCCATGCCGCGGGAGGACGAAGAAGCCGGATGGATAGAGTTTGTGGCGTTTCCTATGCTTGATGAGAATCGCCGGGTTCGAGGAGTCGTGGCCTATATGCGGGACATTACCGAGAAGCGTCTGCACGAAGAACGAATGGAGCATTTGAGCCAGCACGATGCGCTGACCAGTCTTCCGAACAGGCTTAGATTCGGGGATAAGCTTGAGAGTATAATACGAAATGCACGTCAGAAGAGAACGCCTTTGGCAGTCGTATCCATAGACATAGATCGGTTCAAGGTTATTAACGATACTTTAGGCCATGGTATCGGAGACTTGCTGCTTCGGGACATCGCAGAACGATTGCAGAAGATTGCGCGCCCGGAAGACGTTATCGCCCGCGTAGGCGGGGACGAGTTTATGTTGATCCTGGGTCGAATAACTTGCCGTGAAGAGATAGCCGGTGTTGCACAGGATATTCTGACGTCGATCGGCCGCCCTGTGTGCATAGACGGACATGAGCTCTTTGTCACTGCCAGCCTCGGCATAGGCATCTTCCCGGGAGACGGGAAGAATGCGGAGGAATTGGTAAAGAACGCGGACACGGCGATGCACAAAGCCAAAGAAGAAGGCAGAGACAATTTCCAATTTTACTGCAAAAACTTCGACAGCATGACGATAGATCGAATGCGTATGCAATCGAATCTGCTCAGGGCGATCGAGCAGGGAGAATTGGAGGTCCACTATCAGCCAAGGATCGATATGTGTACGAATGAGATCGAAGGCGTCGAGGCATTGGTGAGATGGCGAAACCCTGCCATGGGAGTGTTGATGCCGGATAAATTCATCCCGCTTGCCGAAGAGATAGGGCTCGTAAGAGACATCACTCTCCATGTTCTCGAAAAGGCCTGTGCTCAAGCTCAATCTTTGAAAGAAGCCGGCTATCCGACGGTAAGAGTCGCTGTAAACGTATCGAGCCAGGATATCCAGCGGGGAGACCTTGCCGACAAGGTGGATACCATCCTCACAACCACCGGATTGTCCCCTCAACAGCTCGAATTGGAGATTGCCGAAGGATCGCTCTTAAACAAACCGGAGATTGTATCGACAATGATCGCCAAGCTGAAACGGCTCGGTGTGAAGATTGCTATCGACAACTTCGGTACGAGATATGCGTCGCTCGACACATTAAAGGAGTTTCCGGTGGACTGCGTGAAGATAGACCGACTGTTTGTCCGTCACGTCACCACCGATGCGAACGACGCGGCGATTGTCGGAGCGATAATCAGCATGGCGCACAGCATGGGATTGAAGGTGGTCGCCGAAGGGATCGAAACAGTCTCTCAGTTCGAGTTCCTCCAAGCGTTGAAATGCGACAGTATACAAGGTTACCTGATAAGCCGCCCAGTGCCGTCCGAGGAATTGATTCATCTGCTCGGCGAAAATACACAGGTGTGGAAAGCCGCCTGATCGCATAGTGCTCGGCCAATCAGAGCAGTGAAGGGATCTGACAAATTCTCCGGCACTGAGCACATGACGCGCACGGCCAATCCTACTTCGCGAAGTATTCTCGCTACGTAGCACGAGTGAGCTGAGTGGACGTCCCCGACTCTTCATATTGAGTGTGGCTGCAATAGCATTCCACTCATGGAAGAATCATCAGTTTCTTGTATTCAGGATGGGCTTTGGTAGATTCAGCAATTCCAGTCCTGAATGGACAGCAGATGTTAGCCGGGGGCAAGCGAAGCCCAGCCCCCGGTAGAAAGACACCACACACCTGTTAGTCCTGAATGGACGACACAAGAAAGAACATACGCCACTTTCTCTTGCAGTGCAGACGAATGTCCTCCCCACCACTCGGCTCATCGGCATACGCGCTATTCCAAAGAACTTTCCCCACCGTGAAACCTATAGGCTTTTCGTGGTACTATATAAATAAGTTATTGAGAAACGTGTTGAGGTGGATAACCTTGGTAACTCGCAGATTGGAAAGACTTTCTCTCGTTGGTGTGGTGGTCTCGATTCTGGTGGTCGTATCGGTTGTGTATGCGATACCCCTAATTATAGCGGACTTTAGATATTTCCACGGGATCACGGAACCAATTCCCAACAGAAGAAACTCTGTTCTGCAGAACTTACCTGATAATGATCTGCGCGTAGACTACCACAGTATGATAGCTGGAAAAACCTCTCGCGATGTGCTCAGAGAAGGCCTGAAGAAATTCCCAAACAGTCCCCGCCTGCTCCTACGATATGGTATCAACTATATTGACGGGAAGATAGCTTTGCGCAAGGCTGCTGAGATCGATAAAGAGAATGCCGCGCCAATTCTGGGACTTGCTATGTATGCTCTCTGGAATAAGCAATACGAAGCAGCCATTCGCTCGACAATCGAGGCGACGTCCAGACCGCGCTTAAACTATTATCCAATCCCCAAAGACCTACTGCACTTAGACACGTATTTTCAGCGAAGGCAGTTTCCCTATTCCATTCAGCCGAGTCCCTATTCATTAGATGAATTTCGTGTACTCGCTGAATACGCTGAATACGGACGAACCTCAGAAGCAGTAGAAATATGTAAAGCATTGCAGATTATAGGCTTGCGTGGTCTGAGAACTCGACCTTGTTGCTTGCTCACAGCTGATCGTTTCGCTCGCCTATATACGGCCGGTGTTAGGAGTGAGGGAAAAGTCAATGCCAATAGTCCGGAATGGAGACAAAAGCGGGATGAATCCGTATATCTTCAATCGGCTCTAGAGTACGCCCAAGAACTTCATACGGCCAGAGCAGGAGTCTCGGGCGTCCTAACCGCGGTCTGGATACTTCTGTTGATGATTTGCGCCTTTGGAGTCCTCGCTTCCAATTTGCTGCGATTCTATTTCACCCGAAGAAGTAAGAGGAAAGCGGCGTCTACTCTTCACGATCAGGCTACTCGTGAAGTATTTTCCACCCTGGGTTTGACCAGATTATACGGATGGACCATCCTTCTGCCTTGCGTACTACAAGCCATTGTGATCGCATACATGTGGAATCAAACCGGTGTAAACGCAGTGATAGCAAGAAGCAACCCTCATTGGATCACCGGCATCGCAGCAATCGTCGTGATTCTGCTTCCAGCACCTGCAATCGCTCTAGTATGGGCTTGGAAAGGCTATGCCAGGGCATTCGAAAAGTTATCGAGAAGAAAACTTCCACGAACCTGGAAGAGCGGACAGGATGAAGACAAGCGGGAGTTGCATCGCCGCTTATCCGGTGTTCTAGGTGGAGGATTGGCTCTCCTGGCCGCATGTCTACTCTTCTCGTCCCTACTCATCACACACCGCGCCCCCTGGAATTATGCAGACATCTGGCCGGATGTAACTCAGGAAGACAGGATTGTTCAAGACATCGTGCAGCATAAACTTCAGGTTCCTCTATCCTACACTAAGGGAGCGGAGAGCCGTTCCCGCCTATGATTTGACATGCACATTGGATGATTCGTCGCTGGACGTGGTTTCGCCCATTCAGGGCTTAATTTGATGTTGCACTTACCGACCGGGGGTTGCGCGTTGCTTAACCCCCGTCTAACATGTGTCACCCCTTCGGGGTTTGACTAGCTAACACAATATTACTAGCACTAATAAAGTTTGACCTTGTAGACTGCCTTTGAATCTTCGAATGCTTCGGGAAGCACGTCGATAACCTGGTTGAGAGTTCGCAGGATCTCGGTTTCACGAGCCGCGATTATGATCTTCTCAGGCTGGAAATGATTGCCGACAAAGCGCCGTTTCAAGCGGATTGCAACATCCGGCGCGAGTTTATACCCGGTGGCAAACTTGATGATGACCTGCCGCCTGTCAGTCGATATTCCTGCGACACCCGTACCTGCTATCTTCAAGCGCAATCGAAGGATATTCAATGAATTCGACACCGGCCTTGGCAGTTTTCCGAATCGTTCACGCATCTCGTCTTCAAGATCATCGACTTCCGACATCTGGCGCACTGCGGTCATGCGCTTGTAGAACGTAAGCCTGAGACTTTCCGTCGGTATATAATTCGTCGGGATAAACGCATCCATCGGCAGATCGACCGAAGGAAGCTCGAACTGCTCCGGTTCTTCGCCTTTCAATTCACTTATCGCTTCGGAAAGCAGTTGGCAATACATATCGAAACCGACCGATGCCATCTGTCCATGTTGTTCCGCGCCGAGAAGGTTTCCTGCACCCCGGATTTCAAGGTCGCGCAAAGCAACCCGGAAGCCCGAGCCAAGATCGGTAAACTCCTTGATCGCCCCCAATCGCCTTTCCGCTACTTCGCTCATCACTCGATGCGCTTCGTAGAACATATATGCGTACGCCTGACGATTCGACCGCCCTACCCTTCCGCGAAGTTGGTAAAGCTGAGCCAGTCCCATCTTATCTGCATTGTTGATTACGATCGTGTTTGCATTCGGTATATCGAGACCGCTTTCAATGATAGTGGTACACACGAGCACGTCGAACTTCCGCTCGTAAAAGTCCATCATCACCTGTTCGAGGTCGTCTTCGTCCATCTGCCCGTGCCCTATCTCAACTCTGGCATACGGTACCAAGCGGCGGATGTGGTCGGCGATATGTTCGATGTTCTCGATCCTGTTATGGACAAAGTAAATCTGTCCGTCACGATCGAGTTCACGGAGTATGGCGTCTCGAATCACCTCGTCGTCGTACTCCTGACAGATCGTCTTTACCGGCGTGCGGCCTTCAGGGGGATCGTTGATCAAGCTCATGTCGCGTATACCCGACAACGACATGTGCAGAGTCCTTGGAATCGGGGTTGCAGTGAGCGTGAGAACATGCACCGATTTCCTCAACTGCTTCAATCGTTCCTTGTGCGCTACGCCGAACCTGTGTTCCTCGTCGATCACCAGCATCCCGAGGTCTTTGAACTCTATATCCTTTGAGAGCATACGGTGAGTGCCGATGACCACGTCCACGTCCCCGATCTTCAGCCCTTCGATAGTTGCTTTCTGCTCGGTTCGGCTGTTGAATCGGCTCAGCATATCCACTCGTACCGGATAAGCTGCCAACCGCTCGCGGAAATTGTTGTAATGCTGCTGTGCGAGTACGGTGGTAGGACACAATACTGCGACCTGCTTCCCTTCGTTTACAACCTTGAAGACTCCGCGGATAGCCACTTCGGTCTTCCCATAGCCCACATCTCCGCAAATCAATCGATCCATAGGCTTGCATGCTTCCAGATCAGCCTTGACATCGTTGATCGCTTCCATCTGATCCGGCGTCTCATCGTAAGGGAACGCGCTTTCCATCTCCTGCTGCCAGGGGGTATCAGGCCCGCAGCAAAACGCATCGGCCGACTGCCTGGCCGCATACAATGCAACCAGTTCTTTCGCCATATCCTTTACGGACTGCTTCACCTTCTTAGTTGCGCGCGCCCATTCGGTGCTCCCTAGCTTGCTCAGTACCGGGCCGCCTTCATCCCCTGCGCCGATGTACTTCTGGATACGGTCGATCTGATCGGCAGGCACGTACAATTTGTCCGTACCCTGGTATTCGAGCAGCAGATAATCCCTGTCTCCGCCGATCCCCGCAAGTTTAGCGAGCCCACGATATCGCCCGATTCCGTGATTGATGTGGACAACGTAGTCCCCCTCGTTCAATTCGAGGAGGCTCGATATCGACACGCCTTTCTTGAATGCCCTGCGTGGACGAGCAAGTTTGTTGAAGCCGAAAACTTCCCCATCGGTCAAAACCATCAATCTTGCTTCGGCCATCTTGAATCCGGCACGAATATCCCCGTTCAGCACGTAAATTCCCGGCTTCGGGA
>Ga0272448_1002549_pt1 | contig 22670 bp, 21 predicted proteins | sample YNPCB0191_FD_202220 | JGI IMG/M metagenome (GOLD analysis project Ga0272448, IMG submission 202220) | Hot spring sediment microbial communities from Yellowstone National Park, WY, United States - YNP-CB-019-1 | ecosystem: Environmental > Aquatic > Thermal springs > Hot (42-90C) > Sediment... | reverse complement strand
TCGGCGGCGCACGCCGACGCCGCCAGAACGAGCACAACAGTCAATGTAGCAAGAAACCTGCGGTACATGAAAACAACCTCCGTTGCTGGATTTGGGTGGTGGGAAGCCTCTCGCTTCGTGTTGGTCGTACGACGCGGCCAAAACAGTTCCACCGCTCCCCAATCGGCCCCTGAGCAATTCGCGCTTCACAGCTTGCACACGCGTCATCTCGAGCAAAGCGAGAAATCTGCTCCCCGTTTGCTTGTAGCAAGCGTCTTCAAACGCCGATTTCCAAGCGCAGCGCCGTCGAATTCGGGTCCTAGAAAACTCTCCCGTGCCGCCTTATCCGCCGGGTGCCAAAACGGTCACAGCGTTCCCTTGGTTGAGGGGACGCCGTGGGCGCGTGGGTCGGCGGAGACGGCTTCGCGGAGGGCGCGGGCGAAGGACTTGAATGTCGCCTCGATCACGTGGTGAGCGTTGCTGCCGTCGAGCTGGCGGATGTGGGCGTTGATTCCCGCGTTTGCACAGACCGACTTGAAGAACTCCGGCGCAAGCTCCGAATCAAACGCGCCGACCATCTCTTTTGCTATAGTCCACTCGTAAGTGAGGCTGCCGCGGCCGCTTATGTCGAGCGCGGTCATCACTAGCGCGTCGTCCATTGGGATTGTCGAGAAACCGTAGCGCGTCAAGCCCGTCTTGTCGCCGAGCGCCTGCGCGATCGCCCTGCCTATCGCTATTCCTACGTCCTCGACCGTATGGTGCGCGTCGACTTCCAGGTCGCCCTTGCACGTTACCATTAGGTTCAGGGCGCCGTGTTTGGCAAGATGCGTGAGCATGTGGTCGAAGAAGCCGATGCCGGTGGAGACCTCGCCGGCGCCGGTTCCATCGAGATCCAGCTCGACCTTGATCTGTGTTTCTTTCGTATTGCGTTCTACGGTGGCGGTTCTGGACATGACGATCCTCGATTTCAGATTTCAGATGGGCGCTCTCGCCGACAATTCAATCCGCTCCCTCATCATCTAAGGCAGCTAAGTGGTGCGCACGCGTATTGCGTTTGCGTGCGCGTCAAAGCCCTCGGCGGCCGCGAGTTCGAGCACTGTCGGCGCGATGGCGCGCAAGGCAGTCGCCGAATACGCAAGCAATCCGGACTTCTTGACGAACTCGTCTACGCTCAGCGCCGAACCAAACCGCGCCGTGCCGTTTGTCGGCAGCGTATGGTTCGGACCGGCGGCAAAATCGCATAGGGGGACGGGCGTCTGATGTCCCACCATAATCGCGCCCGCGTTTTTGATCTGCCCCAATATCGCCCACGGGTCAGCGAGAGCCAATTCAAGGTGTTCCGGAGCGAATGCGTTTGCAAGCTCCACTGCTTCGTCGATGCAGCGAACGATCACGATTATGCCGTGTCGGCCCAGCGATTCTTCGATGAAGCGCCGCCGCGGCGCCGATTCCGACTGCCGCTTGATTTCCCTGAGCGTTTCATCCGCCACACGCCGGCTGGTCGTTACCAGCGCGCACCGGGAGTCGCCGGCGTGCTCGGCCTGGGAGAGTATATCCGCCGCGACGTAGATTGGGTTAGCTGAATCGTCCGCTATAACGAGAATCTCGCTCGGCCCGGCGAGCTGGTCAATGCCGACGCAGCCGAAGAGCTGGCGCTTCGCCTCGGTGACGTAGGCGTTGCCCGGGCCGACGATTTTATCGACCTTTGGGACCGTGTCGGTGCCGAACGCCATCGCCGCAATTGCCTGCGCGCCCCCGATCTTGAAAACACCCGTGACGCCGCATTCCCTGGCTGCGACCAGCATTGCGGGGCTGGCCTTGCCGTCACGCTGTGCAGGGCAGCACATCACGAGCGTTTCGACGCCGGCGACGACACCCGGCACGGCGGTCATAAGAACCGTGCTGGGGTAGGGGGCGAGTCCGCCCGGTGCGTAGAAACCGACTTTTTCGATGGGCCGCACGAGTTGGCCGTACGTGAAGCCTTCGCGGGCGTCGAGCCACGAATTGGAAAGCTGCCTGCGATGAAACTCCTCGATATTGGACTTCGCCTTACGGATCGCGGCAATAAGGCTCGGTGGGACCGCGTCGTAGGCGGCATCGAAATCGGAGGGCTCGGCGCGAATGGAGTCGAGCTCCGGCGAGTCGAACTTGCGTCCGAGCTCGAGCAGCGCCGCGTCACCTCGCTCGCGGACGTCATCTATGATTTGCCGCACCGTGCGTTCGACCTCGGGGTCCGGGCCGTGGGCTTGCGATGTCAACGCTGCCAGTATCTCGCTTGCAGGGTCGCGCTCGGTTTCGAGTATCTTCATCGGTGCGTCTCCATACGTGCAAGGATTATAGCAGACCTTACTCCACCGCGTCCAGCGCTGTGGCATCCTGGAGACTGTTTAGTCTTCTGGGAATGTCCACCCCGCTGGCCCTGAGTGCGAAGCGTATCGAAGGGCAGTCAAAGCTCCACCGCGCTTCGATACGACCTTCGTTGGCGGTCTACTCAGCGCTGGCGGAGTTCTGTCGCGCAAGACTGAACAGGCAAGCATCCTGGGATGCATCCTTTCGATAAGGCCCTGACGGGCCTACCCAGGACATCCGGGACCGCAATTTCTTGTAAGAGTAGGTCCTTTCTCGCATCTACTACCGAAACTGGGGCGGTTGTTGTTCAGGGATGAGGCTGCTCTACGGACGCTGGCGCTAAAATGGAAAGGCGGATAGGAACTCAACGAACGGCGCGCGGCGGCCTACTAGGCCGCCGCGTGCCTGTCTCGCCAATACTCAGGTTGTGTCGAACGCAACTACCGGGCGCCTTTTCTGTTCTTGACGCGATCTTTGATGCGCTCTTTGGCACCGGCCATCATCTTCTTGAGCTGTTGCTGCTGGTCGGGAGTCAGCACGGCCATGATCTTGGCCCGCGTGTCCTTTCTGAGTTCGACGAGTTTGGCCTTCTTGGCGGCCTTATCGAGCGAGGAATCGTCCTTTATCGATTTTGCGGTGGTCTTTGCCTGCTCGGCTATCGACTTGATGGACGATTTCTGCTCCTCGGTGAGATTGAGCTTTGCCAGCATGGCGATCAGGCCGGCCTTGAGCCTCGCTCGCGGCTCGAGAAGCAGTGCGGTCAGATGCATCTTCTCGGCCTTGGCTTTCTGCTCGTCGTTGAGAACTGCCATGATCGCAGCAGCGGCGGCGTCACGGAGTTCCTTAATCTTCGCTTTCTTCTGGGCGGCCGTATCGCCGGACTTGATTTCGGCGGCAACATCCTGGCGGTATTTCGCCACGATCTCGCGAATCTGCTTGGCCTGCTCCTTGGTCAGCCCGAGCTCCTTTGCGATTCTGACGCCGGCCTTCTTTGCCGCTCCTGTTCGGTCAGGTGCGGCTTTCTGCGCACAGGCAACGGTCACGAATGCGAGCAATAGCAATGCAATAACCGCTATCTTGAGTCTCATCTGCTGCCTCCTAATGACGAAATGTCTACGAAACAACAGACGAGACAAAAGAGGCGACGGTTTCAGGAGCTTCCCGCAGTCCCGCAATCTTGCACCCGGTCGGTAGATTGCGTTTAGCGAACCGGAACGATTGCCGAGTTTGTGAGAGGCAGCAATGCCGGCTGGCCGCCGCGTTCAAGTCTGCAAACGCCTTGTACGATTACTCTTTCGCCGTCGACAGGCAGGTACATAAGCAGATCGGTGCGCAGAAGCACGGGGCACGGAATGCCGATCGTCTTGCCGGTTATGGGGTCTTTCTCGACACGCACGGCGCCGTCGTCGAGGTAGTGCGCGCCGTTGATCGTGCGAAATCGGCCGAGAAGCTTTACGCACTTGCCTTCGAGACTCGCGCCCTGAATGAACGACCGCGTATTGGTGAAATAGACCGGTGCGCCCGGATCGGGCGCGACAAACGAAGTGACCGCTTCGCTGGCCGCGCCGGATGTCGTTTCCAAAACAACGGTTGCCGGCTCGCTGGGTGATTCCTCAACTGCGTTGCTGCAGGGATCCACGTAGGTGACGGACGCGGCAACGCTGGCTGTTTTCCGTGTGGAGAATGTGATTTCCGCCCGGGCGCATATCTCCTCGCCCGGCAGGCACGACCCGTACGCTAAGACGGGCAATAATGTGAGCACGAGGACCCACGGTGCAGACTTACTCGCCATCAAGCCACTCCAGTGTTGCGGGGTGAGTTGTAGGGGGCGAACCACACTCACGTATTTCTACTACTATTGTGGGATGTCAGGCGGGCTTACTGGAGGCTGTTATTGTTACCATGTCACGGCGCCTTCGTGGAGTGGCGCCACACGGTTCAGGGGCGTTTTCTCCAATCACGCGGTGGGAACACTGAGAATAGCAGTGATGGCACCGTATCGCCGCCGGAATAACCGCAGGGAGGCTCCCCTATGGACACCCTCAGAGATCAAGTCATTACGGAGATAGTCAAAGCGAGATTGGGCGAGGATCAGGACACGTGCGGACAGACGATAGACGTGTCCGTTGCGGATGGAGACCTCTTCTTGGTTGGGTGGTGCGACAGCGAGAAGCAGCGGGTGAGCGCAGTCCGGATAGCGAAAGGCGCTTACGGCGTGCGTGCGGTGATCGATAAGATTCGAGTGCGCCGATCCGCGTCGTCAGTCTGATTGATTCTGCATTTGCTCGAGCGGGCAGCGGTCGCACAACCATTCGGCCCAGATGGCATACTCGAGAGCTGAGCGAGCTCTCGCAAGGATTTCGTGTTTGTCTTGCCCAGCCAATTGTCTGTCGGCGTCCTCGATCTTGAGGAGTTCCTGCCCTCTTGCCAGAAGCCGGTCATGGCTCGCATTTTCTGAAAGGTCCTTCGGCGTGATTCCCGCGTCGAGGGCCTTGTTTATTGCGGCGGCGAGGGCACTGGCGCGCTCCTGCGAACTACGTCCGGCGCCCAGCCCGGCAGGCGCGTAGACGAGTCTCTTGCCTATCACGACGTCGTAGCGAGTATCATCATCCGGAGCCGGCACTGCTCTGGCACACACTATTCCGCGGGCGTTACGGACGTCGACGTCGATTCCTTCTTCCTTCATTGCCTGCGTGATGGCTGCGACTCGCCGAAATGGGGCGGGGTGTGTCTGATAGATGCCGAGCGACACGCTTGGGTTGGCGGCGCACTGATCCTCCAGCTTCTTCATAAACCTCAGCATCCCCTCGGGATTGTAGGGTGACTTGGCCAGATAGGCGACGGCTGTGCGATCTGCGTCCTTTTCGGCTTCCAGGGTGTAGCTGCTCATCTTGCCGGTCTTGATCAACTGGGCCCCGTAGAGCAGATTGTTGAGATCGCTCTTGCGCATATTGGACAGCATTCCAGCGAGCGCAACCAAAGCAACGAAGCGGTCAACTTTGCTCTGCTTGCGGATTAGGTGGGCCATGTGGTGGTGAGCGGCATGGGCGATTTCGTGTGCGAGCACGCCCGCGATCTCGTCGTCAGAGCCGGCTAAATCGATCAGGCCTGAGTTGACGTAGATGATGCCGCCGGGCAAAGAGAACGCATTGACGTCTTTGTCGTCAATCACTTTGAAGACGTATTGGAACCTGGCGATCTCGGAGGAGCCGTAGCCGGCCTTTACTTCGGTTTCGTTGGCGATGGCGGCGAGGGTCTGGCCGATGCGGTTGATACGCTCTGTGACGGCCTTGTCCTCGACCAGCTTGCAGTCCTGCTCGATCTTTCTGGCGTATTCGCGGCCGAGTTGTTCTTCACGGGCCTGGTCTGAGGCATACGCAAGCTGGAGCGTCAATGCTGCCAGCCAAACGATGTACGGAAGCAGTGTTGCGGCGCGTTTCATGGCTGTTCCCCCGGACTCGCGAGACGGGCGAGAATAGTACTGCGATACCCCCGCCTATGTCGCGCGAAACGTGTGGATTGAGCGCATGGCTAAAGCCCCCGGTAGTCCGAGCACATAATTCTGGATGGGTGCCGGACCCCTTGTTGTTTGGAGGACTTGGAACTTGATCCGCAACGGCCGACCTACCACAAACTGCATCATAAGAGACGCTCTGCGCGCCAGGCAGTCCGAAAGCTCAGGCCTCGACCCCAACGGATTCGAGGCTGTCGAGTCAATGCGCCGTCTGATGGCGCTCGGCATGACCGTCGGGGAAATCGAGGAACTGGACCTTGACCGACAGACGCTGCAGGCGATCTGTGAATATGCTCGGCTCGAAGATGACCGCCGCGGCTCGTCCGGAGTGGTAGAGGCGACTCTGAGAATGCTCGAACAGGAAATGCAGAGCTGCGAGATCGAGCAGGAAATGCTGAAGATGCGCAGACGCGCGCTCAGCAGGAGAGAACGGCTCCTCCGCAAGCTGGCCGGCCGCCTCGGGCGTGGCTAATGTGTCTCAACGACCCGGTTATCCACTCAGCGCCTTTTGGGGCCCTTATTATGCTACCTCGTGTCTAGGATTTTATCCCCGCGCGCGATTGTTTCCGCGCGGACCGTTGACAAGCAGCCGTTGGCATGACCCACTGCGGCCGGCAATGCAGCCGGCGGACAGTGGTGGGGATGACGAAGGTTTGCGTTGTGGCGTGCGTGATCTGGCTTGCGACGGGCCTGTTTCGGAGCTGTCGGTGAGCGCCCTTGCCCCGCCGGCTCCACTGCCCCGTATGTCCCGAATAAATGTGGGAAAGCGGCGGTAGGCGGCTCGAACCCGCTAATGTTTCGCGATTTGAACCGAAGGCTCCTAGCTCCACGCAGACTCACACGCGATCGCTGCGGGGCGAAAGCGTGTGAGTTTACGTGGTTCCGGGGTCTGGATTCGAACCAGAATCGACGGCTCCAAAGGCCGTTGTCCTGCCGTTGGACGACCCCGGATCGGTACCCCATTATACGTTTGCCGTGCCGATTCATGCAACTTCAGGCGTCACCCAACCCGTATCCATGAAAGGTGAGCCCGGCACTCCGACCCGCCGGTGCGCCGAAAATGGAGGAGTCCGCTTCGATGGAGCAGAATGTTCGCTCCATTCCGCGTTATCGCACGCTTGACGGGATAACCCGTGTTATAATCGCCGTGCTGAGGGCGAATCTCAAACGCTTCGTTTGGGCTTTCGTCGTTGCAGCGATTGGTCTGGGCACCTATCTATATGTCAGCTCCCCTTGCAAAGTTCAAGTCATTGTGGTGCGCACAACCGTGACCGAGGAGACTCTCGGCGCGACCGGAAGGGTACGCGGCGAGAAATCGGTGGAGCTTGGTCTGGATATCGCAGGGGTGGTGCGCCGGGTATACGTCAGAAGCGGCGAATCGGTTCGCGCGGGCCAGATTCTGCTGTCGCTCGATACGTCGGAGCTTGACGCTGGCGTGGACGCGGCGCGAGCGGCGATGCGCACTGCGGAGGCGGAGCTTGCCAAGGCGAGCCGTCCGCCCTTGGCATCCGAAGTGGGTCGTGCGCGAGCCGAGCTGGAGCAGGCCAAATCGGTCGGCGACGCACGCGTGGCGGCGGCCGAGGCAAGACTGAACGATCTTCAATCCGGAGCGCGCTCACAGGAAATCGCCGAGGCGCAGGCCGAGCTTGCGCGCCAGAAAGCGCTTTTCAACAAGGCGGAGGCCGATCTGCGTCGAACCGAGAGGCTTGTCAAGCAGGGAGCAGTCGCTCAGGCAACGCTTGACGATGCACGCACGCAAGTCGAAACCGCACGTGCCGCCGTGGCCGCCCAGGAACAGCGCGTCAGCATACTCAAATCGGGCAGCCGACCTTCTCAAATCGCCGAGGCCAAGGCGGCCCTCCAAGAGGCCAAGGCAAGCCGCGATACGGCTGTCAGAGCGGCCAGAGAAGCCCTCAACACAATTCTCTCGTATCCGAGGCCCGAAGACGTCAATGCCGCCCACGCCAGACTCGATCAGGCCAGAGCGGAACTACGGCGCGCGCTCGATCTGTTGTCGAAGTGCGAGCTGAGAGCGCCGTTCGACGGCGTGGTGGCCGACCTGCCGGTTGAGCAGGGCCAGTCGATTTCGCCGGGCCAGAAGCTGGTCATCTTCCAAGAGATTTCCAAACCCATTGTAGAAGTGGAAACCGACGAAAGCAATCTCAAGTCGCTGCGGATCGGGCAGAAGGCAGTCGTAAGCGCAGATGCGTATCCCGGCCGGACGTTTGAGGCCGTACTCTATGATCTCGGATCGCAGGTCGATGCAGACCGAGGAACCGTAACGGTCAAACTTCGGCCTCTGACTCGACCGGCTTGGCTCCGCCCCGACCTGACGGTGGATGTCAATATCGTAACCAATACCAGGGCTCGCAGGATCGTGGTGCCGGCGGATGCCATAACGCGTTACGAAGGCAGGTCCGTCGTCTACGTGATTCGCGACGGCAAGGCCGTGCCGGTCAATGTTACGCCGGGTGCGATCGGCCCGCGCGGGGTCGCCGTGACGGGAGATCTCAAGGACGGTATGGTCATCGCGAGAAATGCGGCATCTGTCGAAGCCGGCGGCTATGTGGAGCCTGTCCCGAGCCGAGCCGAAGGTTTGGTCGGGAGGTAGCATGCGGCGGTTCGAACTGAAGGTCGCGTGGCGGCACCTGCTGATGAGCCACGGTCAGACCGAACTCACCGTCGGGGCGGTTGCGGTCGGTGTTCTGCTGGTCGTTTTCCTGTCCTCTCTCATCAACGGGCTGCAGACCGGCCTGATCGACGACGTGGTTGGTTCCATACCTCACGTAACCGTCGAGGCCGCTGCGCCGCAAGCAAAGCCGCTTTGGGCAGTCGATAAGCACTCCAACGCAATTACCGCCATCGAGAAAATCACGACGCGCCGGAAGCGCATCGAGCAGTGGGAGCGCATAAGGGCGGCGATTCTGCGTATGCACGGCGTGGCATCGGTCGCGCCGGCCGTCGAGGGCGATGGGCTGGTGACGCGGGGCGCTAAGACCGTGGGCGCGAGGGTCATAGGAGTAATCCCGGCCGAGCAAATGCGAGTCATCTCACTTCGAAAACGCATCGTCGAGGGCGACTTCACCGCCGTCGATCAGCAGAATGCGGCCATAGGCGTCAAGATGGCCGACGACCTGGGGGTGCGCGTGGGCAATCGGCTGCGCATCACGTCGAACCAGGGCGTGACGCAGACATTTCGGATTGCCGCGATATTCGACCTTGGAGTCGAACAGGCGAACGAGTCTTCGGCGTATATCGGCCTTCAGGCGGCACAGGCGATGTTTGAGACCGGCAAGGACGTGACCACCCTCAACGTTCGGGCTGTAAACATGTACGATGCAACCCCGATCGCGGAACAGGTGCGCGGCATTACGCCGCTGACGGTGACGAGCTGGATGGAGAGCAACGAGGCCTTTCTGGATACGCTCAGGATGCAGAACACCGCGGCCGGAATCATTCAGGCGATGACGCTGCTGGCGTCGGCGTTTGGCGTGGCGAGCGTGATGATAGTTTTCGTCGTGCAGAAGTCCCGCGACATCGGGATTCTCAAAAGCATGGGCGCGACGTGTGCGCAGATACGGCGCGTGTTCATCCTCGAGGGCTTGGGCGTCGGTCTTGGCGGCGCGCTCATAGGATCGGGCGTGGGCACGGGACTTTGTTATCTTGCTAAGAGCCTCACCATTCCCGGCCAAATGTTCGGCGGCAAGCAGGCGACCATCGTGCCCATGCAATTCGATATGACATTCGTGCTGATAGCCTCGGCCGTTGCGATTGGGATGGGTTTGGCGAGCAGCATAGTGCCTGCGCAAAGAGCGGCAAGACTGTGCCCGGTGGAGGCGATACGGCGTGGATAGAAGCCATCCTGAGCTTGTCGAACGACCGATTGTAGAAGCAATCGAACTCGCCAAATGCTACGGCAACGGCATAAAAACCTGGGCTCTCCGCGGTGTGGATTTTCGAATCGATCCAGGCGAGTTTCTCGCGGTCGTGGGCGCGTCGGGGTCCGGAAAGAGCACGCTGCTCAATATGGTGGGTGCGCTCGACAGGCCGACGTCGGGCAAGATACTCATCGACGGTGTCGATACGTCCGCACTCGACGATCCGGCGCTGGCGGCAGTGCGCGGGGAGACGATCGGGTTCGTGTTCCAGTTTCACTACTTGCTGTCCGAGTTCACGGTGCTTGAAAACGCGCTGATGCCGCAGTGGATTCGAGGCAAGTCGGTCGACAAAGAGTGGGTGAAGAGCCTGCTGGAACGGGTAGGGCTCGGCGACCGCTTTCATGCCCGCCCCAACGAGCTCTCCGGCGGGCAGCAGCAGCGGGTGGCCATCGTTCGGGCGCTCGCCAACCGACCGAAGCTGATACTTGCTGACGAGCCTACCGGAAACTTGGACAGCCAAAACGGGGCGCTGGTCTTCGACCTGCTGACCGAGCTCAACGAGGAGCTGGGAACGGCGTTCATGCTCGTCACGCACGACGACCGGCTTGCGCAGCGGGCGCGGAGGATCGTGGCTATGGGTGACGGGCAGATCGTGGCGGACTATCGCGTAGACCAGGTCGAGCGGGAGGCGGGCTTGGTGATCCGTTAGCGCCTGTTCAGTCTTCTGGGTATGTCCACCCCGCTTCGATACGACCTTCGTTGGCGGTCTACTCGGCGCTAGCGGAGTTCTGTCCCGCAAGACTGAACAGACACATCCGTTGAGTGTTGACAGCCAAGCAATTGAGGAATAACATACTGGAAGACCTGCGGCGAACGTCTTTGGCCGCTATGGAAACATTTCCGCGCCGAGACTCGTCATAGGGTGTACGAGACAATGAGCCGGGCGCCTCGTGCGGCTCTTCAAATCGGAAAGCAGAATACCTCATGGCAAAGGAAGCATCGACCTTCGAAGATATCGCGGACGGGTTGGCTGCGTACGCAGGTGAGAGCGCCGGTGACGTGCAGCGCTATATCGTGGCCCCGGCGATTCTCGAGATGATGGGCCCCGTCACGGGAAAGGATGTGCTCGACCTGTTCTGCGGCGCCGGCTATTTCTCCCGACGACTTGCCTCGCTGGGTGCCAGAGTCACCGCCGTCGACAGTTCGGAACGGCTCATCGGCATTGCCCGTGAGATCAACGAGCGCGAGCATTTCCAAATCCAATATGCCGTAGCGGATCCCACCGACCTTTCCGTGATCGAAGACAGCATGTTCGACGACATCGTCTGCAACATGGGGATTATGAGCACGCGCGACCTGGCCGGAACGATCGCGGAGCTTGCGAGGTTGGTCAAGCTTGGAGGAAGGTTCATCTTTTCGATAGTTCACCCTTGCTTTTGCATGCCGGACGCGTGCTGGATACGCGACCCGGAAGGCAAGCTGATGTACAAAGCCGTTGACAACTACTTCACCGAGGGCTGGTGGCCCTCCGACCTTACCAACCCCGCAAGAGAGCGCGGCAGGATCAAGCACCGCACGCTTGCCACCTATGTCAACGCTCTGAGTGCGCGCGGGTTCAACGTTCGGCGAATTGCCGAGCCGCGCGTGCCGCCGGATGTCCTCACGCTCCGGCCTCACCTCGAGGCCTTCAGCCGCCTGCCTGCCGCAATGGTGATCGAAGCCATCTTCCCGTATCTATAGGAGACGGGCAGCAGTGCGGACCTCCGTCAGCCTCGCCTTGGCCGTCCTGATGCTCATAGCAGGACTGGTTGTCGTTCCGCGATCTCCTGAGGGAGTGGACCCGGGCCGCATTGTGGCAAGGGTGCTTCGTGCCGAGCAGCCGATAGTATGGTCGGTCCGCGACGAGATCCGCAGAGCCCAGCGGGAGCGCTGCACGCCGATCCTCGAGGGGTCCGATAGGATCGACGGGCGTGACGTGTGGGCGATCAGACTCAAACCTCCGGTTCGGAAGTATCCGTGGATCGAGGTTTGGGTCGACAAGCGCACGGGCAAAGTCCTCGGAGCTAAGGAATGGCGAAAGCGCGAAGGTCGAGTTACAAGTCACGAGTTACCAGCCGCGAACTGAGCTCACGAGGGGCAAACGGCAACTCGCGCCATTTCTTGCAATTAACCGCTGACCTCCGGTAATGCTTCCCGGCGGCGTCGTAGTCCCCGCCCGATAGGCGAGCTTGCCCGGCGCATCGCTCCTCCCTTGTATTCCCTGTGTCCGATGCGGTTTGGCTGCCTTGCGATGGGGGAAGTAATGTTCATACCCTCGGCTGAATTGGAGGCGGTCCCGTGACGGTGCAGGACGAGGTGCTGGCTGCGATGGTTCGCAACGCCATAGCTCGAGACAAGAGGATAAGTGGGCTGGCTATTGCAGTGCGCGTCGCTCACGGCGAGGTTATGTTGAAGGGCGTCGTAGACGACGAGGGACAGCTTGAATTGGCTCGTTTGGTCGCAGGCGGGGTTCACGGCGTGCGCTCGGTGAATACCGATGAGCTTCGGATTAGAGGAGACGGCGAAGCCGACGATCCCGACTCCGGAGAGGACGCACAATGAGTTGGGGGCGGTTTTCGGAAGATGGACGGGAATATGTAGTAGAGCGACCGGACACGCCCAGACCCTGGGCCAACTACCTTACCAACGGCCGCTATTGCGCAATATGCTCCCAAACGGGCGGGGGGCAGTCGTTTTTTGAGACGTCGGGCTATAACCGGATCCTGCGCGTATGCGGCCCCACTGCGCTCCTTCAGGACCAACCCGGTCGCTACGTCTATCTGCGCGATGCCGAGACCGGCCAATTTTGGGCCGCCAATTGGCAGCCGATCTGCGGAGAGCCATCGACGTTCGAGGCGCGGCACGGACTTGGATATACGAAGGTGTCGTACTCGCTGCACGGCATCGAGAGCTCGATTGTCTACTACGTGCCCCCGCGCGACGACTGTGAAGTGTGGATGGTGAAGCTCCGCAACTCATCCGCCAAGCCGCGGCGCATCCAGGCGTTTCCCTTCGTCAAGTGGGACCTTGCCAACTATGCCTTCAATGCAACCGAAGCCGGTTTCTCGGCGTTGTTCAACGAGGCGTTTGTCGAGAACGGCACGATAATGGTCAGCACGCGTTTCTGGAACATTTCACTTGGCGGGGTAGGCAACTCAAATGTGCGGTGGGACAAGTGGGCATACATGACCTCGAGTGCGGAAGTAGAGGGGTTTGATTGCTTTGACGAGGAGTTCTTCGGGATGTATCGCGGGCTCGACAACCCGGTCGCAATTGAAGAAGGGCGACTGCGCAACACGCAGGGCCGAGGCCGCGAGATAATGGGCGCCTTGCAGCATTCGTTCGAGATCGCGCCGGGCGAAGAGAAGCGCTTCGTGGTTTTGGTGGGAGTCGCTTACCGCCAGGAGGATGCACACTCGATTAAGCGGCGCTACGACACCTGGGAAGAGGCCGAACGGGGGCTCGCGGAGGTCGACTCGCACTGGGACTATTACCTCGGCCGTACAACCGTGGAAACGCCGAGCAATGAGTTTGACCTTTCGTACAACATCTGGAACAAGTATCAAGCGTGGATCACGTCGCGCTGGTCCAGGATGGACTCCTACTATCTGGGAGGCAGCTCGATAATTGGGTTCAGGGATAGCTGGCAGGATATGCTCGCGATCCTGCCAAACGATACCGACTGGGCGCGCGAGCGGACGATCTACCTGCTCGAACATCAGTTTCCGGATGGCAGCACTCTCCACAATTGGGACCCGCTGACCAATATCGGCGTCAAGACCGGTCATTCGGACGATCCCATGTGGCTGGTGCTGGGCGTCGTCGAGTATCTCAAGGAGTCCGGCGACTTGATGTTCCTCGACGAGTCCGTCCGATACTACGACAGCGGCTCGGAGACGGTGCGCCAGCATGTGCTGCGCGCCCTGGACTACACGCTCGGACACATGAGCGAACGCGGAATTCCGCTCATTATGGCCGCGGACTGGAACGACGGCCTTGATTGCGTCGGCAGGCAGGGCCGAGGTGAGAGTTCGATGGTGGCGGCGCACCTGGCATGGATGCTGCGTGAGACCGCGTCGCTGCTGTGGTTTGTGGGCAGTGACGCGCTCGCGCAGAGGTATATCGAAGAGCGCGACAAGCTGGTAAAAAACATCAATCAGCATCTGTGGGATGGCGATTGGTATATACGCGCAACTCGCGACGACGGCGAGGCGATCGGATCGTCGAGGTGCATTGAGGGGCGAATCTACCTCAACGCACAATCATGGATGGTAATAGCAGGGGCTGCGCCCAGATCGCGGGCCGTGCGGTGTATGGACTCGGTGAGAAAGTACCTCGATACGGACTATGGGCCGGCGCTGTTCCTGCCTGCCTATCGCGAGCCGGACCCCAAAATCGGCATAATCACCCGTTTTGCCCCCGGCACCAAGGAAAACGGCACTATTTTTTGCCATCCGACTTGTTGGGCGATAATGGCGGAGTGCATACTCGGGCGGGGCGCGCAGGCTTACGAGTACTGGAAAAAAGTGTCGTTTGTATACCGGGGTAGACAGCCGCAGCTTTATAAAGCCGAACCCTACGTCTACTCGGAATTCATAAACGGACCGGAGTCGCCATTCTACGGCGAGGCCGCCTTTAGCTGGATGACCGGCACGGCGAGTTGGATGTGGAAGGTCTGCCTGGACTGGATTCTAGGCGTCCGGGCGGAAATTCGCGGGCTGCTAATCGATCCGTGCGTCCCGCCGGAGTGGGATGGGTTCAAGGTGGTTCGTCGGTTCCGCAAGGCGACTTACGAGATCGAAGTCACCAATCCCAATCACGTGTCGCAGGGGATCGCCGAGCTTTGGGTCAATGGCGAGCGTTATTATTCACATCTGCTGCCGGTGTTTCCATCCGGCACGACCCATCGCATAAGGGTTGTAATGGGGCAGCCGGCAGTGATCCATGAATCGCCGACGAGTCTGGCGGCGGAGGCCGTGACCGCCGAATAGCGTAGTCCGTAACCCCAGATGTTGGTTTCCCCGTAAAGTGTCTTGTAAATCGTGGTTTTGCACGATACAATGGCATCAGACAGAGTGCCGGCTGGTGTCGGAGCGTGAGGATGCTTGGCGAATCTGCTGCGCCGGCAAGCTCACACGAGGAAAATGATTATCGGCACAGAGAGCCTGTCAGGCATTATGCTTCCCGCAGAAAGGTGGCGTCAATGTTTAAGTCCTATGATGAGATGCTCGAGGAGTTGGAACGCGAAATGCGGCGGGTATCGGATGATATGCTCCTGCAGGTGTTTCGAGTATCGGGGATGACCGGGGAGCTGTGGACGCCGCGCGTCGATGTATACGAGACCGCCGACGAAGTGGTGGTCAAGGTCTGTGCCGCCGGACTCGTGCCGGATCAGATGGAGCTGTCCATTTCACCGGACGGCAAGTTTCTCACGCTGCGAGGGATCCGCACTGAGCAGGACGACGACAAAACGGACCGCATTCGATACTACCAGTTGGAAGTCTACTATGGGCCGTTCGAACGAATAGTGCCTCTGCCTGCGGACGTCAGTGTGGATCGCGATCAGCTTAGTGCCACCTACAAAGACGGGTTCCTCAAAGTCGTGCTCCCCAAGAGGAAGCCCGACCGAATCTCAAAGAGAATCGAAATAGAGTAGGAAAGGTTGTCATTCCGAACTATTGCCGGTCATCCTTGCTCGGATGCCTCGCACGTTCGGTACGACAGCAGCGGGCTTGCTTGCAAGACAGGCCCGATATGACAAGGTGAGTGTGGCCGGAGGTCAGCTATGGACGTAGAAGTGGGACAAGAAAGAACGGATGCCGGGGGGATGGAGCGCGGTATCGTCATACCCGAGGAACTGAGCCTGCTGCCGATCAAGGACACAGTACTCTTTCCGATGGTGGTGATGCCGCTGATCGTGTCTCGTGAGAGCTCCATGAGACTGGTCGATGACGCGGTCGTCAGCGATTCCCGCATCATTGCCCTATCCACGCTCAAGGACCCGAACGTCGAGACGCCCACCTGCAACGATGTCTATGAGGTGGGGGTCGCCGCCGCAATTCATACCATGCTGCGCCTGCCGGAGCACCAGCGGCTTATCATCCAAGGGCTGAAGCGCATTCGCATCAAGGAGTGCGTCCAGACCCACCCGTACCTCCGAGTCAAGATCGAAGAGATACCCGAGATCGACAATTGGACCGAGGCCGAAATGGTCGAGATCGAGGCGCTGCGGCGCAACGTCGCCGACAACTTCGCCAAGGTCGTGGAGCTTTCGCCCAACCTGCCCGACGAGCTCCAGAGCATCACCACAACTATAACCAAGCCCGGGGTGCTGGCGGATACGGTCGCGCTTCACCTACCGATTCCGATCCCGGAGAAGCAGAAACTGCTGGAGTTGCCGGACGTTGGCGCTCGGCTGCGCGCGCTGTTGGGCATTTTGATGCGCGAGGTGGAAGTCCTCGAACTGGGCAGCAAGATACAGTCTCAGGTGCATTCCGAGATGGGCAAGACCCAGAGGGAATACTATCTTCGCGAACAAATCAAGGCGCTGCAGCGCGAACTGGGAGAAACCGACGAGCGCACCGCTGAGATCGAGGAACTCCGCGCAAAGATCACCGAAGCTCACATGACCGAAGAGGCAGAGAAAGAAGCGCTTCGGGAACTGGACAGATTGAGCCGTATGTCGCCTGCCGCGCCGGAGTATACGGTATCGAGAACATTCATCGATTCGCTCATCAGCCTTCCCTGGAACGTCTACACGGAAGACAACCTGGACATCCCGCAGGTCCGCAAGATACTCGACGAGGACCACTACGGCCTCGAGAAAGTCAAGGAACGCATTCTGGAATACCTCTCCGTGCGCAAGTTCAAGGAAGCGGGCGAGATGCGGCATCCGATTCTGTGCTTCGTGGGGCCGCCGGGCGTCGGCAAGACCTCCCTGGGTAGGTCGATAGCGCGCGCGCTGGGACGCAAGTTCGTGCGGATGAGCCTTGGCGGCGTTCGCGACGAAGCCGAAATCCGAGGACACAGGCGCACTTACATCGGCGCGCTGCCCGGCCAGATCATACAGGGCATCAAGAGGGCGGGTTCGCACAACCCCGTGTTCATGATGGATGAGATCGATAAGGTCGGCGCGGACTTTCGCGGTGACCCGTCTTCGGCACTGCTTGAGGTCCTTGATCCTGAACAGAACGCGACGTTCAGAGATCATTACCTGGAAGTGACGTTCGATCTCTCGAAGGTGATGTTCATCACGACAGCAAACGTGCTCGACACGATCCTGCCGCCTCTGCGAGACCGAATGGAGATCCTCGAAATCGCCGGCTACACCGAGGAAGAGAAGCTGCAGATCGCCAAGCATCACCTGGTGCCCAAGCAACTGGAGGAACACGGCCTTAAGAAGGGCAAGCACATATCATTTTTGGACGCGGGCATCACAGAGATCATCCGCGGTTACACGCGCGAGGCGGGCGTGCGCAACCTCGAGCGAAACATCGCGGCCATCTGCCGCAAGGCGGCGCGCCAATGGGCCGAGGGGGCAACGAAACCCATCCGAGTTACTGTAAAGCAGGTTCACGAGTACCTCGGAGCGCCGAGATACTCCTACGAGGAGCTTGCGGATAGGACCGACGAGCCCGGCGTCGCGGTCGGGCTGGCGTGGACGCCGACCGGCGGCGACGTTCTGTTCGTGGAAGCGTCGCGAATGCAGGGCGGGAAGCAATTGCTCACGACAGGGCAGTTGGGAGACGTTATGAAGGAGTCCGCGCTTGCCGCCCTAAGCTATGTTCGCAGCCATGCGGCCGCGCTGGGCATCGATGCCGACTTCTACAAACACTCCGACATCCACCTCCACGTCCCGGCCGGCGCGATTCCCAAGGACGGCCCAAGCGCGGGAGTAACGATGGTGACCGCACTGGCATCGCTTCTCACCGGTCGCAGAGTCAAACCGCGAGTCGCGATGACCGGCGAGATCACGCTTCGTGGAAAGGTGCTGCCGGTGGGCGGCATCAAGGAGAAGATACTGGCTGCACGAAGAGCGGGCGTCGAAACGGTCATTGTGCCGAAGGACAATCGCAAGGATGTCATGGAGGACGTGCCTGAGGACGTCCGCAGCGCGGTCAAGATCGAGTATGTGGACAATGTCGCGCAGGTGCTGGCCCTGGCGCTGGAGCGGGCGACGAGTCGAAAGTCCAAAGTCGCTAACAGCTAAGCGCACCCGCGGGGAGAGCGCGCCTTGGATCTGGACTTTCGGACTCTCGATTCGCTAAGCAGTGGCAGGATGTCTTCGTCGGTAAGGTCCTGCCAGACAACATAGAAATCGGCGACGGCGAACGGAATCGCAGGGCTGACTATTTCGAACTCACATTCGTCGGCATCCTGTTCGACCATGGACGCTGCAGACCGCGACGCGACCGGCGCTGCCGCGATGACCGACGAGGGGTTATGCGCGCGGGCGGACTTGATGGCCGCGAGCATCGTGTAGCCGCTCGCGACCCCGTCATCGAGCACGATGACCGGCCTGCCGGACACATCGACGGGCGGCCTGACACGGCCGTAGAGATCGGAACGTCGTGCGACCTCGGCTCCCACCCGCGCCGCAATTTCGCTGATTTGCTCGGCAGTCAGTCGCAGGCCCGAGAGCATCGCTTTGTTGAGGACGATGGTTCCGTCGTCTGTCACTGCGCCGAATCCCGCTTCCGGGTTGCTGGGCACGGGAAGTTTGCGAGCAACTACGACGCCCCATTGGACGTGCAACTGCTGGGCCGCAGCGGCTGCCACCGGGACTCCGCCGCGAGGTATTGCCAGGATAACGGCGTCCGTGCTGCGGAATCGCTCAAGCCTTCTTGCAAGTCTCCTGCCCGCGTCCTGCCGGTCTCTGAAAAGAACGTGCATCTTCTTCCCTTTCCCTCGAGTCGAGCTGTGGACTTGGCCAGTGAGTGCGACTCCATCGTGTTTTCCCAACGGCCTGTAGGGGCAAACGTGCAGCGTCGGCCGATGCGCGTTCGGCTAGCGAGGATTCATGCCCCGGGCGGAGCGGAGGAGTGCGATGACCTCTTCGTCGGAGACCTGCTCGAAATTGCGATACCAGTAGCCGACGGCCAGGAATGGGTAGGGCGTCCTGGGGCACACTATTTCATCGAAATAAGGCTTTATCGCGGCCAGCGAATCGGGCGGCGCCACCGGGACGGCAAGGACGATCGAGCCGGCCTTCAGATTCTTAAGTGCAACAGCCGCCGCGCGCGTCGTATAGCCGGTGGCGATGCCGTCATCGACGACAATCACCGTGCGCCCTTCGACGCGAGGCGGAGCGGCGGCACCCCGATATGCGGCGAGCCTTCTGGCTACTTCCGCCAGTTGACGTTCGGTCTCGCGCTCGATATACTCACGAGAAACGCCGAGAATGCGGACAGACTGTTCGTCCAGGATGACGTCGTGGTTTCCCCAACTCGCGACAGCGCCGATTGCCAGCTCGGGCTGTCCCGGCGCCCCGATCTTTCGCGGCACAATTACGTCGAGTTCGAGGCCAAGGGCTTGCGCTATTTCATGCGCGACCACCACTCCCCCGCGCGGAATCGCGAGGACGACGGAGTCGGAGCCTCGGAACCGCTCCAGTAGAGCTGCAAGCTCCCTTCCTGCTTCTTGCCTGTCTTCGTAGGGCGAAACGGGTATGTTCACAACGATGCAAACACCTCCCTGTGTATTTTTCCCCAATCTGATCTTCTTTCCCAGTTATCGCGAGCAACAGTGATTGCCACTAGGAGAATCATGAATTATAATCAAAGTTGACGTATAGCTGAGTGCCGACCAGTGGAAATGCGCGTGGACGCAGCACCTCTCAAGACAACTCTCATAGTAGCCGACAGCGACCTGGTGGTTACGGGGACGATGGGAACCGACGCAGTCCCGACCGGAAGCTGTCTGCTCGATCATATCACGGTACTGCCGCGCGAGCAAGCGGCGCAGATTTGTCGCGTCGTCCTGGACGGCGGCACGTTCGAGTGGGGCGGCAAGTTTTTCCGTACCTCGGTGCCCGATCCGTTCTCCGACAGCAGAGTGGTGGTGACCATCGGGCCCAAGCACGATTCCCAGGGCGCGTTGGACGGCGTGGTCTATGCAGACCTTAAGGTGGAACGTCCTTCGCAAAGTGTGGCGCGGCCCTCAGCCGAGCTTTTTGAAAGCATGGTAGAGAACGCGGTGGACACCATATACCTGCTCGATTCCAACGGCGTCCTGACGTTTGTCAACAAGCAAGTGGAGTCTTATCCGGGGCTGTCGGTTGATAGCGTGGTGGGCCGGCACTTCAGTGAAATTGTCCACCCTGACGACGTATTCAAATGCTCCGAGATCATCGCTCGCACGATCGCGGAAAAGAGGCCGGTCGTCGACTTCGAGTATCGCGTTCCACTCCCGGATGGGACGTTGAGCTACTTTGTGGCGAACGGTCGATTCGTCCAGGACGGGGACCGCAGCATGGTCATGGGGATCGGCAGAGACGTGACCGAGTCGGTCTGGCTCAAGGAGAGGCTCTCGGCCATGCACGGGGATCTGACCGATAGGGTTGAACGGCTTGCTATGCTGGAGCGTCTGGCGCGGTCCGTCAACGCGGAGCGCGACGTTCGCGAGGTGCTCGCCGCGTGCATGCGCGAGGTCGCGAACATCGTCGGATACGACCTCGGCGTTGTGGTGCTGCTGAAGCCCGATTGCGAGGCGCACATATTCCCCTTTGGTCGAGACGCGGCGCCGCAGCCGATGACCAGACTGCGCCTGAGCGCCGAACAGATGAAAAACATCGAGTCCATCAATGGGCCTGTCCTGTTTCCACAGATGCAGGCGAAAGGTCCGTTTCATGTCAGAGCCGCGACATTCGATCCAAAGCGTGGATCCGGTGCGGCGGTGCCGCTGATGAGCATGGGTCGAATGTTCGGCCTGCTGAAGGTATGGTCCGAGCAGCCGGACCGGTATGGCGATAGGGACGTCGAGATTCTGCGGTCGGTTGCAGAGCACCTGTCGATTGCTGCGTATAACGCTGTGCTCTACGAAGCGGAGCAGGGCAGGGCGCTCGAGATGGCGGCGTTGGCTCAGGAGGCGCGTCACCGTGTGAAGAACAATCTACAGATGATTTCCGGTCTTCTGAGCATGTCGGTCGGCGGTTCGGGCGGTCGAGCACGCGCGGTTGAGCGATGTTTGCGGCAGGTTGGCGCGATTGCCGCGGTGCACGACCTTCTGGATCCCGGCGACGTATCGGCGAAGATAGATCTCCGCGACTGTCTGGCCAGAATTGCCGACGGCGCGCTGCAGGCAACAGGGCGCAGCGACTGCGTCGAGCTGGCCGTCACGGGCGACGATTGCTTAATACCCGCCGATTGCGCGACCGCTGTCGGCGTGATCATCAACGAGCTGGTCAGCAACGCGGTCGAACATGGTTTCAGGGGCCGTGAGCGCGGGCGGGTCGAGGTGCGCGTTCGCCACGGCGAAACGGAGTGCTGCGTGGAAGTCATAGACGACGGTAACGGTCTGCCGCCGGACTTTGTCATGCCGGATCCGACCGACACGGCGAGAGGTCTGGGGGTGGTGGCGGCGCTTGCGAAGCATGGATTGAATGGAGTGCTGGAAATCGAAAGGATCGAGCAGGGCACCCGCGCTCGCATGTCGGTGAAAGGAGTATAGCGGTGGCTTATCGTGTAATGGTTGTTGAGGATGAATCTCTGGTGGCGGTCGGCGTGGTCGCTATGATACAGGAGGCGGGTCACGAGGTGGTCGGCGTGGCGCGAAGCGGCGAGGAGGCGCTGGAAATGGCCGCCGACAACGACGTACAGATCGCGCTTGTGGATGTCAAGCTGCCCGGTATTAACGGCATTGAAACCGCTCGTCAACTGGTCAGCAAGTACAACACGGCCGTGATCATTCTGACTGCATATGCCGATCCGGAGTTCATAGAAGGTGCGGTTGCCGCAGGAGCATTTACGTATCTGCTGAAACCGGTCACCAAGGAGACCTTGCTTCCGAATCTGGAAATAGCTGCAGCCCGCGCAAGCGAACTGGTCGAGCTGCGAAAAGAGGCCCAGGACCTCAGGACGTCGCTGGAGGTCAGGAAGCTTTCGGAAAGGGCCAAGCACGTTCTCATGGAACGGCTGTCGCTGAGCGAGGCGGATGCGTTTGCGCATCTGAAGCAGAAGTGCAGAAATCAGAATAAGACTCTGCGCCAGGCGTCCGAGGAGATTCTTGCGGCCGATGAGGCCTTCCTGGCCGGCGTTGACAAGGACCCTCCGAAAAAGAACAGGGTCGAAGTTGGCGTGTGATGCACGCGCTGTTCTGCGGCTGCATACGTTGCGTCAGAACGCGTGTGGGTCGTGCCGACTGACGGAAACAGGGCGTTCGGTCTGTGCGGGGTCGGTCCTTTGGAGCAAGTAGTCGCGGAACCGTTCGGCAGAGTCGGCAAGGCTTGCCTCCACGATCCTCATCGCACTTACTTTGCCGCACACGGGGCAGTAATATGACTTCAGGCGGTGCGGGTTCGGCGCGATTCGGGCGAACTCCCTGCACCTGGTGTTCTCGCAGCAGACGACTTCGATCATGGTGAGCAGCATATAGACCAACTCCTCGGTGCGCGGATGGCCGAGGCCTCAAGTCCGAGGCCGGGGCTGATTCGCTCTCGGTTCCGGACCGCGGCGGTCAGGCCGGCTACCTGACACTTCAATCCTCAGATTGGTTTTTCCGCACGGACGGTCGCGGCGACGCTGTGTGAGATGCCGGTTTTTGGGCGCATTGGTTGACAGTTAGCGCGCACAGGTGCTATAATCAGCGTGCTTGATGCCGTGCCGAAGTGGCGGAATGGCAGACGCGCATGGTTCAGGACCATGTGTCCGCAAGGACGTGAGGGTTCAACTCCCTCCTTCGGCACCAACTCGAAA
>Ga0272448_1002547_pt1 | contig 22695 bp, 15 predicted proteins | sample YNPCB0191_FD_202220 | JGI IMG/M metagenome (GOLD analysis project Ga0272448, IMG submission 202220) | Hot spring sediment microbial communities from Yellowstone National Park, WY, United States - YNP-CB-019-1 | ecosystem: Environmental > Aquatic > Thermal springs > Hot (42-90C) > Sediment... | reverse complement strand
GCGATTCTTGGACGAAGCCGTACCGGCCTGCGCGGCGCCTGTCAAGGCGCACGATTGACAAGCCCCTTTCGGGCCGGACAATAGCGCGGTCACGGTTTCGTTCCGGTGGGTCTTTGAAACCGGGGCATGTGCCCCGCAGGAGACAAGCCATGAGTCGCAGCCTTTCCCGTCGTGATTTCCTTAAGACCTCCGCGCTCGGTGCCTCGGCGCTGACGCTCGGAGCGGCCGGCGTGTCGCGCGGCTACCCCGCCAACGAGAAGGTCCAGCTCGGCTGGATCGGCTGCGGGTCACGCTCCAGCGGTTTTCCCCAGCCCAGGCTGGGCGGCCTCATGGGGCACATGTTCGAGAGTGTTCCCGATGCCAGGGTCGTCGGCGTCTGCGACCTGATCCCGGAAAAGATGGAGAGGGCCAGGAAGCTCTGGGAACGCGACAAGCCGAACGGCTATCTCGACTTTCGCAAGATGTTCGACAAGGAGAAGCTCGACGCCGTGATGTGCATCGTGCAGATCTGCAATCACGCGAAGGTGACGATACCCGTCCTCGAGGCGGGGTATCACACGTTCGGCGAAAAGCCGCTCGACAAGGACGTGGAGTCCTGCGACGCCCTCACCCGCGTCGCCCGCAAGGTGTGGAAGGAAAAGGGCAAGTTCTTTCAGATCGGCACGCAGCGGCGTTATCATCCTACCTATCTGGCGGCGATGAAGGCCATTCACGACGGGTTGCTCGGCCGGATTACGTTCATGCAGGGCGGCTGGCACTGGTCGAGCGATCCGTCGGGCGTGCCCACGGATTGCGACGGCGGCCGGCTCATCGAGCAGGCCAGCCACCACATGGACGTGATGTCCTGGGCGATGAAGAACACACACCCGGTCACGTGCGTGGCCATGGGCTACAGTCAGGCCGGCCGCTCCCCCGAATTCTCGGAGACCATGTCCTCGACGACCTTTGCCTGGCCCGACGGCACGCTGTTTTCCTACACGCACCTGTGGCTGCTGCCCGGCAGATACGACCAGGAGATCCTCACCGTCTTCGGCGAAAAGGGCGCGATCGACCTGAATGGCGCCATGTACTACGGCCGGGACGAGAAGACGAAGAAGTTCGGCGAGCCCATCGGCAAGGGCTGGGACCAGGGCACGCCGGAAGAGCTGGCGGATTTTGTGGCCAACATCAAGAGCGGCGGCAAGCGCCTGCCGAACGCGAATATCGAAACGGGCCGCATCTGCTCGCTTATGTGCATCATGGGCCGCATGGCGATGGTGAACAAGGCGAAGAACGCCTACGAGCCGAGCGTTGTGAAGTGGGAAGACCTGAAGACGACCACCGACCTGTAGGAGGGGTCTCTGCCCCCGACCCTGAACGGCAGGAGGGGGCCCTGAGCCCGACTCTCGCTGGTTCGAGAATCCTTTCTCGAACCCCGACAGGCGGGAATCCTTTCCCGCGACGCGAGCCGCGCCCGGCGCAGCAAAGGATGTGCGTAGCGTGCAAAGGATCGAACAGCTTCTCCAACAGGGCAGTGACTACGTCTGGGGCCCGTGGCTGCTCGTACTGCTCTTCGGTACGCACCTCTACCTGACGGTTCGCCTGCGGATCATCCAGCGCTACATCGGCAAGGCGATCCGCCTCTCCTTCCGTCGCACGCGCGAAGGCGAAGGCGACATCAGCCACTTCGGCGCGCTGGCCACGGCCCTGGCCGCCACGATCGGCACGGGCAACATCGTCGGCGTTTCCACGGCCGTGGCCCTGGGCGGCCCCGGCGCCGTGCTCTGGATGTGGCTCACGGGCGTCTTCGGCATCGCCACCAAGTACGCCGAGGCGGTCCTGTCGGTGAAGTACCGGGGCAAGAACGTCCGAGGGGAAATCGCCGGCGGCCCCATGTACGTCCTGGAGCGCGGCCTCGGGGCCAGGTGGCTCGGCGTGCTGTTCGCCGCGTTCACGACCGTCGCCGCGTTCGGCATCGGCAACATGGTCCAAGCCAACTCGATCGCGGATATGCTCTATCAGACGCACGCCGTCTCCCCTTGGATCAGTGGGGCCGTCATTACCGCGTTCACGGCCCTGGTCATCCTCGGGGGCGTCCGCTGGATCGCCAGGGTTTGCGGACTCCTCGTGCCGTTCATGGCCGTCGCCTATTGCGGCGGATGCCTCGCCCTGCTGGCGATGCGGATTTCAACGCTGCCGCAGACCCTCGCGCTCATCCTGACCGACGCCTTTCGGGGGCAGGCCATGATCGGCGGTTTTGCGGGCGCGGGTATGAGAGAGGCCATCCGCTACGGCGTGGCCCGCGGGCTCTTCTCGAACGAGTCCGGCCTCGGCAGCGCGCCGATCGTGGCCGCCGCCGCCCAGACGCGCAACCCGGTGCGCCAGGCGCTCGTTTCCTCGTCCGGCACGTTCTGGGACACGGTGGTGATCTGTCTGATCACCGGTCTGGTCGTCGTGAACTCGGGCGCGTGGCGAGAGGGGTTGGAGGGGGCGAAGCTGACGAGCGCCGCCTTCGCGCATCTGGGCCCTCTCGGCCCCGTGATCCTCGCCGTCGGCCTGCTCACATTCGTCTTTTCCACGATCCTCGGCTGGTCCTACTACGGCGAGAAGGCCTGCGAGTACCTCTTCGGTGCAAAGTCAGTCCTGCCCTACCGGATTCTTTGGGTCGTCGGCGTGATGGTCGGCTCCGTCTCCACGTTGAAGGCGGTCTGGTCGTTTGCGGACATCGCCAACGGCCTGATGGCGGTTCCGAATCTCATCTCGCTGCTCTTGCTGAGCGGCGTGGTGGTCGCCGAAACGCGGCAGCACTTGTGGGAGGGCGACGTGGAGACTTCGTCCGTTTCCGCCGCGGAGTTCTGCCCCCCGCGGGAACACCCGTAGCCGCGCGCGGTTGCGCCCGCTGAGACGCCGCCCCGGGCGACGGCGTTCCGGTCACTCGAACCGCACCGTCGCGATCCCATGCCGGCCGATCTTCACCGTCACGGCGCCGTCGGCAAGCGTCAGCGCATCCTTGTTCACCTCGACGGCGTCGCAGGCCGTCGCCTTCGTGGGCGTAAAGACGCCCGGCCAGGAGCAGGCGACGCCCACCCTGCGCTCGGGTCCGCCGGCCACCTCGAGCAGGCGCACGATGATGCCTTTGCCGTCGTCGGCCCGCTTGACCGTGCTGACGACCACGCCCGGGTCGCTCACCTGGCAGAACGACGCGGACGGCGCCGCCGGCATCTCTTTCCCGCCGATGTCCACCCGCACGGCCAGCAGCGGGCCGGCCGCTTCCCAGCCGAACCGCGAGGCCTCCGCCTCGGGCATCTCCGCACCGCTCGTCATGCTGTACCGGAACTCGAACCACCCGTCCTGGCAGGCCTTGTAGTTCGTCATCCAGTAGTTGTTCATCGCCCACGCCAGGATCGTGCCGTTCGTGATCGGCCACGCCTCCGACCACTCGCCGTGCCACATGTCGCACAGGCTGACCAGCGGCGTGTCGATCGGGCACCACGCCACGCCGATCCCCTCGCCCGCGACGCTCACCCAGTTCTGCACGCTCAGCCAGTCGCGGCAACCGCCCGGAAGGTGATCCTCGTTCGGCCGCACGCTCGCGCCGCCTACCTCGTAGCGGAACTGGGGCTTCGCGCCCGCCGCAAAGGGATAGGCGATGTAGAGCGACTCCTTCTTGTGGTACGTCGGCTTCGGCTCGGCCGGGTCGAACGTGGACTTCTTGTTGATCCGGTTGATGAAGTCGATCCGCTTGATGTGGTCGTAGAGGATGATCTGGTTGTCGATCTCCTGGATAGCTTTGCCTCGTCCCGTGATGCGGACGAACGCATAGACTTCGCCCGGCCCGCCCGCCGCAACGGTGGCGTTCGTGATCTTCTCGATTTCGAGCTTCGGGGCCGGCCACGGCGTGTTCCAGTCATATACGCGGGACTCCGGCGAACAGGTGGCGTAGAGCACCTGGTTCAACTCGTACGGGCTGTTGGCGTCGACAAGCTCCTTTCCGGTCTCTTTGTCGAGGATGCTCTTGATGGCGCCGGTCTTTTCGCCGAACGTGACCCGGTAGAACCGGTTCTCGAAAACGTTGCCGGTCAGCGTCCCCTTCGCCCCGGCCGCCGGCGCAGCCGCCGGCGGGCCGCTGCGGTAGCAGCGATACCCGACTGCCGGCACATCCTTTGCCAGGAACGCCACCTCATCGACCGCGCCGATCTCGCGGACCTTCTGCGTCGGCAGCGGGCCGTTCTCGTCATACACGCACTCGCCCACCGGGATCTGCACGCGGACCACGTCCGTCCGCTTCCAGTTCAGCGGATTGAACACGATGACGGCCCCCGCCGGCGCCCCGATCCGCCGCGCCAGCCCGCGCAGCCCGTTGGCCACAAGGCGATCGGCCTCCTCGGCGGCGCTCGTCGCGTAAGCGGCCTTCACCGCCCACTGTTCCTGCACAAAGTCCTTCCACGGCTCGCTGATGCTGTTGTACGCGCCCCATGTGTGCTCGTCATAGAGCAGAATATTGTCCCAGATGCGATCGAACGTTGCCTGCGGAAACTCCGCCCGCGGGTCGCCCATTGCGGCCGCCGCCCAGAGCATCTCGGCGGCGACAATGCGGTTGTGGGTGACCCGGTTGATCGCCGTCTGCTTCGCCGTCGAACCGGCGCCATCCTCCCACCAGCTCCCGCCGCAGCCGCGGATCGTCGGGATCTTGTCCGCGAAGCCCTTCTCGATGTGGCCGAAGTAGTCGGCAAGCCGGCAGAGGTGGATCTTCGGGTATTCATACTTCTCGTTCCACGCGGCCTGCCCCTCCGCGATCGCCTGCCCGATCTTCACATTGTCGCTGTACGCCCCGTGCAGCAGGATCGCGTCGAACGGATAGTCGTCCCGGTTGTTCCACCACGTCAGGTAGCTCTCCACCGCCCGCCGCATCTCGTCGATCGGAGCGCCCAGAGCGATCCGGCCCGCCTGCGCGTAGCCGTCGCTGAAGTTCGTCAGCACCTTCTGCCCGTCCGGCCCCTCCCACCAGAACGGACTGCGGTGATGCAGATTCTGGCGCAGGATCGGCGCCCGCGTCTGGTTGATTCCGACGCTGAGGTACTTGATCCCCGCCGAGGCGAGGATCGTCGGCACGCTCCATACGTGCGACGGCGCATCCGTCAGCGTCAGGCTGTCGAACGGCACGCCCGCCTCCCGGTGCAGCCGCGCCGTGTAGTACATGTTGCGGATCAGCTCCTCCGCCGAGCAGAGCCCCGTCAGCATGTTCAGGTAGCCGGCCTCGATCCCGATCCGCTGCTTCCGCGCAAAGTCCATCAGCTTTTCCCACTGCTCGTCGAAGCGGTCGCGTCGGAACACCTGCGCTGCCCACGACGATTCCAGGTTCCACTTGTACGCCGGAAACTGCTCGCACAGCCGGATGGCCAGGTCCGTGTTGCGGTTGTGCACGCCGATCACGTGCGACTGCGTGTCCGTGTAGCCGATGTCGGTATGCGTGCTCGGGGCGCAGAAGATGTGCCAGCGCTTCTGCGGCCGCAGCTCGAACGTCATCGTCGCCCTCTCGGCTCCCCCGGGCACTGAGAGGGTCACCTTCATCGGTGCGTCCGCCGGCGGGACGGGCACATCCAGCTCCACCGGCCCGAGCGTCGGCGCCGCCACCGGTACATCGTACTTCTCCTCGCCCGCCTCGACGGTCAGCGGAACCTGCTCCTTGGGCGCCAGGCCCGTGAGCCGCACGCGGACGAGCTGCATGGACCGGTTGTCCCGGCGGACGAAAAGGATCGTCGGCGTCGCCTGGATCTCGACCGCCGCCCCCCCCGCGCCCTTCTCCAGCAGCGCGATCGCGTCATAGAGGATCCACGAGCCATCGACGGTCGTCAGCGTAACGCGGTTTTCGCCCGCGTGAAGCAGCGACGGGTGAATCGGGATGGCCAGCACCTGGGGCTTCGCCTTGCTCGGGTCGATCAGCGCCCGGTCGCCGGCGCCGCGGTTCACCCGGAAGACGCCCGCCGTCCCGTTGACGTCCACGCGAAGATGCGGCGTCGCGCTCGACTGCGCGTCCAGAACGTCGATCCGCAGCACGCCGCCCGCCGCCGGCGCCTCGCCCAGCTCGAAGACGATCGTGAACGGGTGCTCGCGGTTTCCTGCCCAGTCGTCGCGAGGCCCGGGGTGGATCCACGACCAGTCGGTCTTCGGGTCGCTCCGGCCGATCCGAAACGTCACATCCTTCGGGAACGCCTTGAGGTATCCCTGATGATCGCCGGCCAGCGCGAACTCCTGGTAGTTGTGGTCCGCCCTGCCGATCTGCCATATCGCCTTCGGCGGCTCCGCCGTCGCGGCGGCCGCCGCGAGGGTCAGGAGCACGCCGCCCGTCCAACCGGTACTGTAAAGATGGAGCATGAGTTCACCTCTTCTGCAGGATGGTCCGGCATCGGATGGCCGGGGATCCGTCCGGCCATGATAGATGTTTCCCGCGTGCCCGCAAAGGGGCTCGCCGGGCGGGGGGCCTCCTCGTAGCGTTTGCGCAGCGTTCCGACGGGCTACCGGCGGCGTTTCGACTTCTTCGCGGGTTTGCCGAGCAGCCGGCCGCGCCTGGCCTGAACGGCGTTCTGCACTTTGATCGGCAGGCCGAACAGGTGGATGAAGCCCGTCGCGTCGGTCGGATCGTACTCGGCGCCCATCTTGAAGCTGGCCAGCGCGGGGACGTAGAGCGACTTGTCGCTCTTGGCGCCGACGGCGCGGCAGTTGCCCTTGTAGAGCTTGATGCGGGCCGTGCCGGTGACGTATTGCTGCGTCTTGTCGATGAAGGCGTCGAGGGCCTCGCGGAGCGGGCTGTACCACTGGCCGTAGTAGACGAGTTCCGCGTAGCGCAGGGCGACCTGGTGCTTGTAGTGCTGCGTCTCGCGCTCCACGCAGATCGCCTCCAGTGCCCGGTGCGCCTCGTACAGGATCGTGCCGCCGGGGGTTTCGTACACCCCGCGCGACTTCATTCCGACGAGGCGGTTCTCGACGAGGTCCACCTGGCCCACGCCGTGCTTGCCGCCCAGCGCGTTGAGCGTCAGGATGATCTGTACCGGGTCCATCCGCCTGCCGTTCAGACCGACGGGCTCGCCGCGGACGAAGTCGACGTCCACGTAGGCCGCCTTGTTCGGCGCCTTTTCAATGGGCGAGCTGATGACGAGCATGCGGTCCTTCGGCTCGGCCCAGGTGCTCTCGAGCTCCTGGCCCTCGTGCGAGATATGCCACATGTTGCGGTCGCGCGAGTAGATGCTTTTTTTCGACTGCTCGATGGGGATGCCGCGGGCTTCGGCATACTCGACGGCCGCCTCGCGGCTCCGCAACTGGAAGCGCGGGTCGCGCCACGGCACGATGACCTTGAGCGTCGGATCCAGGGCAGCGTAGGTCAGCTCGAAGCGGACCTGGTCGTTGCCCTTTCCGGTGGCACCGTGGGCGACGGCGTCGGCGCCGAACTCGTGCGCGACGCGAACCTGTTCCTTCGCGATCAGTGGACGGGCGATCGACGTGCCGAGCATGTAGCGCTGCTCATACAGGGCGCCGCTCTTGAGCATCGGCCAGAGGAAGTCGCGTGCGAATTCCTCGCGGAGGTCGCGGACGACGCACTCGCTCGCGCCGCTGAGGAGGGCCTTCTTCCGGATGGCCTTCAGTTCGTCGCCCTGGCCGAGTTCGGCGGCGAACGCGATCACCTCGCACCCGTACGTCTCGCGGAGCCACGGCAGGATGACACTCGTGTCGAGCCCGCCGGAATAGGCCAGTACGACTTTCTTCACGTCTTTCGCCATGATCGTCTCCTTGCCCCGCCGGGCGCCGGTCCCGCGGCGCCCCGGCGCGGGAAACGTACAAGATACCGTCGATCGCGGGAGACGCAATCCGGCTCGGTCGCTCGCCGGCAATCTGCGGCGCGGGCCGTTGCGTCCACACGGCGGCCCCTGTCGACTCACCGGGCCGGGCGCGTGGCCGGCGGCGTTACCGTGCGCACCGTCACCCGGTGCAGGTGCAGCCGTTCGAGCGGATCGTCCTGAAACGATACCTGCACATAGTGGGGCCCTTGCGTGACTTCCGGCAAAAGAAGCTTGATCGGCAATTCCACCGTCTGCCCGGCGGCGATCGCCACCGGCCAGCGCAGTTGCTGGGGCGCCGTCACAGTCAGCACCTGGCCGGCGAGCCGGATGGTCGGGCGGACCGTGAGCGGTTGCGCCGATGTGTTCCGCAGCCGCACAACGAGGAGGTCGTCGGACGCCAGATAGGTAAGACCCGTGCGGGTCCGGGCCTGCGCGAACCGGAGTTCCTCGTTGCCGGCGAACTCCACGGCGACCGGCAGCGGGGCCGGCGGCTCGCGATCGGCGTCCACCGCGATCCGCACGCCGCCGCAGTCGGGCAGATCGACGCTGATCTCGCAGAGCCATCGCGTCCGACCGTCGAGCGCCTGCACGAGGCGTCCGCCGGCGACCTTCGGCCGGCCCCCGCCGCGCTTGGCCACCGGGATGCGGACGCGGCAATCCGCAAACGGCTGGTTGAGCCCGTTGCGGATCACGGCGGTTGCCCGCGCGGGCGGGTCGCCGCCGTCGGTCTCGATGCTCACGCCGAGTCCGCCGACCGGGATCGAAGGTTGCGCCGGCCCGCAGGCCGGATCGGCCGGATAGGTGTATGCAACGTTGGCGCCGTCCACCTCGATTACCCGGTAGTGGCTGACACCGGTGGCCCGGCCGCGTCGGCACGTGCTTGCCGCGTGCGTGCGGATGTAGTGCAGGCCGGGCAGTCGGGTGAGCGTAGAGGCGTATTCGCGGCCGTCCCAGTCGCTCGTTCCGCCGGCCAGGAGCATCGCCACGCGGTTGACCCGGAGAAACGCCGCCGGCGGCTCGCCCGCCGCCAGTTGATCCAGTACCGTCGGGTCGTCGTCGTTCATCGCAAGGAAGTTGAAAACCCGGTCGCGCCGTTCGGCGAGGTCGCGTCGGACGAAATCCGCTTGCGCGGCGTCGATCGGCCGCGTGGGGGTATGCCGCAGGAGCACGCCGTGATACGGACCGTAGTCGAACGAGCCGATGGGCGAGGCTCCGACGATCGGCACAAAACCCGTCTCGTCGTCGTGTTCGCCGCAGAGCAGATACACAGGGGCCTGGAACCGGGCGAAGTACGCGAGCACACGCGGCCAGGGCGTGCCCCCATCATCGTCGGCCTGTGGCAGGATGTAATTGCCGGTGGCAATGATGAACTCGGGTGACAGCAGATTGACTTCCTCCGGCAGCCGCGCATCGAAGTCCGGCGCGGTGGGATCGCCGATCTGCATGTCCGAGAGGTGAACGAACCGGAAGCGGGTGCGGAACTCGCGGACGACCTTGACGCTGTGGCGGGCTGTCAGTGTCCAGCCGGCCCCGCGGACGCGAAGGTCGTAGAGCCCTTCCGGCGTCTCGGCCGGCACTTGCAGCACCATGGAGGCGTGGCGCTGCGGCTGCACCTTCAATTCGCCGGTGGCGGACAGCGGGAAGTAAACCTCCCCCACCTCGCTGTGGACGAGCGAAATGTACATCTCGGCGTCGAAGCTGTCGCCCAGACGCATCAGAAAGTAGAAACGATCGCCCGGGCGCAAGATAACGGGACGCCCCTGCGAAGGTTCAAGGATCGCCGGCGGGCCGGTCTGGCCCGGTGGAATCCGTCCATCGGCGGACCGGACGGCCGGTGCGGTGGCGGCGGCTGCGCGTGGACCGGCGGCGAAGCCGGGCGAGCCCCGCTGAGACAGGCTGCATCCGAGAAGGCCGACGCCGCTCAAACAGACCAGTATGTATCGTGCCGGCATCATGTGTACCCCCGGGGCACTCCCGACCCCCCCAACAGACCCGCCGACCGCCCTGCCGCAGCCGCGATTAAAGGATCGACCGCCGCCGAATGCAAATGTCGTCCGCTGCGCTTGACGTTGGATACCGCCGTTGTTGTCATGGATGCGGTCAACGTCGAGCTACGACATTTCGCGAGGGCCGCAGACATGCAAATCGCCCTCATTGCCACATAACGGTCACCCGCTGGCCCTCGGCCTGCGGTATGTTTCCGCTACCCTGAAGCGCAGCGGCCACGCCGTCCGCATGATCTTCATGATGTCCCGTCGCGACACCGCAAGCGCCCGGTTTCCCCGGCCGCTGATCGGCGCCCTCGTCGATCTTGTTCGCGATGTGGACCGGATCGGCCTGTCTCTCATGACGAACACGTTTCATCGGGCCCGAGTGCTGACCGACGCCCTCCGGGCGGCGGGCCCGCAGGCGATGGTCGAGCTGGTCGGGGTTGGCCTGTGTGCTCGCAGGCCGACTTCGTGGCGGACAGAAGACATAAAGTTATTATTAACAATCACTTACGGCAGCACATGGCCTACAACCTTATCCAATTGGCCATTCCAAGTTGAAACAAATGCGTTCACTTTCGGAATCATGTTGACGCCCTTGGCGCCGTCCTCTATAAGAGCGATCTGCCCGTGGGGCGCCCGTGCTGTGCGGGCAATTGCCTGCGGGGGCACGTGAACAGTAGCTGTCGGCGGCGGGTCTTACGGCGGCCCGGTCGGCCGCGGCGGGATGGCTCGCGCGCGACACCGCGCGTGTCAACAGACCGAGAGGAGGTTGCATGTCTCAGGCTGGCAGTACGCAGTCGAACGCGAAGGAGTTGTTTTACCCCTCGCCGGAGTTTTCCCGGAACGCCCATATCAAGTCGTTCGATCAGTACAAGGCGATGTACAAGCGATCGATTGAGGACCCCGAGGGCTTCTGGACCGAGATCGCCAACACGTTCCACTGGCACCAGAAGTGGACCCGCTTCCGCGAGTACGACTTCAAGGACACGATCTCGATCAAGTACTTCATCGGCGCCAAGACGAACATCTGCTACAACGCCGTCGATCGCCATCTCGACCGGCGCGGCGACCAGGTGGCGATCCTTTGGGAGGGCAACGAGCCCGGCGAGGACGCCAAGCTCACCTACCGCCAGCTTCACACCGAGGTGTGCAAGTTCGCCAACGTGCTGAAGGCCAAGGGCGTCAAGAAGGGCGATCGCGTCTCCATCTACATGCCCATGGTCAAGGAGCTGCCCATCGCGATGCTCGCGTGCGCGAGGATCGGCGCGATCCACTCCATCGTCTTCGGCGGCTTCAGCCCCGATTCGCTCGCGGACCGCATCGTGGATTCGGGCTGCAAGGTGCTCATCACGACTGACGGCGTGATGCGGGGCAACAAGGCCGTGCCTCTCAAGGCCAACGCCGACATCGCCATGGACATTGCCGCCCGCAGGGGCGTGACCGTCACCACCTGCATCGTTGACAATCGCGTCGGCAACAAGGTCCAGTGCAACATGCAGCCCGGCCGCGACGTCTGGTGGGCCGACCTGATGAAGGATGCCTCGCCCGAGTGTCCCGTCGAATGGATGGATTCCGAGGATCCGCTGTTCATCCTCTACACCTCCGGCTCGACCGGCAAACCGAAGGGCGTGCTGCACACGATCGGCGGCTACATGGTCTTCGCCGCCATCACGCACAAGTACATCTTCGATTACCACGACGGCGATATCTTCTGGTGCACGGCCGACATCGGCTGGGTGACGGGCCACACCTATATCGTGTACGGCCCGCTCTGCAACGGCGCGACGACGCTGGTGTTCGAGGGGGTGCCGACGTATCCGAACCCGGGCCGCTTCTGGGACGTCGTGGACAAGTACAAGGTCAACCAGTTCTACACGGCGCCGACGGCGATCCGCGCCCTGATGCGCGAGGGCGAGAAGTGGGTGGACGGCCATGACCTGTCCAGCCTGCGGCTGCTCGGTTCCGTCGGCGAGCCGATCAACCCCGAGGCGTGGCTGTGGTATCACAAGCACGTCGGGCGCGGGCGTTGCCCGATCGTCGACACCTGGTGGCAGACGGAGACCGGGGGCATTCTCATTACGCCGCTGCCCGGCGCGATTCCGACGAAGCCGGGCTCGGCCACGCTGCCCTTCTTCGGCGTCAAGCCTGTGATGCTCTCGCCCGAGGGGGTGCGCATCGAGGGCCCCGGCTCCGGCGTGCTCTGCATCGAGGAGCCCTGGCCGGGGATTATGCGCACGGTTTACGGCCAGCACGAGCGGTTCAAGGAAACGTATTTTCTGACGTATCCGGGTCTTTACTTCACCGGCGACGGTTGCCGCCGCGACGAGGACGGCTACTACTGGATTACCGGCCGCGTCGATGACGTGATCAACGTCTCCGGTCACCGCCTCGGCACCGCCGAGGTGGAGAGCGCCCTGGTGTCGCACCCGGCGGTTGCGGAAGCGGCCGTCGTCGGCTTCCCGCACGAGATCAAGGGGCAGGGCATCTACGCCTATGTCACCCTGAAGGCCGGCCGCGAGTACACCGACGCGCTCAAGAAGGAGCTCGTTCAGCACGTTCGCAAGGAGATCGGCCCGATTGCCACACCCGATGTGATCCACTGGGCCCCCGGTCTGCCGAAGACGCGTTCCGGCAAGATCATGCGGCGAATCCTTCGCAAGATCGCCGAGGGCGAACCGGATAAGATCGGCGACACGACGACATTGGCCGACCCGAGCGTGGTCGAGCATCTGATCCGCAATCGGTAGCGTGCAACGCGGAATCTGCGGCCGTGGAGAAGGCGGTTGGCCTTCTCCACGGCCTTTCCTATCTTTCGGGAGCGCATATCATGACAGCGGAAAACACAAACACAGCCGTTGCCTCCCCGGTCGTCATGAACCGATGGTTCGTTGTGATCGGGGCGGTCCTGATCCAGCTCTGCCTCGGGGCCATCTACGCGTGGTCCGTCTTTACACCCTCGCTGACCGCCGACCCCTTCCGGTTCAGCAAGACCCAGACCCAGATCATCTTCTCCGTCGGGCTGGCAACGTTTGCCGGCGTGATGATCCTTTCAGGTCTGTGGCAGGCCAAGGTCGGCCCCACCCGGGTCGCGCGTCTCGGCGGGATCGTTTTGGGCGCAGGCTACATCCTCGGCGGCCTCGCCAGCACGTCCCTGACCGGGCAGGCCGCGTTCTACGCCATCCTTGTCACGATCGGCCTGGTTGGCGGCGCGGGGATCGGCCTTGCGTACGTCGTGCCCATCGCCTGCGGCGTCAAGTGGTTCCCGGACAAGAAGGGGATGATCACCGGCCTGGCGGTCGCCGGGTTCGGCTTCGGGGCACTGATCTGGATTTACCTGGGGCAAGGTCTGCCGAGTTGGACCCACGTGCACTGGGCCGGCCTCATCAAGCCGCTCGGCGTGGGCAAGGTCTTCCTCCTGTTCGGCGTCGCTTTCCTTGTCCTCGTGTTGCTCGGCTCGATCTGGATGAAGAACCCGCCCGACGGCTGGCGGCCCGCGGGCTGGCAACCGCCGACGACCGGTACCGCCGCGGCGACCAGCGGCGCCGGGATCCAGTTCGACTGGTATCAGATGCTCCGGACGCCGCAGTTCTACATGCTCTGGTTCATGTTCATCTTCGGCGCCCTGGCCGGTCTGATGGTCATCGGCATCATCAAGCTCTTCGGCATTGATGCCCTGAAGGCGAACGGGATGAGCCCGGAGCAGGCCTCGTTGACGGCCGGAACCGCCATGGCGCTCTTCTACGCCCTGGCCAACGGATTCGGGCGAATCGTCTGGGGCATGGTCTCGGACCGGATCGGCCGCCGGGCCTCCCTCGCCCTGATGATGGGAATCCAGGGTGTTGTGATGCTGCTGTTCTTCCACATGGGGGGGACGCCGGCCCTGCTCTATCTCGGCGCGGCCTTGGTCGGGTTCAATTTCGGCGGAAACTTCGCGCTGTTCCCCGCCGCGACGGCCGACTTCTTCGGCAACAAGAACGTGGGCAAGAACTACGGGTGGGTTTTCAGCGCGTACGGCGTCGGCGGGATCGTCGGGCCGATCATGGCAGGCATGTTCGGAGATACCGTCGGGACGAAGGGCGTGGCGGCGTGGCATCCGGCGTTCATCATCGCCGGCATTGCGTGCCTTGTGGCGATGGTGCTCGGGCTCCTGCTCCGGGCGCCCAGGCCGAAGGCGGTTGCGCCTACCGTGTCGGTCTGCCCGATGTGTCGGAGCAGTATTCCGAGCGGCGCGGGGTTGGCGCGCTGTCCGGCGTGCGGTGCGGCCCTGGCGGTCTGACACCCGCGCCCGACTCGGCCGCCCGGTACGCACGTCCACGGCGCGAAAACGCCTGCCGGCGACCTGTGCGTCGGTCCCTGTCGCGGATCAGCCGGGCGCTCCGGTGTCGCAGACGACCTCGACGGTCCAGCGCTCATCGACCCACAGGCCCAGCACGCGGACGGGAAGGCCCCATGACTGAATCACCTGGCCGGCCCGTCGGATCTGGTCTCGATGGGCCTCGCGGGATACGGGGTTTCCTGCGCAATCGTGGTGGCCGACGATAGCCACCGTCCGGCTTCCGTGCGCCTCCACCGAGATGCCGACCCGCTTTCTCACCGATTCCTGCTGCCCGGGGAGGCCGAGAGCCATGACCTTGTCGGGGCCCGGTTCGGTGATGGTGTCCACGTAGTCCACGTGCAGATGCACCCGCATCCATTCCAAGACGGGGAGCTGCACGCGTCCGTCCATACAGTTGATCGCGGTAGCAAATGTTCCCGTGGCCATGGCGACGATTATCTCGCAGTTCGCCCGCGTCTCAAGACGCCTCGCGTCGGGTCGTTTCGCGGACGGGACGTGAACCGGCGGTCGTACCGGGGCGGTATCCGGTCCGCCGAACGCGCCCTGCGCTGCTTCCGCCCGCCGGTGCCCAGGCGGTCACTTCTGCTTCTCCGTCTGGCCCTTGAGCGAGGCCAGCTCCGCGCGGAGCTCCTCGAGTTTTTGCACTTCCTGCGCCTGCGCGGCCTCGGCTTCCGCCTCGATGAGGCGGTCGATCTCTTCGTCGCTGATCGCCTCGCTCGGCGCCGCGGAGACGTCCTGCGCGGCGAGGTCCTCGACGGAATCGAGGAACATGCTCATCCGCTCCTCCATGCTCTGGGACCGGACCATCGCCTTCTCCCAATCGGCCTGCGTCTTGACGAGGTCCGTTTCGCCGAAGAGCTTGCCGATCTCGACGGCCATGGTGCTCATCGCCTTCGTGAAATCGGCGGAGGCCTCCGCCTGGCGCTTGATGAGCAAGGCGTTCTTTACGGCGAGCAGTTGCCGCTCGAGCATCTTGCGGATTGCGGCGGTCTTCTTGAGCGAGTTGCGGATGAACTGGTACTGCGCCGCATCGCCCATCTGCCTGGCGCGCTGGGCGTTCTTCACGAACTCGTCCTGGAACCGGGCCTGTTCCCGGATGGCCTTCTCGATTCGCCGGATGCCCTGGCGAATCCGGATGTCCCGCTCGATCCGCCGTTCCTCGCTCGATTTGAAGAGCGCCATCGCCTGAACTCCCCGTGGAGTGCGGTCTCTCTGAGACGGCTATGGTTTGACCGCTGCGGCTTCGGAGAGGCCGCACTCCACAAACGTGCATTCTATCCGAAACCGAAACGCCGATCGAAACCCCCGCTGCAAGCGCAGGCCGACCGTGATACACTGCCCGGCTATGGCGAAGCGGCAGCCCGACGAGGTGGTGCTTTACACGGATGGCGCATGCAGCGGCAACCCCGGCCCGGGCGGCTGGGCGTACATCCTCCACCACGTGCCGACCGGTAAACGCTCCGAGGGCAGCGGCGGCAGCCGGCGTACAACCAATAATCGCATGGAGCTCCGCGCGGTCATCCACGGGCTCGGGCGGCTGAAGCGCCCCTGCCGCGTTCGGATCGTGAGCGACAGCAAGTATGCTGTGCAGGGAATGACCGATTGGCTGCCCGGCTGGAAGGCCCGCGGATGGAAGCGGAGAGAGGGCAAACGCCTCCGCCCGGTCCGGAACGCCGACCTGTGGCGGCAGATCGCCGCGTTGCTCGAGCGGCATACCGTTACGTGCGAACACGTGTACGGGCACGCCGGTCACCCGGAGAACGAGCGGTGCGACGAACTGGCCGTAGCGGCGGCCCAGGCCGCCGTAGCAAACGGCGATCCGGAGGACATGGACCCGGGCGCGGACACCGAGGACAACGAGGGGATGTTCTGATATAAGGCTCGGAGGCGGGGCCTCGGACCCCGGTCGATGGAACGACGGAACCCTGGATCGGCGGATGACGGATCGCATGCTGACGTTTTCCCTGCAAAGCGGATCGAACGGCAACTGTATCTACGTCGAGGCCGGCGATGTGCGCCTCCTTTTCGATGCCGGCATCAGCGGCAGGCAGGCCGAGGCACGCATGGCCCGCCACGGCCGCGAAATCCGCGACGTGACGGCGGTGATCCTCTCGCATGATCACATCGACCACGTTCGCTCGGTCGGCATCTTCCAGCGGAAATATGCGCCGCCGATCTATGCCACGCAGCCGACCTGGCGGGTGGCATCACGTCTCGCCGGGCCTGTGCAAGACGTGCGCTACTTTCAGGCGGGCGGGCGCATCGAGTTCGGCGACGTGGTGGTCCACACGATCCGCACGCCGCATGACGCGGTCGATGGGTGCGCCTTCATCGTCGAGCATGAGGGCAGACGGCTCGGCATCCTGACCGACCTGGGCCACCCGTTCGCGGCGCTCCGGAAACTCTTCGGCGAACTGGACGCGGCGTACCTGGAGTCCAACTTCGATCCGGAGATGCTCGCCAACGGTCCGTATCCGCCCGACTTGCAGAGGCGCATCCGCGGGCCGCAGGGGCACCTCTCGAATCTGGACGCCGGCGAACTGACGCGGGCATGTCGCAGCCGCCGGCTGCAGTGGGTGATGCTCTCGCACCTGAGCGAACACAACAACCACCCCGATCTCGCGATGGAGACCTACCGCCGCTTCGTCGGACGCCTCTTCCCCGCAGGCGTCGCGAGCCGGTACGACGTGAGCGAAGCCCATGTCCTCTGATTCGGCGCACGGCGCGCACTGCGTGAAGAGTGCATGAGGAACGGCATGAGGCCCAATTCCTCTGACGAGACCGCAAGCTCCCCGGGGGCCAAGGTCTGGAGCCAGGGGCTTGCGCCCCTGGCTCCAGACCGTCGCCCCATCCGGGGCTGGGCGGATACGGTAGGCGAGCTTTCTGCCGGTTCAGCCGGGAGTACAACGGCTCCGCCTTTCGCCGCGTTGCGCCTCGTTTATCTACGTCGCATCGTCGGTACGGCATTCGGCGCCGCCGGGATCGAGCGCGCGACGCATTGGGGTTCGTGGATCGCGCGGAACCTCTTCGATCTGAACCCCCCGGCGCGGAAGCGGGTTGAGGCGAGCCTGCTCGCGGCCTACGGCCACACGCTCTCGGCGGCCCGGCAGGAGCAGCTCGCCCGGGCCGTCTTCGACAGTATCGCGAGGTTCTGGGTCGAGGCCCTCTTCGCGCGGCGGTTGCTCAGGCCCGACTCGTGGACGCGCTTCGTCCGCGTCGCCGATCGCGAAACGTGGCAGCGTCTGGCCGGCGATCGGCGCCCGGCGATTCTCGTCACGGGCTACTTCGGCAACGTGGCCGTCGGCGCGTACGTGCTGGGCCGCATCTTCAGGCCGGTTCACGTGTTGATCGACCGCGTCGAATTGCCGGTTCTCCGGCCGTGGCAGGATGCGCTGTACGCCGACCGGAATGTTCGTCTGATCGCTCGCGAAGAGGCTGTCCGCGAGCTTCCCCGCATCCTCGATGCCGGGGGGAAGGTCATGATCCTCGGTGAGCACGCGCGGCGTACCGGCCGCGCGTTCGAGGTGCCTTTCCTGGGCCGCGTGCGGCGATGCTATCCCACGATCGGCATCCTGGCGGCAAGACACAATGCCCGCGTTGTAATCTTCTCCACGCGCCGTCTGTCTCCACCGGCTCCGGCGTTTCGCTTCGAAGTGCGTTGTCACGAAGTGATCGACCCAGGCGGCCCGGTCGGAGCTCTTGCGGATGAGGCCGCGCCATCCGAGGGGCGGACATCCCGCCCGTCTGGCGTGCGAGACCCCCGCCCCCCGGTTGCCGATCCTGCCCGCGCGGTCGTGGAACGCTGCGTGGGCGCACTGGAACGGCTGATCCGCGAATCGCCGGAGCAATACGACTGGAGCCGCGCGCACGGGGCGCCCGGGTACTCCTCATGATGACGCGCCCGGGCGTGTGGGAAGGATAGTTCCGCGATCGCGAGCGGCGACGGAAAACAGACGGCGGACGGCAATTCAGACCCCGCGCACGGCCATCTCCTCCAACCGGCGGATCCGCTCTTCAAGCGGCGGGTGGGTGGAAAATAGCCGCATGACCGCCTGCCCGCTGAACGGCGAGACAATGAACATGCCCTCGCGGGCCGGGTTCACGTCCATCGGGATCTGCCGGTTGTAGTGTTCCGGCCGGCGAAGCGCGTTGGCCAGTGCGAGCGGGTCGCCGGCGAGTTGGGCGCCGTACGAATCCGCGTTGTACTCGCGGGTTCGCGAGATCCACATCTGGATCATCAGCGCCGCGATCGGCGCAAGGATAATCAGCAGCAGTGCGGCGAGCGGGTTTCCCTCTTCCCGGTCGCTGCCGCGCCCGAAGCCGCCGAGGATCAGGCCCCACCGGGCCATGCTCGCAAGGGCGGTGATTGCACCGGCGAAGGTCGCGGCGATGGTCGTAATGAGGATGTCGCGGTTGCGGACGTGCGCCAGCTCGTGGCCGAGGACCCCGCGAAGCTCCCGCGCGGGCATCGTCGCGAGCAACCCGTGCGTGACGCAGACCGCCGCATGGGAGGGGTTGCGCCCGGTCGCGAAGGCGTTGGGCGCCTCATGCGGGCTTACGTAGACCCGCGGCATGGGCAGGCCGGCGTTGTTCGCAAGTTCCCGAACGATCCCCACCAGTTCCGGCGCATCCTCCTCGCTCACCTCTTGCGCCCCCATGCTGGCCAGGGCGATCTTGTCGGAGAAGTAGTAAGCGAAGAGGTTCGCGACACCGCCGAAGAGCAACCCGTAGAGAATCCCCATCGGGCCGAACCACGCACGAGCGATGACGATCGCCAGCCCCATGATCAGGCCGAGCAGGAGAACGGTTTTGACGTTGTTGGCAAAGCGTTCCATTGGTTTCACCTCTGGATCGGGCGGCCTGCCACCGGCAAGCCGTCCTCGTCTCCGTTATACGGAGCAAAAACCGTGCCGGATCACCGGCGGCGTAACGCATTCCCTGGAAGGCGGTTACGCACTCGCGCCAGAGCGTCCCCTTGCCGGCTTGCCACGGTCACTGCCAACTCGGCAGGCGCGGTTTAATCGCCGCCGCGAAGGTCGTGCTGATCGAGCACCTGGAACTTCTGGCTCATCAGCGTCTGAAGGGCCATATCCAGATCATCCACCTGGAGTGCCACGGCGGGCCGGCCGTTCGGGCGCGTCAGAAGCGGGTACGTATACTGGATACTCACCTCGGCGCCGACCAAGGCAGCACAGATGGCCATCAACCCGCGCTTACCCGGCGGAAGATTCACGACCAGGATATCGGATTCACTTATCGCAAGGCCATTTTTTCTAAGGAGTTGCGCGGCTTCGTCCGGATGATCCACCAGGAGTCTGACGACAGCACAGTCCACGGAGTCCACCACCGAGAGTCCCAGGATGCGGATCTCGGTCTGGTCGAAGAGCTTCGCCATCGCCAGGAGTTGTCCGAGGCGATTCTCCAGAAAGACGGACAACTGCCGGACGAAGGGGAACCCCGACGCCTCCTGTGTTTCGAGCGGTTCTGGGGTCATGGCCATATTAGAAGTGTATGCTGCCGGCGGTAAATGCCAATCCGGAATCGCGGTGCTGCCACCTTGACAGACTCACCCGTGGGTAAAGCGATGGACACGTCTTCACGTAAGCGCTTGTCAATAAGGACATTGCGTGCATAATAGGCGACAACTACGGGACTGGCACCCGTATTGCAAACTACGCGCTGTAGCAGGTTTCGTGCCTTCATCGAGCGAAAGCCTGCGGATCGGAGTACAACAATGTCAAAGATTATCGGAATCGATCTGGGGACGACGAACTCGGTGGTGGCCGTGATGGAGGGCAATCAGCCCAAGGTGCTGACGAACGCCCAGGGGTCGCGGCTCACGCCTTCGGTCGTCGGTTTTACGGATAAAGGCGAGCGTCTGGTGGGGCAGATCGCCAAGCACCAGCAGGTTACCAACCCGCAGAACACGATCTACTCGATCAAGCGCTTCATGGGCCGGCGCCACAGCGAGGTGCAGGCGGAAGAGAAGATGGTGCCGTACAAGATCGTCGGCGGCCCCGACGAGCTGGTGAAGGTCGAGGTTCGCGGCAAGCAATACACGCCGCCCGAGATCTCCGCGATGATTCTGCAGGATCTCAAGAAGACGGCGGAGGATTACCTCGGCGAGAAGGTGGAGCGGGCCGTCATCACGGTTCCGGCGTATTTCAATGACTCGCAGCGACAGGCAACCAAGGATGCCGGCGTCATTGCCGGGCTGAAGGTCGAGCGGATCATCAACGAGCCGACTGCGGCGGCGCTGGCGTACGGGCTGGAGAAGAAGAAGAACGAGCGCGTGGCCATCTTCGACCTGGGCGGCGGGACGTTCGACATCTCGATCCTCGACATCGGGGACAACGTTTTCGAGGTGCTCAGCACGAACGGGGACACGCACCTGGGCGGCGACGACTACGATGAGGTGCTCATCAACTACGTTGCCGAGGAGTTCCGCAAGAAGGAGGGCATCGACCTGCGCAAGGATCCGATGGCCCTGCAGCGGCTCAAGGAGGCGTGCGAAAAGGCCAAGTGCGAGCTCTCGACCGTGCAGGAGACGACGATCAACCTGCCGTTCATCACGGCGGACCAGACGGGGCCCAAGCACCTGCAGCAGACGCTCACGCGGTCGAAGTTCGAGCAGCTTACGCAGCACCTGACGGAGCGCTGCCGCGGGCCGGTCATGAGGGCCCTGGAGGACGCCAAGCTGACGCCGAAGGACATCGACGAGGTGGTGCTGGTCGGCGGTTCGACGCGGACGCCGGCCGTACAGGCCCTCGTGAAGGAGATCTTCGGCAAGGAGCCGAACAAGAGCATCAACCCGGACGAGGTCGTCGCGATCGGCGCGGCGATCCAGGGGGCTGTTCTGGCCGGCGAGAAGGAGGACATCGTTCTTCTCGACGTGACGCCGCTTTCGCTGGGCGTCGAGACACTCGGCGGCGTGATGACGCGGTTGATCGAGCGGAACACGACGATCCCGACGAGCAAGACGGAGGTCTTCAGCACGGCGGCGGACAACCAGACGGAGGTGACGATCCACGTCCTGCAGGGCGAGCGGGAGATGGCGGCGGACAACCGCACGCTGGGCCGGTTCAACCTGACGGGGATTCCGCCGGCCCCGCGGGGCGTGCCGCAGATCGAGGTGACGTTCGACATCGACGCGAACGGCATCCTGAACGTCTCGGCGAAGGACAAGGCGACCGGCAAGGAGCAGAAGATCCGCATCGAGGCGTCCAGCGGGCTGACCAAGGAGCAGATCGAGAAGATGCGTCGCGACGCGGAGGCGCACGCCGCCGAGGACAAGAGGAAACGCGAGACGGTCGAGGCCCGCAACCGCGCGGATCAGCTCGTCTGGCAGACGGAGCAGGCGCTCAAGGAGCACGGCGAAAAGATCCCCGCGGACGAGCGGGGCCGGATCGAGTCGGCCATGAACCAGGTCAAGGAGGCGATGAAGGGCGACGACGCCGACGCGATCAAGAAGAGCATGGAGGCGCTCATGACCGCCTCGCAGACGATCGGCAAGATTCTCTACGAAGAGGCGGCGAAGAAGGCCGGGCCGAAGGGCGCCCCCGCGGGTGCTGCCGCCGGCGCCGCCGCCGGCGAAAAGAAGAAAGACGAGGATGTGATCGATGCGGAATATGAGGTGAAGGAGTAAGCGGCAGCAAGCGAAGAGCCGTGAAGTGCCGGGGCGGTTTCGGATTCCGATCCGCCCTCGGCGCCGCGGGTTGCGAATGTTCCGTGGCGGCCGGCTGTGTGCCGGCCGTCTTCATGCGCTCGCAGAGCCACGTCGCGATGTACGGCTGCGCGCTCGCGCCCCGGCGATCAAAGCGAACGGTACGCAGCGGCATACGCTCCGCGTGTGCGTCGAACCGTGCGTTCAGTGCAGAGAGCCGTCCGCGCCGCCCAGCTCGATGCCGGCTGCGCGCAAGGCGCCCTGTGCCTGTGCCGAGAGGCGTGCACTTGTGTACAGGATCACCGCCGCGTCGCGGCGGGCCATGCGATATTGCGCCGCTGTGCGTACCACGTCCTGCGCATCGGTGAGGTAGTCCGCGGTGCTGACGATCGCCAGCGCCCCGTCCTTCAGGACGGCCGCCGAAGCCGCGGCCCTGACGAACTGCCGGATCGGCCGGTGACTGTTCAGTTGTGCCCAGATCTTCACCTCGTGGATCCGACCGAGGGCCTCCGCCTCCGTGCGGACGTTCAGCATGGACTCAAGCACGACCGAGAGCCCCGCGATGCCCCGCAGCGACTGGAAGTACCGCAGAAAGACGAGGCGCTCCAGTGTCGTATAGTTGCCATCGGTGCAGAACCGCCGACAAAGGGCGGGATCGAGCCCCATCTGTTCGAGCCGCTCGCCGATGGTCTGATTCACCGCGTGCGGCGGCGTGGTTGCGAGCATCTGCTCCATCTCCGCCGTTGTCGAGAGCAGCCCCACGCCCGGCACGGGCACCACGAGGCTGAGGGCCGTGCCCGTGGCGAAGTCGCCCACATCCTGTTTGAGCGACATTTCATCGAGCAGCCATTTGAGTACGGGGTTGTTCGTCTCCGGGTCGCAGCGAACCTG
>Ga0272448_1002546_pt1 | contig 22699 bp, 19 predicted proteins | sample YNPCB0191_FD_202220 | JGI IMG/M metagenome (GOLD analysis project Ga0272448, IMG submission 202220) | Hot spring sediment microbial communities from Yellowstone National Park, WY, United States - YNP-CB-019-1 | ecosystem: Environmental > Aquatic > Thermal springs > Hot (42-90C) > Sediment... | reverse complement strand
TCACCGAAGTCCCGTAGGGACGGCGGAGGATCGGCGGGATTGGTTTTCCGTCGTCCCTACGGGACTCGGGACTGTGTGTATGTCGCTGACGAACCCAGGACTCCGCAAGGCTTCGTCCTGGGCTATTGCCCGTCGTCCCTTACGGGACTCGGGGGCCGGGCTCACCCAGCAAAACTGTTCGTGCACCCCCGCGAAGCGGGGCGCTTGACTATCGGGGCGGATGATGGTATAAATATAGAGCCGTCGAGGTTTGACGAGCGTTGACGAAGCACCGGCCTGCAACTGAGGTGACGGAGAAGCGAGCAGTTGTCGAGCTCAGAGTCGAAGCGGATTAGAGGCGTCGCGAAGCGCCTGCGCCTCGCTCGCGCTTCAGCTCCGCTCTCTCTCTCCTCTTTGCGACCCGCAGTGTCCATCCGGAGAGAGGCCCTGTGAAGAAGTCCTGGCGGTCGAAGTTCCTGAGGAAGCCGGTCGTGCCCATTCGGGTCTCTCGTGGCCAAACAGTCAGGGACCTGGTCGAGGCTCTCGGCAAATGCTCGTTCCAGGCTCGAAATCTCTCGCATTGCTCGTGGGTGATCGAGTCAATGCTGGAGGACGACAAGGCGGTAATCCACCTGGGGGTGGCGGGTGCCCTCGTGCCGGCCGGGATGCGAGACGTGATCTCCACCATGATCCGCTCTCGAATGGTCGACGTCATTGTCAGCACAGGAGCCAATCTCTTCCACGATTACTGCGAGGCCGTGGGCTTCCATCACTACCTCGGCAGCGCGGAAGTTGACGACACGGCTCTCCGCGAAGCTCGTATTGACCGCATCTACGACACCTACGCCGATGACGACGAGCTGACGGAAGGAGTGGCGCGAATCGCCGACTTCGCGAGCAAGATCGAACAGCGGGAGTACTCGAGCCGCGAGTTCCTCGCACTCCTCGGCGCCGGGCTGAAGGACGAGAGCTCTCTCCTGGCAACCGCAGCAAAGGAGCGAGTCCCCATCTACTGCCCCGCCCTGGCCGACTCCGCGATCGGGATCGGCGTGACCAAGCATATCTTCGAGCACGGTCAGACCGGACTCGTTATCAACCATATCCTCGACAATCTCGAAATGTGCGAGATCAAGCGGACTGCCAAGCGTACAGCCGTCATCCTGCTCGGCGGCGGCGTACCGAAGAACTACATAAACCAGGCGGCCCCCATGCTCGAGTGCCTCGGCATAGAAGTAGAGGGCCACACATACGCTGTCCAGGTTACCACCGATGACCCGAAGTGGGGCGGCTTGAGCGGCTGCACCTTCGAGGAGGCCCAGTCCTGGGGCAAGGTCGGCCAGCTCTCGAAGTTCGCAACCGTCTATCTCGATGCCACCATCGGCCTCCCCATCCTGGTCTCCTCCGCGCTCCCGCGGCAGCCGATCGAGAGGAAGCGGAGGATATTCCAGTGGTCAGGGCACAAGCTTGAGGGACTTGTCTATGAGTAAAGGCAGACACGTCATACTCGACTGTACCGGCGCGGCACGGGAGCTTTGTCTCGACGACGCTCGGCTCCTGACGCTACTCACACGAGCCGCCAAGCGGCATCGCACGAACATCATCAACTCCTGCCGCTATCGCTTCGGGCACAGCTCCTCGCCAGGTTGTACCGCCTTCCTGCTGGTCGACGAAAGCCACATCTCCGCCCACACCTACGCCGACGACGGGAAGATCGCCATCGACGTCTTCACCTGCGGCGACACGGATGCGGAAGCGATCGCCGACGATATCGTCAAGGCCCTCGGCAAGGTCTCCGTCAAGAAGACCGTTCTCGACAGGTTCACCGGTTAGACATCGAACCGGGCAGGAACGGCGCCCACAGCCCGACGTTGGCTCTTCGAAAGCCGCTGCTCGGTCACGACCGGATCGGGATATGTCTGGACAATATGTGCGCCGGACGCTCTCGCTCACAGTGGAACACCTAACCGCCGCTTGCGGAGGAGCTGACGCATGAGTGTACTACCCCATTGCTTCGGTGCGTTTGCAGAGCCATACTCTGACCCGGCCAAGGCGCGAGTGATGATAGTACCGTGCCCTTACGAATCCGCATCCAGCTTCGCACGCGGGTGCGCGTTCGGCCCCGGAGCGATCCTCCAGGCGTCCCGGTACATCGAGTACTACGACTATGAACTCGGAGTCACGCCCTACGAGATCGGGATCGCGACATACCCGGAGATCCAGCCGGTGCACTCCTCGCCGCAGGAGATGCTCGACCTTGTTGCCCGGACGATGTCCGGGCTCATGAAGAAGGGCAAGCTCCCCATCCTCCTCGGCGGCGATCACAGCATCACCTACGGCGGTGTCAAGGCCGCACAAGAGATTCACGATGACGTCGGCGTCGTCGTCCTCGACGCTCACCCCGACCTCTACGACGAGTACCAGGGCGCCCGCTGGGGACATGCAGAGGTAATGCGCAGGGTCTCCGAACTCGGCATCAAGCCGCTCATCATAGGAGTCCGTTGCTTCGAAAAGTCGGAGTGGGCGTTCGCCCACAAGAACCGCATCCCCTTCGTCACTGCCCGCGATGTACTACGATCCAGGCTCAAAGTCGCCAGTGCCCTTCGCAGCCTCCCCAAGCGCCTCTACCTCTCGATAGACCTCGACGTCCTCGACGTCTCCGTCATGCCCGCCGTCGGTGTCCCGGAACCGGGCGGACTCGGCTGGTACGAGCTCGTCGAATGCCTCGAGTTCATCGCCCGTAGATCCATGGTTGCCTGCGACGTGGTCGAGTTGACGCCCCAGGCCGGCAGCCTTGCCCACCCCTTCATCGCCGCTCAACTCGTTTACAAGCTCGTCGGGATCATCTTCCAGAGGGAGCTTGGCGGGGTGCAGGATTAGAATGGGCGAAAGCCGCGGTCCGACCCCGCAGAACAGCGCGGACGCAGTCGCGCCGACCTACGGCCCTCCGGCCGCCTTCCTCAACAGCTCGACGGCCTTCTCGGCGATCGCCTCCCCGCAGCCGGGAGCGTGGTTGGTGAAATCGCAGCCGACTTCGTAGCCGCCCTGCTCGTACGCCTCGCGCGTCGGCAGGTAGCCCAAGAAACCGTTCGTGTGCGCCGAGATGATCGTACGAGCGAAGGGCGAGTGCTTCTTGATCCACAGGCCGAGTTCGACGAAGTAGTCGCCGGGCACTCCGACGACCGCCGTATCGTTCAGAACGATCACCTGCACCTCCGCCGCCTGCGGCACATTCGGCTTGAGCCGCTTCAGGCGGACGCTCCCCCGAAGCACGGTCACGCGGCGGACCTCGTCCCCCTCGGGCAGAGAGTCCAGACACCGCCGCACGGCACGGGCGAGCAACGTCCCGTACCGATCCGCCTCCGCGTAGGTCCGCATCGCTCCGGACCCGCGTTCGAAGCAGCCGGGTGCGAGGAACGCCTTCTGCGGAAGACGGAGGTACTTGTACCCGTCAATGTTTCCGCACGCACCGTTGAGGAAGACGAACGGGATGCTCCGCCCGTACCAGCGCTTGAGAATCCGGATTGCCGCGCCGTAGTAGTCCGTGTTGAAGTACGGCGTCGCCCAGGTCGTGTTCGGGTGGCAAGTGTAGCTGAATACGATTCCGAGCAGTCGGCCAGCATCATCGGAGAATCGGAGGACGAACACGTCGTTGTCCTCGGGGCCCTCGTCCGCGATCTCGTCCGGCTCGACACCGTACCAGAGCGTCCTCACCTTGCCGGAGCGAAGGACGGGGCGGCGGTTGCCGCCGATCCCCTTGGCGGAGCTCTTGCCACAGGCCATGCGTCCGGCCGCTGCGGACTCGAGCGCCCGCGCAGCCGCTTCCGCCATGGACCGCAGGAGCCGGCGGAACCACGCCTCGTGCCGCCGATTGGCGAACTCCAGCCGGCCCGACGCGGCGATCGTCTCGGGAGCGCAGTGGTTCTGCGGACAGGCGATCATGATCCGGCTCATGGGCAGCCCGGTCGCCGCACGGATCAGGCGTCGCGCCTCCCCGACATGAGGTTCCTGCAAGCCAATGATGTCGGGCTGGACGATCGCAGCCTTCTCGAAGACCGCCGCCCGGCACAGGAGCGGCGCCTTCACACCGACCGACCTCCGCCCGCTCCCCGCAACCGCAAGACCCGCGGGCGGCGTGATGTCAACCTCCGCAAAACCGACCTTCATCGCCGCACTCCCGAACACCCCACAGCCGCCTCGAGCCACGCAAACCATCCTACCCCCAAGCCCCTCCCCCGTCAACTCCCGGCCAGCGCGCGGGTGCACGAACAGTCTTGCCGAGTGAGCCCGGCCCGAGGGCGCGGACGATCCGAGCTGCCTACCTCCAGGCAGGCCCCAGGTCAGGGAAAAAGAGCGACGAGATCGCTCCTGCCAACCCAGCGCCTGGCCAAAGCCGGCCAGCGCGGCGCGCCATTGCCCGCCGTGCCTTCGGCACTGATCTGGATCTTACGCCCCGCGCTCCGAGACGAGGCCATCCCGCCCGGCTACTGACGGTCGTCTCTTTGGGACGGCGCCAGGAGCTGCGAGGCCGGGCAATAATCATGCCGGCCCGATGCGAGAGTTCGTGCACCCAGCTCGACAGGAGAGCCCAGACCCGTCCGAACCGCAAGGGGAACGGACGATATCACTTCGCGAGCCGCTCGGAAAACTTCACGCGCTTGCGAAGACTCCGGACCTCGAAAACGGCCCGGTTCCCCACAGGAGCCGTCCCTCATACGCGGAAGGCCCCGATCACTTCCCCGCACGGCGGACCCGCAGGGGCAGGAGGCGCCTGCGAAACGCGAGGTAGTCGGCCACGATCTCGCTATGGTCGAACGCGAGCTTCTCGGGAATCTGGTCGAGCGGAAACGCACGCACCTCCTGGAGTCCGTCCTTGTCAAGCTCCTCCTTGGACGGAGCGACTCGATCCACCCGCGCGAGAAAGACGACGGCAACAGTCCGCCGGACATCTCTGGCCGGATCGCCGTAGGTATGGAACTGCGAAAGGAGCGTTACCTTTTTCGCGCCGAGCTCCTCGCGTCCTTCGCGCTCGGCGGCCTCCTCGATCGTCTCGTCATAGTCCACGAATCCGCCCGGCAGTGCCCACGATCCGTCCTCGCGTTTCACGAGCCAGAGCTTGCCGTCTTCCTCGACGATAAGGTCAATCGTGACGCAGATGATCGGGAGGTCATGCCCCTTGGGACACTTGACCTCGTAATACTTGTGGCACTGATCGCAGTAGCACTTTCCTCTCATTCCGTTCTCCTGACGCGGCGCAGCCGCAGCCAAACAGGCGGATATCGAACCGGACGAAAACCACTCCCGCCGCTCGGTGGCGCCGGTTCACCGTTCGATGTTCACTCTCGACAGGATCTCGACTCGTCCGGACGACATGTGTCCGAGAAGTTTTCTTCTCACAGTGTACACTTTAGCGCGGCATTTGGCCGCGACCAAAGGACAATCAGGAGGCGAGGGAGCCAGCGACGGCAGCGTCCGAGCCCCGCGGGGAGCGGACGGGCCTGTGCAAGTGCGGTTTCCAGGCAACTTCCAGATTGAATGACCGTACCGGTGGTGGTACAATACCGGGCGTTGCGACCATCTGGAGACCGCCGCAAGCCTCGTGGTGACAAGGTGCCAAAGAGGCGGACGCTCGGAAGGAGAGCGATCGTCCCTGCGGCCCCCGTCGCCCTCATTCCGGTCCTGGTCATCCTCGCGCTGGCCGCGCAGTCCCAGAGAGCAGTCGAGAAAGATGCCGCGGGCGAGCTCCGCAGCCTGGCGCGGCCCACCGAGGAACTTCGCGGCACTGCAAGGCCCGGGGACGATTGCTCCGTCCCAGAGGTCGAGTTCGTACAGGAGCTTCGATGAGCCGATCTCGTCCCACCGCCAGACTCGTGATGCGACGCGGCCGCCCGGTCATCCTGTTCGACGGGCAGCCGATCTCGCAAGCCGCCTACAGCGATCCGATCGTGGACATTGACCCGCTGCGTCATTCCTCGCCCGAGCAGTGGCTTGCCCGCTGCCGGGAGTTCCGCGACAGCGGCGTCCATACCTACACCGTCCAGCCGATTCACTGGGTGAACCACCATTTCGGCGAGAGCCGGTTTTGGAGTGCCGACGGCGTGTACCCGGACTGTTCGCCCGACGATCCGGGCTTCTGCGTGGACAAGCAAGCTGCCGCGCTGATCGAGATGGACCCCGCGGCCCGGTTCTTCCTGCGTCTCTCGGATCAGGTGCCCCGTGCTTGGTTCGACGCCAACCCGGACCATGTGCAGGTAAGCTACAACGGCGTTCGTCCGAGCATTCTCCAGCCTTCCCTCGCCTCGGAGAAAGGACTTGCCGGCATCTGCACTTTCCTTCGCCGTGTCGTGGCGTATTGCGAATCGCAACCGTGGTCGGATCGCGTCTTCGCCTATCTGTACTACCCGGTCGGCGAGGGGCTGACGAACTTGAACGTGGACGGCTACGTCTTCGACTGCAGTCCGGTCATGCAGCGAGCCTTCCGCGACTGGGTACGGAGCCGCTACGGCGACGAAGCCGCTCTACGTGCGGCCTGGAACGACCCTTCGGCGGCATTCGACACGGTCTCCGTACCGACCGACGCGGAGTGGCGGGCGGCTCGCGAGCAGACGCTCCACTGGATGGAGGGCAAGGAACTGCGGCGGATTCACGACTACTTCCTCCTCCAGCGCGAGCTTTTCTTCCACTGGTATCGGACGCTGATCCGGACGATGCGTGAGGCGCTGTCTGCCCGCCCCGTTATCTTTGGGATCGACATGGGGAAGCAGCCGCTCTTCGGCTGGCAGATTCGCCTCGCCTTCGACGGGACCGGGCCGGGCGCCGAGTTCCCTAATCTGTTCCTCGCGACGGGTGCGCTGGACATCGGCAGGTTGCTCGACGAGCCGGGCCTCGATGCCCTTGTCACGCCGGCGGACTACACGGCTCGGACAGTCGGCTACGGCTGGGAGCCCGAAGGCATCGCCGACTCGCTCCATTTGCGGGGCAAGGCGATCTTCGTCGAAAACGACTGCCGCCACTTCGTCCCGGGCCAGGAGGATCATACCCTCGGCGCATTCCGCAACCCGGCGGAGTCGCGGGCCGGCATGTTGCGGAACGCCGCATGGTCGCTCACTCGCGGGCACTTCGACTACTGGATGATCGCCGGCGGCCAGTACTTCCATCATCCGCTCGTACACGAGCACGGCGTCCGTGTCGTCGCTCCGCTCCTCGATCGCGCCCCCGAACTGCCGCACCGTGAGACGGAGCACGCCGTCGCGATGATCATTGACGACACAAGCCCCGTTCACGAGGACGGCACCAGCGGCTATCAGAACCTCGCCGTCCTCTTCCAGCGCGTCATCGGCCTCGCTCACTGCGGCATCCCCTACCGGATATACCTCTTCTCCGACCTGGAGAAGGATAACATGCCCGACTACCGGTGCTACCTGTTCCCGAATCTATTCATGCTCGACGCGTCGCGGCTCGATCTGCTCCAAAGCAAGGTCCTCCGGGACGGGCGGATGGCGATCTTCGGCCCTGCGACAGGCATTACGGACGGGATGCGGCTATCCGCCGAGTGGGCGAGCCGCCTGCTCGGTGTCGAAATGGAGCTCGTGCGCAAGCAGTCTCCGCGTCGGGTGATTGTCCAGGGACCGCATCCGATCGCACAGGCACTACCAGCCTCCATGATCTACGGCGACAGCCTGCCCTACGGTCCGATCCTCATCCCCGCCAAGGGCGCCGTCGAGGCGGCCGGAGCTTCCCCCCTCGGAATGGCCACGACCTTTTGGGGAATCAACCGCCCCGGACTGTTCGTCCGCCAGGTCCGAACGGCAGGGGCAAACTACTGGGTTGCATGGAGCGTGGCCGTGCCGCTGCCGGCGAACCTGCTGCGCGAACTCGCCCGCTGGGGACAGTGCCATGTCTGGTGCGAAGAAGACGACGTCGTCCTCGCCAGCGAGACGATCGCAGCAATCCACTCCGTGAAAGCCGGCCCCCGCACGCTCGTGTTCCCTACCCCGCGTCCGGTCTGGGACATGCTGACCGGCGAGAAACTCGCCCATGCGTCCAGCAGCGTCCAGATGTCCATCACCCCGCCCGAGACTCGGCTCTTCCTGTTCGAGGACGAGTATGGCGAATCTCCCCGTCGTCGCCTTTGAACTCTTCTGCAGTTGAACCTTTAGACCTCTTTTCGGAGGGAGAGAGATGGCCAAGTTGGAGATCGGTGCAGCGAAGGTCGATGTTACACCCCCGGTCGGCGTAGATCTCACTGGCTTCGGGGCGAGACCGGGACCGTCCAAGGGTATCCACAAACCGCTCTTCGCGCGCGTCCTTGTCCTGAAAGCGGACGACAAGAAGGCGGCCGTCGTCGGTACGGACGTCCTTGGCTTCGGAGTGGACTCGGTCCGGCGGATTCGCGAGGGAGTGGAGAAGCGAACGGGCATCCCCGGCTCGCGGGTGATGGTCACGGCCACTCACACTCACTCGGGGCCTGCGACAATCTTCCTGAGACGGTGCGGCGAGATCTGCCCGGAGTATCTCCGCTCGCTCGAGATGAAGGTCGTCGGCGCGATCGAAATGGCTGAGCAGAACCTTCGTGAAGCCGTTTGGGGCTCCGAGAAAGGCGAGGTTCCCGTCTGCCTCAACCGCCGTCACCACAGCTTCAGAGCCGGCGACGACCCGCGCTCCGATAGGGTCGGCGTCGTGGACCGAGCCTGCAACGTGCTCCGGTTCGACACCACGGCCGGCGAGCCGATCGGCTCCATCATCAACTACGCCTGCCACGCTGTAGCGCTCGGAGCATACAACCTCTCGATCTCGCCTGACTACCCCGGCGAGGCCAGTTGCACGGTCGAGCGGGAGCTCGGCGGCGTCGCACTGTTCCTCAACGGTGCCTGTGGCAACATCAATCCTATCATGATGGGTACGGATCCCCGGTTGGCCGAGCGGATCGGGCGCGCCGTTGGCGGCGAGGCGCTCAAGTGTCTCGAACTCGCCCGACTCTCGCCAGAGGCCGAGCTCGTCGTAAAGAGCAGGACGATCCGCCTCCCCCTACAGCCCTACCCGCCTATTGAAGAGCTCGCTGCCGAGCGGCGGAAGAACGAGGACGAGCTCAGGGCGCTACGCGCGGACGCGCCATTCTGGGAGCGAAACCTGAAACTCTCCACCATCCAATGGGCCTCGGAGCTGGCTCAGGCGCTACAAACCGGCACCGCGCCGAGTTACGTCGAGGCCGAGATCCAGCTCCTCTCGCTCGGCAAAGCCTGTTTGGTCGCTACGCCGGGCGAGGTCTTTGTCGAGATCGGGATGCAGATCAAGGCCCTCGATCCGTCACGACACATCTTCGTCGTCGGCTATGCGAATGGCTGTCTCGGCTACATCTCGACCGACCAGGCGATAGACGAAGGCGGCTACGAACCCGACGCGGCGGCTCGCTGGTATGCGTTCGCCCCGTTAGCCAAGGGGGCGGAGCACCTCGTCGTCTCCGCGGCGAAGGAACTGCTCGCGTAGGGGGCACGGCCCATCACGCCGGGCTACTTCTTCCCGACCGCGACTCGGATGTGTCCGCCGCCGCGATGGTCGTGGTTCAACACGACTACGGTGCGTCCGGGTGGCGAGGTCGGTGCATAGCGCCGCAGCTTCCTCGCCGGCCCGACCATGAGATAATCCCGGTTCCGTCCGAAGCCGACGCAGCAGAAAACCACTCCGTACAATAACGTAAGCGGGACGATTTCAGCTCCCTCCGGTGCGTAGACAGCAGCAAATGTAGCGGTCTTGGCCCGCGTCCTCAGCATCAGACAGTTCCGCGAGACGCCACCTGCCGCAGGCTCGGCGGCCAGGAACGCCCGTGCCTTCCGGTTGACCGCGAAGCGAGCCAGGACTGAGGCGCCCCGCACGCGGAACCACCCGGCAAGCCCGAGGTCCCCGACCTCCGTCGTCTTTACGGACTCCAGGTGGCGGTAACCGAGTCGTGTACCCAGACTCGTGCTGTCGGGTGCGAGCGCTGGCTTCGGATCCTCGGGCCTCGGACCTTCAACACTTGGACTGAGAAGAGCGATCTCGCCCGGCACGTGCAGTGCGAAGTCGTATATGTGCGCGGCCCGGCTGGTCGCCTGGTACACGTCCAAGACGGCGTTCGGTACAAGAGCTATGGTCCGCTCCAGCATCACGCCCCTGTAGGCATTCTCACACTCCGCGCGCACCGCTTTGAGAAGCGGATCGACATGGAAGAGCGTCAACCGGCCATCGGACGGCGGCTGGCCGTAGTCGCATTGCCAGATTGCGTCCGGCTCCTCGTGATCGCGCTGCGGATGCATCGAGGTCTCGTCAACTGTGACGGTATTGTGTGCGATCGTCTGCCTTGCCCAGGTGAGATGCTGCGGGTTGTCGTATCCGAGGCCGCCGGATTCCGCAAGGATCAGTTCCCCGCCCATCCGGAGGCAGATCGAGAGACGATCTGCATGTTGGTGCCCGGCGCTCTGCGGAGACCAGGTCAAAAGCACCTCCGCCAAGTCCTTGCGGTTCGGATTCCTGCGCAGGACGGCGTACCCGGCAACGGGGAAGAGCGAGCACCCGCGCTCGTGTCGCCCGACGTTTCCGAACGACGCATCCTTTGCGAGAGAGAACTCTCCTTTCGGAAGCTCCGGCGTCGTCACGCGGACGAACCGCCAGCCGCCCCATGAACGCGCAGGTTTCCAGCTCGGCTCGTCCCTCCGGAGGCGAGCGTATATCCGGTTCGAAAGCCAGGCGTACTTCGCGTCGGCGTAGGCGGCGTACGCCATCTCGTAGATAGGCCCCCAGATACCCGCCTGGGCGAGGTTGCCGACCCCGCTGTCCCCGACATCCGCGCAAGAGCCGTCGGAAAACGCATAGTAGAACGGTGCGTCGAACATGAATCTGAGCGACCGCTTTCCCCGCGGCCCGTAATCCCGGTGGAGGTCGAGTGCACTCGAGCGCCTCGACAGAGCGTCGAACTCTGCGTGCCACAGGTCAACGCCCGAGTGAGCCGCCATGTCGGCGATGTCCGCGAGCGCCATGAGAGTGTAGAAATGGTAGCCGAGTGTCCGCTCCCAGTGCAGTCCGTCAGCGAGGATGTCGTGGCCCATCTGGTGGGCGAGGCCGTAGAACTTGTCGCCGGTCTCTCGGTCCGTGCGGCCGTAGATCACCTCGCGGAGGTAGTCCTTCTCGTCGAGTGCCAGCCCGACGGCCCAAATCGCCGCAAGCCCCCACGTACGATGGTTGCCGCAGGTCTTGTGAACCGGGAATCGAACCGTCTCGACACCAGGCCGCAGCAGACCAGCAGCGATCCGCTGACGGTCCTCCTCGCTCAGGTAGTCATGGACGAGATCGTAGCACCAGGCGAGTTGCTCGACCCAGCCCTTCTCGGCGAGCAAGTAGCCGGCGCCACGCTCCCCGCCGGGCCGCTGCGGCCACGTGGGATACGCGGCAGCAAGAGACAGGAGGATCGCCCGCGCCTTCGCCGCATACCGTTCGTCTCCGGTCAGTTGGTATGCGAGGGCGAGATCGAGGCCGCCTGTCTTCAGAGCGTGGTTCCGCTGGGCATCCGGTTCAGCACTGAGCTTCGCATCGAGTTCGAGCGCCCTCCTCGCCGCGGCAATCAGGTAGCGAAACCCCGCCTGGGCCCATGACAACTCCCTCGCAAACTCCCTCGCCCGCGCCACGCCCGACCGATCGAGCAGAAGGCGAGGGTGCGGCGGCAGAGCGCGCGGGATCAGGCCGAGAGGGTCTTGCTTCATCTGAAAATCCGCATAGCGCGTCCAGCTACCGGGGCTTGTCCCCGTGGGCAAAAAGCCACGCCATTGGCAACACACCCGCGTCCCCCACCGTCAACGGCACCTCTACTTCGATTCCCCCGACTGGCTCAGTCGGGTTTCTTGAAGAAGGTGATCTCAGCGTCATCGCCCTTACCCGTCGAGAGATCCCGGATGATGACCTTCCCGGTCATTGAATCGTTCGAGACCTTGAGCTCGAACTCGTAGCGATAAAACACGCTCTTGTCCGCGTCGAAGACCGTGAAGTTGAAGGTGGCAATCTTCTTCGCCGCGTTGTATTTCCCGGCGGCGATCTTGGCCTTGACCTCGGGGTTGAAGTCCCTGGAAACCTCCGCGTTGCCGACGAATTTCTTCGCGGTCTTCTTCTTGATATTCAGGGTGAAGGCAAATGTCCCCTTTGTGCCACTGTGGCCGACCCGGTCCTTTATCACCGTGGCCGCCCACTGGCCAACCGGGACGCCCACAGCAGTCAGTCGATACTCGGAGCATCGTCCCGTTTCAATCGCAAGTGTCAACACGATTGCACCGGCCAAAGCGAACGCTGTCGAAGCTCTCATCCACAAATCTCCTCGCATAGCCTCATTTTACCATTCGGCGGGGCGCTGTCAAGCTGGAACCTGTGCCAGGGTGCACGAACAGTTTTGCTGGGTGAGCCCGGCCCCCGAGTCCCGTAGGGACGACGGAAAACCAATGCCGCCGATCCTCCGCCGTCCCTACGGGACTCCGGTGTTCTCATATCTGCCCGCGCTCCGGAATCCCAGGAATGAATTCCTGGGCTATTGCCCGCCGTGCCTTCGGCACTGAGGCTGGATCTGGAGTAATTGTGCCCAGTTCCTGCGGGGCTCACGCTCGGATTCACAACCCTGCTAAGCCCCGGCGTTTCATCACGGCTCTCTGGTATGTCCCCGCGGCACTGAGGCTGGATCTTACGGCCCCGCTCCGAGTCGAGGCCATCCCGTCCCGGCTACTGACGGTCGTCTCTTTGGGACGGTGCCAGGAGCTCCGAGGCCGGGCAATAATCATGCCGGCCCCATGCGAGAGTGTCCGTCCACCCCCTGTGCCAGAACAGGGATCGAGCGGCTTGCTCACCGGCCAGGGCTTCGAGGCGCCATGCAGGTCCGTGGGCTCGGCACCAGGCAAAGTCGCAGCGCTACGACGTCGAGGCATTGGCCCCGGACATGCGTATGCCGGGGGCGAGCCTGCAGGCCGGGGTGCCTCCGCCGATGGAACAGGACGCCTGGCTTCCCGCGGCCAAGAGGGTGACAGCCGGTCTCCGCAGCCCCATCGTCCTACCGCAGGTCTCCGCGGTGCGGGGGGGCACGGCGGACGTGCCTATGTCGAACGGCTCTTCATCGGGAGCTTCCGGTGCTTGAGGCACTCGTCGGCGACGAACTTCGTTTCCGCCATGTCCTTCTCGGGGTCGGCGCCGATGCCGAAGATGATGTTGTCGCCGGGGGCAGCCTCTTCGAACATTCGAGCGATGCTTTCCGCGACGGCCGCACGCTCGTCCATGTTGCCGAAGAGCTGGACGACCGTGGCCAGGATGGTAATCTTCGGCCCAAGTTTCGCTTTCGTCTCTGCGATCGTGACGTTGCCGAGCGGCTTGATGCAGACTGCATCCACCGCATCCATCTTCGTCTGGCGGTAGAGGTCGAGCAGGTCGCGGATATGGCCGCAGGAGTGGTGGGCGTAGAGCTTGCCCTGCGCGTGAACGGTGTCGGCGATGCGGTCCGTGTAGCCGAGGCAGAACTCCTCGAACATGGCCGGGCTGATAGCGGTCGTCGAGGTGTCGTCAGTGCCATAGAGGATGTCGTAGTCGAGCGAGGCGGCGAGCCGGAAGAAGCGGACGTAGTTCTCCTCCATCGTACGGAAGAGCTCGTGCAATTCCCGCCGTGCGTCGGCCCAGAGGAACGCCGTCGTCTGGACGCCGGCGTACACGCGTACCATCATTCCGAGCGGCGTCCCGGGCATATAGCAGCGGATCATGCCCTCGTCACCGATCATCGCCTTGCGCTTCTTGAGTTGCTCGACTCCAGCCGGGTCAATTTCGTATTCCTGATCCTCGAATATGCTGGCGAGTGCGGGCAGGTCGCTCTTGTCTTTGACGAGATGCTCCACGCAGTAGGACGTGTGCCCGTCGCACGCTCGACGGTGGACTTCGCGGAGCTCGCCGCGAGGGGTCTTGTATGTGTTCACCCAACCATCTTCCGTTCGCACGCTCTCCACGGTGACCTTTCTGTACCTTGCGCGGATCGGCGGGCCGTAGAAGTCCATGATGTCGAGCCCGAGGTAGCGGGAGAACTTGAGCGTGCTCCCGTCGCCCCAGCCGACGGTGCCGAGTTCCTCGGCGAGCTTCGGGTCCATACCCCTGCGGTTCGGCTGGTTGTAGGGGTCCACGTGGCCGGTGACAGGAATCCAGGCCGGCATCTCGTGACGGAAGACGGTCAGGAGGTTTTCGCGCGGTGTCATGGCTGTCCTTTCGAGCTGCGGATCCGCGGATCGCGTAGTTGTGCAGGCCCGACCTGCGGGATCTGCGTTATCCGCTGATTCACACTTCCAATGCCCGTAGTCTATCAATGAGATGCTTGTAGTGCGAGAAGGGCACTTCTTCGGGAACCATGTCGTCGAGCGCGGGCAGGAAGCCGCCGTCGTGGATCACGGGTGCGAGGCGCTCGATCTCGCGGTCAATCGCAGCGGGGCCTGCGATGGCCGCTTCCTTCGCGATGTTCCCGCCCAGCCTGAGACAGCGGCCGTAGCGCTTTCTGAGTTGCCGCGCGTCCAACCCGGCCTGCCGCTCGAGCGGCCACGTGCAGTTGAAACCGTGCTCGATCATATCGTTCAAGAGCGGCTCGTGGTTCCCCGAAGTCCACATCACGATCAGCGGCACCCCGTACCGTCGTGCGAGCTGAATCACCGGATCCTGGTGCGGGTGCCAGAACTCCGCGTAGATCCTGGGCGAGATGTGAGTGCTCGTCTTGTACGCGAGGTCCTCCGCAAGGAGGAGGAAGTCAACCTTGACGTCTTGCAGGACAGGCTCGATCAGTCTGCAGACGAAGTCCGCCCAGAAGGAGAAGATGTCGTGTATCAGGTCCGGCTCCTCGTAGAAGGCGGTGAGGAAGCGCTCCATACCCATCGCGTAGAAGCCGAGCCGGAAGAAGAACGGAAACGGGAAGAGTCCGACCGGGTTGTCGGACTGGTTCAGCCGGCGGATCGTCTCCGTGCCCCAGTCGGTGGGGAGTCGCTCGGCGAGATTGGGGACGAAGCGCTCCCTGTAGCTCTCCCAGTCCCGGCGAGTCTTGATCGGATGGTCAATGTGGCCGTAGTACATCGAGGGAGCTTCCTTGCGCCGGCGAACCGTACTGCCCAGCCAGTCCAACTGGACGACGTATTGGTCGTCCTCCGAGATCACGCGGCAGTCGAAGCCGGGGATCGGGGAGAAGTTGATCGGCACGAAGTCGAAGCGATCCAGGCCGAAGAAGCTCTCGGGCGACTCGTCGGGAGACAGCCCTTCGCGGCGCCAGCGCTGGATCACGGACTGCTCGTAGGGTTCGATCGCGATGATCGGCAGGCGGTCAAGCGGCTCGTAGTTCATCAAGCGGCGAAAGCGTTCGCGGTTGGTCAAGGGCAGCACTCCGTTACTCGAACAGAGGATTGAACCAACCCCGCTCGAAGTGACTGTCGGAGGCGAGGGCACGGAACAGTAACCATTTCGTCGAGTGCAACGACAACCTTCGTAACATGGCTCCGGCAGCCTATCCTCCCCCTGGCTGATCGGCGGGCCGCGCAAAGGATCACCCGCTGGAACCGGCTGTTAACCTCCATGGCCTCACGGCTCAATGCCAATGAGCACAAGCGGCACTGCCGGGACTCCTCGGCCCTGGCGAACAACATTGTAGAACTCGCCCTCGTAGTAAGCGACGCCTGAACTCATCTGGCTTTGCAGGGACTTCATCGGCAGAATCTCAACTCCGACGTCAATACGATCACCGACGTAGAAGGCCAGATGCTTTACAAAGAGATCATAAGCAACGAACGCATACTTGCCGAACTGAACCTCAACGGCCACCCGATCCTTAACGAAATCTGTCTGGTTGTAACTAAAGATCGGTGTCTCGCCGGCGGCTTCGATTTCCCGTTTCTGTTCCTCCGCCGACATGGTAAGCGTCTTCCGAATCAGCTTCTCGCTTCGCGTAACCCAGTAGCTCACACGGCTCGCCTCCCAGGAGCTTTTCCGAAGCAAACGCTTGAAGGCAGCATTCAGCTCGATGGAGCTAAACAGAAGCTTGCCCATCATCGTCTTTTCTTTCGAGACTTTGGTCCGGCACTTGTTTGCGTCCACGGCAGCAATGACGGATTGAATCTCCTGCCAAAGTGTTGGCTTGTGGACGGGAAGAAACTCCAGCCCGTTTAGATGGGAGTAGGTTTCAGCGATCCTCATTGGTTCCTTCTTTTGCCGTATTTCGGGCTTCTCTCAAACACGGTGTTCTGTCCGGAGTTGTTCTTCCAAGGAGCGGCGGCGAGACTATTTGCTGCTTCAACAGGGTCATAGACGGGCCTGTCCATAGGCCGGGTCCGCAGGGTGCCTTCGATCTCTTGTTGAATCCTCTGACGTGCAAGCTGCACATACTTGGGGACGGTCTCGGCGCCAACGCCCCGGCGTCCGTGGCGAATTGCCGCTATGACTGTGGTACCCGTACCGAGGAAAGGATCAAGAACCCAATCACCTTCGTTTGTGAGGGACAGGACCAGTCGTTCAATCAGCTCCACTGGAAACTGGCAGGGATGCTCCGTCTTTTCGACATGGTTGCTTTTCACATTCGGAATGACCCAGAGGTCACCCGGATTCTTGCCAAGGGGATTGCACGAGTATTGGCCGGCCTTCGGACCTTTGAAGTACTTCTTCCCGGGGTATTTCTGGGGCACGCGCACGGCGTCGAGGTTGAAAACATACTCGTCGGACTTGGTGAACCAGATGATGGTTTCATATCGTCCTGAGAAGCGGCGGCTGCAATGCAGACCGTGTTCGAAGTGCCAGATAATGCGATTGCGCATCCGCAGACCAAGCCCGGAGAAAATGGGGTAGAGGACCGTGTCCAAGGGAATGATCGCCCCTCGATCGACGTAGTTGCCAACCTGCCAGCAAATGCTCCCCGTCGGGGCCAGCGTGCGTACGCACTCGGCGATCACTTGGGCTTGCTGTCGGAGGTAAACGTCGAGATCCAGCCGTTTCTCGTACTCTTTGCCAATGTTATAAGGAGGCGACGTGACAATAAGCTGCATGGATTCAGCCGGGATTGTCCTCAGCAGCTCCAGACAGTCGCCCGGATAGACGACGATGCGTTCCGAAAGGGAGAATTTATCGGCAATGCTCTGATTCTGAGCAAACAAGCTCGGAACCTGCGGCGCCATTCGCCTTTTCTTATCTCGTTGCTCTGGGGTGGCCTATCCTCGGCTTCTCCGACACGACGTACCTCGAGACTCCATTATACCCACTGGCTCGTTAAACACAAAGGACTTACCCACCGAACCCCCGCGGGCCGGGAAACCCGCGGGAGGTTCGGAAAGAAGGGCGCGGTCAGCAGGAGATCCCCGCCTGTCGAAGCAACTGCTGCGGGCTGACGGGTGCGCCGCCCTTGGCGACAGAGGCGTAGCCAGCGATCGAGATCGCGAGGCTTTTGACACCCTCGTCGTATGGCACAGTAGAGCGCTTCCGCCCCTGCTTTACCGCATCAATGAAGTCGTAGAGCACGTAGCTCGCCCAGTCAGCTCCGGCAGGACAAGTCCCCGATTCCGCCGAAGCCCAGGAGGCGTTCGGCCCGTCGAGTGTGACGAGTATACCCTCGGCCACGATCTTGAAGCCGCTATCCCACTCGACCTGCGGGATCATAGAGCAACTGAGCGTACCGAGGGCTCCGCTCTCGTACTGCATCGTCAGGACGGTCGTATCGGGGATGTCGAAGCCGTCCGCGTAGCTCCTCATACCCTGTTGCGGTTGCGAGCCGGGCGGCGGAGTCCAATCGTGCACGCGAGCCGTTCGTCCGCTCACGCTCACCACCTCGCCGGCGAGGAACCGGCCGAGGTCGAGCATGTGCGTCGCCTGCTCGATGAGCTGCCCGCCACTGAGAGATAGCTTCGGCCACCATGCGGGCGGCGGCAGCCCGGGCATGTAGAAGTGCTCCTGCACGAGGGCAATCTTCCGGTCTTTGAGCAGCTCCTTGACCTTCAATACGCCCTCCGAGAAACGGAACATGTAGCCAACCTGGGCGAGCGCGCCGCTCGAATCGACCGCGCGCTTTACGCGGGCGGCCAATTCGAGGCTCACCGCGACCGGCTTCTCGACGAAGAAATGGATGCCGCGCTTGCAGGCTTCCTCCTCGATCTCGCCGTGGGCGAAGGGAGGCGTCGAGATAACGATCGCCTCTGGCTTCTCCCTGTCGTAGAGTTCGCGGAAATCCACATAGGCGCGGCCGCCGTACTTCTCGGCCGCCGCCTTCGCACGAGCCGGATCGACGTCCGCGTGGCCGACGATCTCGACATCGCTTCGCTTCGCTGAGTAGCCGAGGTGCCGCCCCGCGATTCCGCCGACTCCGACGAATCCAAGCCGCAGTTTCATCTGTATTTCCTCCAGTCCCGCGGCGGCGCTCTCCCGCCGCGTCACACGCGGTTCATTATACATCGCGCCGCCCCGCCAACAACCCGCAGGACACAGCGTGTCGGCCGCAAAGACCGCAGGGGCAATCGCCGGCCTCGCACTCGTCCTCTCGAGCCCCAGGCCCCACGGTCGGCCAATCCCTCGCCCAAGTCTCGACTCCCGGCCCCATACTGCGTCTCGAGGTAGCTGCTGGACGGGCGGTATGTGACAACCGAGACTCGGCGGGCCACACCGTTGGGACAACCGCCGGCCGATGCGAGACAGCCCGGAGGCCCTGCAAAAGTGCTATAATGAATTCATGCCCAATTGCGGCCCCTCGGCCTTCGCCAGATCGGTGCGTAATAGCTCTGGCCCGGCTCGAAGACGACGGATGAGGAGCTGGATGTGGACAAAGTGACGCTCTCGACCGGTGTGGACGTCGCCCTCGACGGAGACGTTGAGGAACTTGTTCGGAAGATCCACGAGCAGATCGTCCTGAAGCGTCAGTACCGGGTCACCTTCGACGATGTCGCCTCGGAGATCTCCTTCGTCGTCTCTCAGCTCCCCGATGAGGAACGGAAGCGATACCTGTTCCTTTGCCTCGGCGTCCTCTTCGATCAGTACAGCCGGGGCTACCTTGCCATGCGGCAAAAACAGCAGCGGTAGCCGCAGGCGCGTCTTCGGACTCGCGGGTGCGAGCCGTCCGCCCTGCCTATCCACAGGCAGGTACCAGAGAGCTAAGATTGGCCCCGCTGCCCTCCAATCCGCAGGGGTGGTCGAGTCTCGGGACATCCAACCGTGAAAGGGTCGCGTTCAGTTATGTCACGCGATACCGTCCGTGGTGCTTTGGCCGTACGCAACTCCGCGTCGGCCTGCTCTCAGGTCGTTCGATTCAGTACCCGAATATGCTTCGGAAGTACTCGCGGCTGATCGCGAGGTTCTCTTTGAGCGGCCGGGTGATCCGCGTCTTGTCTTCGTACGCGAGTTCGACGTAGATCGGGCCTGCGAACCCGTGCTGGGCGAGGATGTCGCGGATCGCCGTGTAGTCAACGTCGCCATCGCCGAATGCCTCGGTCCACACGCCGTCGCGGGAGTTGCGGATGTGAAGCGTGCGCACGAGCCAGACGCACTCCTCGAGCAGAGCGACCGGGTCCTCGCCGCCCCGGAATACCCAGTGAGTGTCGAGGCAGAGGCCGACCAGCTTGGGGTCCGTCCGGGCGATATTCGAACGGAACTCGCGAGCATGGTTCCGGATCTCCGGGGCGTGGTTGTGCGTGACGAATGCGATCCCCATGCGGCGGAGGGCGTCCCCAACCCGGTTCAGGTATTCAGCCTGGACGAGGAGTTCGGCGTCGGTTTTTTCCCGGCCGATTGGAGCCGGGTTCACGTTGATCATCGTCGCTCCGCACTCGAGGGCGAACGGCGCGAGTCTGACTATCTCGGCAAGGGCCGCCTCGCCGAGTTCTCGGACGTGATAGGAGCCGCCATGGTACACACTGGGGAGGACGAGACGGTTGACTGCGAGGAGTCTTCGGAACCGCTGGGCCTTCTGGGGCGAGGCGATATAGGAGAGCGACCCCTCGACGGCGGCGAAGCCCGCTTCCGCGGTCTCCCCGAGCACGCGCTCCAGTTCGCCCTCGACTGTCTTGCCTTCTTTCGACAGCACCTGGTGCCAGACATACAATTGAATCCCGACCGTATTCTTCGGCAAAGCAATCCTCCTGCGAGGAGGGAGCGTCCCCGCCGCCCGCGAGAGGCACGCCCCGGGGGCAGGCGCGGGGGCATTCCCCTCGCGACCGGGGCTCGGGCGTTACGGAACGACTTTGCGTCCTCCTGCTCGACCAGTTGTGCGGGTTTGGGCTGTGCGCTACTTCCCGGCGATGATCCGGTCGAGGTGGCGAGATTCGTCGTAAACCATCTCCTCGCCGAACTGCCGGTAGGGGCCGATCTCGATCGTGAGGTAGTCGTCGTAACCGATGTCCTTGAGCGCCTGGGACACGGCGATCCAGTTGATAGTGCCCTCGAGCAGGCCGCACCATTTGAACTGGCCGGCGTCGAAGCCCTTGACGTGGACTTTCTTGATCCGTTTGCCGAGCGTCCGAATCCACTGCTGTGGGATGCTCCAGTGAACGTAGTTGCCGACATCGTAGTACGCCTGGATATAAGGACTGCCGATCTCATCGACATAGCGTGCGAACTCGATCGGACTGAGGAGGAACTTATTCCAGACGTTCTCGACGCCGATGGGGATCTTCATCTTTTCGGCGAGCGGAGCAAGCTTTTTCAAGCACGCCGAGCTTCGCTCCCAGCACTGCTCGTAGGTTACCTCCTCGTTGACAATGCCGGGCACGCACAACACGCAGGTTGCGCCGACGGCCTTTGCCGTCTCCAGCGAAAGGACGAAGTTGTCCATTCCTTCCTTGCGGACCTTGGGGTCGGGATGCGAGAGCGGAGCCGACCAGCCCTTGCCGCCCATGATGCTGTGGATCTCGATCCCGTACTTCTCCGCCAGTTTGGCGTACAGTTTGCGATCCTTGGGCTTCTCGAGCGGCCCGATCTCCACCCCGTGGAGTCCGGCGTCTTTTACCAGCTTGAAGCGATCCTCGAGGGATTCGCCCGGCACGCAGCCGAAGTAAATGCCTTTCTTCATGCGTCTTCCTCCTTGTCCTACAGTTGTGCCGAGAACAGTTCGACGGACCCCGTCGGGGGTTCCTCGCTCCATGTCCTGACCTCAGCGGAGGCCCGCGGTCGAGGCCGGTCGGACCGCTCCTCTCATGCAGGCCGTGGCCGGGTAGGTCGCGTTGCCCCAGTGATTGCGAATGCACTCGCAGCAGACGGCATGCCGCGTACAGGGCTCGTAATCGCAGGGACACATCTTCGTGTTGACCTCGAAGTTCTTGCAGCCTTTGGATTTCCCCGCGAGGGAGAGCGTGGCCGCTGGCCGCTCGGCTCCGCTCATGCAGGCCGTCTTGGGACTCTTCTCGTTGCCCCAGTGGTGTTTGATACACTCGCAGCAGATCGCCCAGTTCTTGCATTCCTTGTTCTTGCAAGGGCACATCTGGCTGTTGACTTCCCAGTTGATGCAGTCTTCGCGTTTCGTCATATTACTTCCTCACTGGAGCCAATATACCACCCCGACGGGACGGAGTCAACCATGCCGCTGGTCCGGCGGAATCGTTTTATTCACGGCCATGCGACAAGCGTATGCCAATCGCGGGCGAGCTGCGTCGCCGGGGGCTTGGCTCCGCGGTCCAAATGGGGCAGCGATCTTTTCTGGTCCGCACGTGACGAATGGGCTGCGTGTCCGGGGCAAGATGAGCGCCCCCTTTTTTCGCAAGCGGGGGACGGAAGGGCCAAGTGCTCCGGCCAGGTTCAGTACGCGGTCTGGATCGTACGCCAGAGGGTATAGACCCGGTCGCCCCTATCCTCGCGTTTGAGTTGCTGCAGATGGCCGTCGAGATAGATGATGTGTGTCGTGCCGAGGTGACGGAAGTCGAAGAGGCACTGGGTGAGCCGTGGATTTGCACCCGTGTCATCGTCCAGCCGGAGCGGCTGCATGATGACCTCTATGCCAGGAGCATAAGGCTCGCACAGATACGGCACGGAACCGGGGTTCAGGAAGCGGTCAATCGTGGCGTAGTCCCGCATGATCTGGCCGTTGACTGCGTACTGGCCGGCGCCCGTCCCGGGCGTGGGGTCAACCCAGACCGGGCTCATGCCGGGATATGTTACATCGAACGGTGGGTACATGACACCTCGACCGGACCCGATTGACATGTCGTAAGGCCCCGAGGTATCGCCACACCTGAGGGCGGCAAAATCCCTGGGCGAGATCACCGCCCCGACGTAGCCGTCATGCAGCCCCGGATACTGCCCGCAGCAGCACCGCCGGTGCGTCCCGTAAAGGGCTGTCGTTCGGTTCGCAGGACGGAGGAGGACGCCGCCTCCGGCTACCTTCTGCTCCTGGGTCAACATGGAGTTGGCGACCGTCTTCCACGAGTTGTCGCCAACCGCCCAGCCGGCCTCCCAGTCGCCCCGGCAGCAACAACAGGTCCCCCAGTTGTAGCCGCAGTTGCTGTTAGGGAAGTAGCCGCCGGACGTCGAGAGATAGAGCTGGACAGCCTTGTGGATCTGGCTCATGTTGTTGGCGCACTTCGCAGCGTTGGCAGATGCATTTGCGCGCCCAAGGACGGGTACGAGAATCGCAGCCAAAATGGCGATGATCGCCACAACCACCAAAAGCTCGATCAGGGTGAAGCCTACTCGTTTCACTTTGCCACCTCTTCGTTTTCACCAGTACATCGGGCACTGACGGTGCTTATAG
>Ga0272448_1002545_pt1 | contig 22703 bp, 20 predicted proteins | sample YNPCB0191_FD_202220 | JGI IMG/M metagenome (GOLD analysis project Ga0272448, IMG submission 202220) | Hot spring sediment microbial communities from Yellowstone National Park, WY, United States - YNP-CB-019-1 | ecosystem: Environmental > Aquatic > Thermal springs > Hot (42-90C) > Sediment... | reverse complement strand
ATTAATCTCTTAATCAATATCTCAATAATCATTACTCAATCTCCTTAATTATCATTTATCAGATAATCATTAAATTAGTAATTATTAATAGGTTATTAATAATCATTAAATTAGTAATTATTAATAGGTTAATTAATAATCATTAATCTAATAATTATTATATAAACAATTATATGAGTGTTGATTAATAATAATTAAATAAACAATTATTTGAGTGTTGTTAATAATAATTAGATTAATAAATATTAAGAGGTAATTAATAATCACTAAAAGTCGATCAATAATCATTATATTAATGTTTTTAAAGAGTTTAATAATAACTATTAAGTGGGTTATCATTAAACATTAAATTAATCATCTAATGATTAATAATAGGTTGATTAATAGTCATTAATTTAATGATTATTGGGTAAGTGATTAATTATTATTAAGAGACTGATTAATACACATTAGATTAATAATTATTGGGAGATTAATTAATAATTATTGGGAGGTTAATTAATAATTATTAGGAGGTTAATTAATAATCATTAGATTAATGATTATTAAGAGGTTAATTAATGATTATTAAAAGGTTAATTAATAATCATTAGATTAATGATTATTAAGAGGTTAATTAGATGTTAATTAGAGGTTAATTATTAAGAGGTTGAGTAATAAATATTAAGAGATTAATTAATAATCATTAATTTAATGATTATTAAGAGGTTAAATAATAAATATTAAGATGTTAATTAATTTAATGATTATTAAGATGTTAATTTAACGATTATTAAGATGTTAATTACTAATTATTAGATTAATAAACATCAAGCGGTCAATTAATAAATATTAAGAGATTGAGTAATAAACATTAGATTAAGATGTAGATTAATAATTATTAAGAGGTTAATTAATAATGATTAATAGATAAATTAATGATGATTAAGAGGTCGATTAATGATTATTAATAGATTAATAGGTTGATTAAGTTGTAATTAATATTTTATTAATTAAGAATCTATTAACTTAATAATAATATTCGTGTTATTATTATATAAATTTAAATGATTAATCTCACATTAAAATAATCTAAAGATTCAAATTATTTGTTTATACTTGACAATTAAACTTATAATATTTAGTCAAATGTATTTACTACCGTCATCAATAAAATATTTATTGAAATATAAATTTAATACTATTTGACCAAATAATATTAAATCTTTAATGTTAACTTAATTAAATGATTATTATTAATAACTATAACAATAATATAATTAAGTTAATGATTACAAATAATATGTTTATTAAGATTTATAAATTTATTAACCTAAAATATAGTCATTAACACTAGTAATTATCTAGATAATTAAGATTATTAATATTAATAAATTTTATCTAAAGTAATAAATATATTAAACTTAGTGGAAATTTTTAAGTTCTATATTGATATTGACATATCTATTAAATTTATAATTGTTAAAAGTATATTAATCTTATTTGTCTCTTATTATTAATATTTATACTTCATATGAAGTCAATTAAAATATGGGTCGATTTAGATCTATATCTATTTATTTTACTAACATTGATACATTATCAAGTGCGGTTAGTAATAATATTAATTGTATTTTTATTTATAATAAAGGTCTATCTGATTTAAATAGAATATCCGAGGGTATGTTTCGTGATTCTCTTGATTTCATTCCAGTTAGTTCTAACATTGGAGATGTTCTTTCTAATGTTGAGGGAGATGATAAATTTATAGGTTCTCTCGATACTGATAGGACATTAATTTGTGGATTTAATTGTGGATAGTCTCTATTAATCATAGTTATTAACATTAAAAGTTTGGCTAACATACTATTTAATTGCTTACGTTTATCAATATTTGTAATAGTGGCTAATTCTTCATGCATGTCTGAAATTAATTGTGAAAGGTCTAGTTTATATCTAAATAGTTCATCAATATTCCCGTTGTTTGCTTCGAATATAACATTATCATATTCATAACGTCTATAAAGATTTTGAGTTACCAAATAATTAACTTCCATATGTATAATATATAAATATATTTTTAAAATTAATAAAACATTTTTAAAATATAAACAGATAGTAATCTAATTACTAATACACTATCAACAATATTAATATTTATTAATGAAGATATTATTAACTTTATTGGTCTTACAGCTTATAGATATTAATTATTACTATTTATAATATAATGATAAATTAGGATCATCCACATCTTATTTACTAATTAATTATCATTAAAATTGGATATAATTAATCTCACAGGAATCAACTATATTAATAAATTGAATCAACATGAATTATGACGCTAATATTCCTTATTAAAGACCAATTAAAATATTAAACTTAATAGATATCATTAAGAATTATATTAAACTTAATAATATCTATTAAGTTTATAATCTTAACTTGATGTAATTATATAAATATATTTTATCCTTTACTACTCTCTATATCTCATTTGGTGTTACCCTTTATGGTATGATAATTAAACCACCACACTCATGAGCCATAAAGGGGTTTTAATATTATTACTATAATATTAAAACAGAAAGGGAGCATCGAGATAAAATATTTATTATAATATACAATATGATTATAAATTAATTAGTCATTGAAACTTCAATAGTTTTATATATTCATAATGTTACATTATAAATAACAAAGTGATAATATTAATTTAAGTAAATTGATAATATTAATCAATAATAGGAGTTTGATAACAAATTAGTTAATTTATTTTTATTAGATCTAGTTGTAATGAATAAATTTTGAGGTAAAACTTCAATTAACCAAAAAAGTTCTATTAAAGAAGATATGTTGAATGATATACTTTTAGTCTCTTTTAAAATTATAAATAATGTGATAGATTATTGATTATTGAAAATATTATTATCACGGATTTAGGGTAAAATCTATGATAATAACGTAAAGATTTATAGTAGAATGTGGATTGAAATTGGGTAAAATTTTTAATTCGATTAATATAATAGTAGATGATTATATAATTATATCAAGGGGTGATGTAATCTTATATTAAGAAACAATATATAATTATCAATGTTAAAGTTTGCCAAAATATATACATAATGATTAAATAGTGCATATTATGTTAACAATTTAATAGTTAGGAATAATTATGTATTGTAAATCTTACCCTTTCTCAATATCGTCATACGTGAATATCCTAATTTAACACTGTCATTTATCATTAATTGGCTTTTTACATTGTTATTAAATTCATTAATGAATTTATCCTCCTCAGGATAACCACCTGTATAATCGACATCGGTTATTGCCTCTAAAAATTCATCAGAATAATTACTAATATTAACATAATCTTCGGTATATAAGTTGTTATGGTCAATAAATTTAAGTATAGCTTCAATTGCATATTTTCTATCATAGAATACTCCAATGAACTCAACCTCATATTCATCATTAGAATATAATACACAATATTAACTTTTAAGTAACAATTTAAAGGTATTAAACCATGAGTTATATAACTTACTTGTTACCATAAATTTTTCTTTAACAATATGTTCCCATAATTGTTCATTTTAACAAATTTTAGCAATTCTTTTATTAGTTTGACACAAGCTAGTTAGTTGTGAGATATCAGTTAGTTTAAATATAATAGATACAAGTTCACTTGGTAAAGTGTCCATTTTTAATTAAACTTAATAAATTTATTAGATTAGAATAAATCATTATTTTATTGTTAAATGGAATTATAGTCTGAGTTAATTTAGATAGAAATTTAATAAAATGTTATTTATAAATTTTTAGAGAAATATAAAATGAATCAAGAGGATTTACGTCAACGTTTTTTGAGTAATCCCAGTATTAACCCTGTTACTGGTAGAAAAATTATGATTGGTGGTTCAGTTTATAAAAAACTAGTTAAAGAATACGGTACACCTACTTCTTCACCAATGCCTTCTCCTACACCTTTACCTACCTTAATACCTACTTATGGTTCAGTTAAAACACAACCATCTCCACTAATTGCCCCATTAACACCTATTACACAGCCATCTCCGCCTATTACTCAATCAACTACAATACCCTCTAATATACCATCATTAACTGAATTACCCATCAATGTCTTGTTAAATATCTTATTAAATATGGATTATCTTACCTTATTAAATGTATGTAAAGTTAATAAAAGTGCGCAATCAACTTGTAATTCAGATGCCTTTTGGCGCCAAAAATATATTCATGACTTCGGTCAAGTAGAAAATCCACCTAATATTCCATGGAGATTATATTATCTTTACAATATTCTTCCCAGAATTAAAACCCAAATTCCTTTATTATTAGAGAATCTAGCTAAACAGGGCAAAAGAAATAGGTATTATTTAGTTGATTTAGAAGAGTTCGATATTGATAAAGATCTAATTATTGAAGCTAAAAATCAATATAGTATGTTTTACAAATTATATAAATATCTGTTAGATAAGACTAATACTGATATTATTGATTTTTATTTAAATCAATTATATGATACTGTCTTTTATGATTTCAGAAAAACAGGTAATATTAGATTAAATACTATCTATGATTTAATTGACAAACTTATTGATCTTGTCGGTGAATCATTATCCATTGAAGAAGTAAATAAAATTTAAAATTTTAGGTATTAACTCTATATTACATTTTAATTATCACCTATAATTAGAATATTATAAATTCGAAACTTATATACTCGTTGTGGTCTATATTTTTACTTTAATTAAATGTTTAGTTTAACTATTATAATGATAAATTACTAATTATTTTTATTCATTAACAGTTATCAAATATTATATATATTAATGATAATTAAATAACACTCAGTTAATATGTTTTTGAGACTGCTGCTAATTTTACTTAACGTTAACTATCTATTATAACTAACAAATATAATAATTACTATCATAATTTATTTAATTTATAAATATCACCCAATTAAATAAATTATAAGCGCTTACTATTTATTATTATAATATCATCTAATAAATAGCTAATAATCATTTTATATAAATTATTGTTAATTTTAACTATCCAAATACAATATGTTAATTACTAATTACATTACCTCGATGTCTACCTTAAAGAAAAGTTAAGATTGATATCTACCTTAAAGAAAAGTTAAGATTGATATCTACCTTAAAGAGATATTAAGATTAATATCTACCTTAAAGAAAAGTTAAGATTGATATCTGCCTTAAAGAAAAGTTAAGATTGATATCTACCTTAAAGAAAAGTTAAGATTGATATCTGCCTTAAAGAAAAGTTAAGATTGAGGTTCAATATTATAACTTTAAAAATATCGACTTAATAACCTCAAAGAAAGGCCAATATTAACATTCACCACAAAGGCAGATTAAGATTAATGATCATCTTAAAAACTGTTAAAAAGAAATAATATTTATGGACATCTTAAAAATGATGTAAGATTGAGACAATATTGATAATTATAAGATGGTAACTGTCTTACACATATCAAGTTAATAAGGTAATATGTCTTTATTGAATGATAAGATAATGGGTAATTATTATAAGTTAAAAGATATAAATCGTGGTATATATCTAATACAAAGAGAATAATTAGAACGTATTTCGAATATAACGAAGATAAGTAATCAAATATTATAGATAAATTAAGAAATTAATTTATCTATCTTAAATTAAAACATAGATAGAAAATAATCATCTCCTTAAAATGCAAGGCATTCCATCATATTTGATTTGGCAACATTTACCAATTAAAGATATTATTAATTTTTGTCGTACTAATATTGAATTTGAAGGTATATGTCGTGATAATCATACCTGGAGATATCTGTTAAGAAGAGATTATAATATTGATTATAAGGGTGATAATCCTTATGAAGTATATAAAGATGAACTAAAAAATGATTTAACAGATCTTTATTTATCTCTAGCAGAGATATATGAAGATAAAGCCAATACTATTGAAAATGCCATAATAGAGTATAATTATAATTTTATTAATCCTTTAATTGATTTAAATGTTAATATGACTCTCGAAGAAAATATTGGTCGCCATTTCGAATTATATGAAAAAAAGAGTATTAAGTACTATCAACTTGCTGAATTAGATTTTAATAATATTACAATCACTGATTTAATTTATAACATTGAACAAGCTCAATTGGAATTGAACAGTATAAGTTAATTATCCTCTTTTTTTGGGATTTTAATGCCATTTAATATTTCATATGAAATATTGGTATCATGTGAATATAGTTGCAATAGATTCATATGTTTAATCCCTGCCTCAGTTATATTGTGGTTTCGAATCATATGTAATTCAGTTAAATTAAGATGACTGATTCCTTCATCAGTTATATTGTTATTATCACTTATGAATAAACGTTTAAGCTTTAAAGTTTTTAATCCATTATCTGTAATATTATAGATAGATCCTGTTACTTGTAATTCTGATAATTTAAAGTCTTTAATATCATTATCAGTAATATTAGGATTATGTCAAATACCAAGTGTTCGTAGTTTACCCCGTTTGAATGATTTACCTGTTATCTTGCACTCACCATATATATATAATTTTTCTAAATTAGTATTTAAAAGTCCTTCATCGGTAATTTTAGTATTATCACGTATACTTAAATCTTTCAAATTAGTCATATGTTTTATCCCATCATCAGTAATATTATTATTATGGTGGATATATAAATTCACTAGATTCATATGTTTAATTCCATTATCAGTTATATTATTGTTATATGAAGCCACTAATGTTTGTAAACTGAGGTGTTTAATTCCATTATCAGTTATATTATTATTATATGAAACGAATAATTTTGTCAGTTTCATATGTTTGATTCCGTCATCCGTGATCATAGGATTATCAGTTGCGTCCAATGATTGTAACATCATGTGTTTAATACTATTATCTGTTATTTTGGAATTACCAGCAGCAGATAAGGTAGATAAATGCATATGTTTAATTCCATCATTTGTTATTTTAATATTACCTGAAATATCTAACAGATCTAAATTCAAATGTTTAAAGTGATAAAAAGATAAATCTTTTTATCACTTCGAAGTGCTTTAGCACTTTAATACCATTATCAGTAATATTCGGATTATATGCAATAATTAGATTTTTTAATTCCCCTCCAATCCCTTCATCGGTTATTTTACATTTATCACCAATAGCATATAAAGTATGTAATTTTAGGGATTTAATTCCTTCATCAGTTATTTTATCATTCAACCTACTTATATTTAAGTATTGTAGACTTGTCATATATTTTATACCATTATCGGTAATGAATTTATTAGTGGATAATTTTTCCAATTTTAGATGTTGTATACCCTCGTCGGTAACATTTGTTCCTCTAATATTTAAAAATTTGATGTCATTGTATCTTTTTAGTATATCATTGGTTAGTTTATAGATATATCTCTCTCCAATATCATAAAAATTAGTTATTTTGAGTCTTTTATTAAAAATTTTACATAGTTGGTAAATAATTAATTGACTTCTTAGATTTAATGAATCTAATATTAATTGCCATATTTCCATTGGTACTATTCTATTACCTGACATTTATGGTCAATAAAATTAATTATTTTCCATTCAATTTTTATAGTTATGTAAATGTGTTCATATAATGCTAAAAATATTTACTAAAATGAAATTGGAGATTTATAATTATCCAAGTTAAATGTTAATTATGATAAATAACTATTTAATATTCTTACAGTAATTTATCGATTATACATTACATATATACAAATTTAAAAATTCTACTATAAATAAGTGTCTTATATATACTTAAATTAATATCATAGGGTCCACTTTTCTATTAATATAAGTTTACAGTATGTCTTAATTTAAATATTCATTCTAAGATTAATAGATCTATTAATATCTGTAAAATTAATTTTATCACAGTCGAGATCCTTTATATCATTCCTCTGATCAACAATTATTATTTTTACTAAATAATAATTGTTAAGTTGATTATTTACAATATTTTCATTATAGTCAGTCTAATCATAAAGATACCTGCTGCTGTACCTGCAGTTACTACTGCTGCAGTTCCTACAACTAAACTAATTTCAAATACTAAGGGTGTTACACCTACAACTATAAATGCTCTACCATGTATCCAAGTAGTTCCAGTGGTTGATCCCGCTATAGTATTAGTATCTAATGCTAACGTACCAGGCGTTGCACCTGTATAAATACCAACTGATCCGGCTGCTTTCAAACTCATTTCATAGTCTACCACATAAGTTACTGCTGAGTTGAGTGTATAAACGGTTCCACCATTACCTGCTGATGCTACTATTACTGCAGGGATACTATTGAAAACTTGAGTGTCTATTGTAAAAGCTGTTCCTGGGGGAACGGAGTTATTTGGTGCTTGAATGGTACGTATAAATTCGGCTGCTCCAAAAATTCCTCCTATTCCGGCTGGTCCTGTAGCTCCTACTCCTATTGGTCCTGTCGGTCCGGGTGCTCCACCTGCTCCAGTGGGTCCTGGTAAACCTATTCCAATGGGTCCAGTTGGTCCTATACTTCCTGTTGCTCCAGGAACACCGATTCCTACAGGACCAGTTGGACCTATACTTCCTGTTGCTCCAGGTAACCCTATTCCTATTGGTCCAGTTGGGCCTGGATCTCCTGTTGCTCCTGTCGCTCCTATTCCAACGGGACCAGTTGATCCTGTATTACCTGTCGCTCCGGGTGTCCCTATACCAATAGGACCAGTAGGACCAGGTATTCCTACTCCAATAGGACCAGTAGGACCAGGTATTCCTACTCCAATAGGACCAGTAGGACCGATTACTCCTACTCCAATAGGACCAGTAGGACCAGGATCTCCAGTAGCTCCAGTTACTCCTATGCCTATTGGACCTGTTGGTCCTGTTGGTCCTGGATCTCCGGTGTTGCCAGTTGGTCCAGTGAAACCAAAGCCCGTTGCACTGTTACTACTACTGCCAGTTGGACCAGTGGGACAAATAGTACAGACAAAATGACATCTACAACATCTACTAATGTTTTAATGTTTATGACATTTGCAATGATGTTTGTTTTTACCCATTTTAAATGGATAATATAATTTATTTTACCATTTATAAATTCGAATTAACTGTTGATCACCTCGATTGTTAAATAATTCACATATATAGGTACTAGATGTATTTTTTTGTGAAAAATACAATTCAATGATTTTAAATGTTTCACAATAGAACACGTTATATCAGTATTTAATATTAAATGCTGTTAAGTTGATTTTTCATTGATCATATCTTTACACATAATTTAGTTACATTAATATTACTTTATTTAAAGTGACAAGCTCTATTTTAAATAATCCATTGATAGATATCTAAATCTCTATAATAGTAGTTAAATTATTAACCATATATTAACAGATATTTAACATTTTAGTTATACTTTGTTCACTATAATGTTGATATTTTACCTATTAATCTAAATCTATATTATTAAAATTAGTATACTCTTTCTAAAAATACTTATCTTATCAATATTAGTAAATAATTTAACTACACACAGTCCTATAATTATTATACTTATCAAGAACATTAATACTTATTACTCAAGATAACACAGGCAATAGTTATTAATCAAGGTAATACCTGTTAATAGGGATTAAAACTGATTAATCAAGATGATACCTGTTAATTAAGGTAAGACTGATTAAGACTGATTAATCAAGATGATACCTGTTAATTAAGGTAAGACTGATTAATCAAGGTAATGCTGATTAATCAAGATGATACCTGTTAATCAAGGTAAGACTGATTAAGACTGATTAATCAAGATAATACTTGTTAATTAAGGTAAGACTGATTAATCAAGTTAATACTGATTAATCGAGATGATACCTGTTAATTAAGGTAAGGCTAATTAATCAAGATGATACCTGTTAATTAAGGTAAGGCTAATTAATCAAGATGATACCTGTTAATCAAGGTAAGACTGTTTAATCAAGATGATACCTGTTAATTAAGGTAAGGCTAATTAATCAAATTAATACTGATTAATCAAGATGATACCTGTTAATCAAGGTAAGACTGTTTAATCAAGATGATACCTGTTAATTAAGGTAAGGCTAATTAATCAAGATGATACCTGTTAATCAAGGTAAGACTGTTTAATCAAGATGATACCTGTTAATTAAGGTAAGGCTAATTAATCAAGTTAATACTGATTAATCGAGATGATACCTGTTAATACTGATTAATCAAGATAGTACCGATTAATTGATATAATATTGATTAATACTTATTTAATAAGATGTCATTATTCATTATGAATAATGAATATAGTGTTAATTTTATAATTATCTTTTAGAGAGATCTTATTAATAAGATATTAAGTATAATAGTAATGTGGTCCTGTTAAAAATGAAATTAATATTTATAAGTTTCAAATTTAAAAACTTATAAATGGGAAATACTATTAATAATATGATTAATCATGATCCGAACAGGGAATTTAATAGGTACCTTGAACAATTAACTTTTGATCAAATCAGATCACTATTAAATAAGAAACATCATCAGACAAAAATAATTATACCCTCCCTGTTAAATATTTGTTTAAAAGTTATAACAAGTAATTATGAAATTGAGGAGATCGATGAAATTGAGAAGATAGATGACTTAGTTAATATTAATGTCGATATGAAATGTAATAATTGCAATGCTTATTGTTATTTATCAGAATATTGTAATTTTCATCATACTTGTTTGAAGTGTTGTTATAAGAATGAAATACTTATCTTAAAAGATCAATATCCAAATCATTCACTCCATTGTTGTCTCACTATTTATAATAAATATTATAAAAATCCAATTAGGATGCACTATGAAATGGAGCATAGGGCCTTAATTGGTGCAGTTAGTGATCCTGGACCAATAGGTCCGTGGTATGATAGTATATTTTATTGATGTCAAAACATAGACATACCCATTTTATTTCCATCTAAAAACCAAGCCAATAAATCGACATCTCTTGGGTTATAAACGTAAATAACTTCAATAGAATGTATTTTATTTGAACAATATGAACAATTAAACTGATCGTTTAATTTTACTTCCCATCCACTGCACACTTCACTTTTATATACAGGTAATTTTAAAAGGGCTAATCGTCTAGCTTCAGGAACTAAATAATTCCAATTATCTTCTATTTCACGAATACAATTCATTCTTATTTGATCTAATTCATCATATAGACAGTTATTAATTACTTTACAAGTGAAACCAAATGAAGTAAGTTGATTAGAGTCCAAAAATTGACCAATATATAATATAAGTTCAATTGGTAAATTATCTATATTCATGGTATTATTTAATAATGCTAAATTTGATAACTAATCACTTTTTGTTAAAATTGATTTTTATTAGTAAGTTAAAGTTCCTAGTAATGGAAACAATTCCTAATGAAACGTTATTTCAGATATTATTACATTTACCATTTCCTGATATATTACATTTTTGTTCTACTAATAAATCAATGACTAAGATATGTGATGATCAATATTTTTGGAATACCAAATTAAAGAAAGAGTTCTCAAACAATAGTAAACCTATTAATGTGTCATCAAAAATCTATTATTATAAACTTGTTGAGAGCTACCAAAAATTTTATAGAATTTTTATACCTTTTAATCCTAATATAAGTGATTTGATATCATACCTACAAAAAACTACAAGTATTAAATATCATCCTTTATGTTTATATAATTTATCTGATTTACCTTTTGATATTAGGTTAATAGAAGGCAATAGATCTAATGAAGAAGAAGTATATATACCCTGCGATTTAATGATAGTTATTCTAAAGAGGGAATATCTTGGGTTAACCGATTATATATCATTAAATAATAAATATCCAGGAAGGGGTGACTATTTAATTATAGAACGTAAAAGAGGAGAGCCTGAAATAAATCTTTATCAATTAGCCAATTCAACTACTACTTCCATTTATGTGATAAATAGAATTGATAATATCAATAATGTGTTAATGACATATTTAAATAAAGGTTATCGTTTAATGGATGATAATAAAATAAATTCATTTGACATATTAATGTTAGAACAATTGGGTCTTATCACTTTAAATTATATTTAAGGTACTAATTACAATATTAGGTAGTAACATTGACATATTAGATTAATTGGAACATAAATAAGTTGTTAAATAATATTAATTAATTAAATTATCTATTAATAAATGGATAATTTACCATATGAAATAGTATTTAATATTTTATTAAAACTAAATATCAAGGATATAATGGAAGTGATTAGTATAAACCATAAATATTATCTAATTAGGAATGATAATTATTTTTGGTATCGAAAAGTTAAAACTGAATATCCTACATTAAAGATTAAGAAGAATTTATCTTGTAACTATTACCTTAATTTATTGAAGTTACTTTTAAATAATTTCAAACCTATTACGGCAGATATTAATTATTATTTATTATTGAAAAACTTTAATCCATTAATCGAATTAATTGATATTAATGTGATACCATTTGAGGTAATAAAGGCTAGGTCGGGTAATTATTTAATACCTGATAAATTAATCTATTATAATAAAAAAGAAGAATTTTCCTTATTAGAAAAAGCCAGAGGTTCCTATTTAATCAACGAATGGAATATAAAAAAAATTAGGACTGAAAATATTAGTAATCTATTATTGAACTTATCAATAAATGGATACTATGTTATCACTAAAAAAATTGTTGATCAAATTGGAGATTTGATCAATTCAGATATTATTTCAATAAAATTGATAATAAATTAAATTAGTCATCCTTTACTAAATGAATAGTATTCCTAATGAAATATTATTTAAAACTTTGATTGAATTAAAATTATGTGATTTGTTAAATGTTAGGTTAGTTGATCAACATTTGTCATTACTTTTAAATGATGAATATTTTTGGATGTTAAAACTCAATCATGATTTTTCTAAACATAAAAAATCCTCAACTACTAGTTATCAGAATTATTATAAACAATTATACAAACAAACAACTAAATTTTTTAACAAATTTACCTCATTTGTACCATCTATTGATATTTTAATGTTAAAATATGATAGAATTCGTCTCTATAACACTAATATTATACCTTTTGATGTAACTAATTATAATACTGGTGAAAATGAGATTGTACCAGATGTTGAAATTTATAATATTCGTACCTTGTGTTTACAATTAACTGAATACACCAGTCAAGGTGATTATTTATTAATCGAACATAAACGTGGAACTAATTATCATTCCAGTATAAAAGAAATAATTAAAAACGAAGATAATAATTATCATATATTAAGGTTACATAAAGGATCTATTAATAACATTTTAACTTATTACTTGAATAATGGATATAAAATTGTAGATAAACTATTTAAACATACCCAATATTATGATTCTGTAATACATATATATGCTGATGAATCATATGTTGAACTAGGTATTATACTTTGATAGGTAAAGATAAAAATTTAAAAAATTAATTTTTATCTTTGATCTAATGTTGTGTTAATATAATAATTATGATCGAAATACATAAATTAGTCATTATTAATGGTTAACTATTTATTTTTGTCGTCTCTAAATGATAATTATATGGATCTAAATATAAACGTTTAGCATTGATTAATACTAACGTCCTTAGTATTTAAATAATTAATTAGACTATTTTTAGAAATAAATACTTTAGTACCTTCAAAATGATGAAAATAATATGATCGGATAACATATAATTTACATGAATTTAATCAATATGTTTCAGCCCAATTATGATATTTATAAATATCATTCCCGAAATCTCTTTTCACTAATTGATACCATAGACATTCATCATTACATAGATTATTATATTCATTATTGATAAGACTAATATTTAATATTTCTCTGACCGTTAATTGAGTTAGAATGTACATCTTGATCTCAATAGATATGTTATTCATTTAACTTCTTTTAACAGGATAAAAAGTATTATTTTCGAAATCAATTGGAGTATAGGATATGGTGTTTTTCAATAAATCTCTTTTCTTCCAACCTCCATTAATAATTAAACAAGATTTAGTCTTACCATAGAGAGAATAAGACACCATTAAATGAGCCACTGTTAATTGCTGTTTATTAGTTACCTTATCTTAATAATAAAATAACGCTTCATCTTCATTTTCAAAGCACTTACAAGTAGGAAAGGCATATCCAATACTAAGTTCAGTATTTAATATACTGTCCGAATAAATTAATTCGACACGAAAAATTTTCCAAATAGTACCATATTTAAAAACATCTTTTCCTATTACTTGCCATTTTTTACAAGTTGACATTATATCTAGCCAATATCTATTATGATCATTAATATTATTAGAAAAAGGTATATATTCAAAAATTATAAATAATATTTCTGTAGGAATGATGTCCATTAATAATGGTAAAATATTTTTATATTAAAATCAATTTTAACATAATAATAATTATATAATATTATGTTCTTTAATTAACCAATTTTAAGAGACCCATCTAAATTTCTAGTAACTAAAGTACCATTTATTAAAATAGAAGAACCTATTAATAAATCATTTATATTAAAAGTTAGCCCATTGATAGTAATCCTTCCAGTAAGATCATCTGAATAAATATTTATAGTATCTGAAGAATAACCTAATAAAAGACACGAACTATAAAATAATTGATAATCATTAAATAACTTCAATAATGAACTTATGTTATTGACATTTAAATTGGATTTAATTTTAGCATGTATTAATTGAATCAATTCATATTTAGCTTGATCAGTATTAAAATATGGTAATATTTTAATTAATTCTTCAAATGTTAAGGTGGGTATTTTTATTGATTTTAAAAAGGTAAACTTATTGATATCAAGATCAAAAATCGATAAGGCATCACATAAAAATTTAACATCTAGACAGATATTCTTCTTAAACAAATTAAACGCTTGTAGTTTATTTTCATCCCATTTTATTAATTTTAGAACATTAATAATATCATCATAATCGAAAATCCGATGAGTAGCTATTATTTTTAAGGCTTCTAGTTTAAAGTTATCATTATTATAAACACTTATTAATTTAATTATGTTATCATTACTTATGGATTCAAAAGTACTAACAGTAGCTTTTAAATTGTTAAGTTTATCTCGATCGTCTTTTTGACTTGATAGGATATTGTTAAATTTATTGATTTTCATTTAATTGATTTGACTATCGTTTATGATTTTTTCTGATTTAACATACATCAGAAAGACTATAACTTCTTTAATACTTTTTTGATTACTCAATAACATTATTGATCGACCAATTCCTATTCCTAAACTTGATAATGGCGTCATCCCATATTCTAAAGCATTGACAAAATTTTCATCGTCACCATTATTTTTGACTATAAGTTATTCACTAAATCTTTTAGTGAATTTGTGATTATATCTATCATGTTTGGCTAATGGTGACATAATTAGTGTATGATGTGTTATAAAGGTGGGATTAATACATTTCGGCTCAATATAATGTCCTACTAATTTATCTAAAGGGTGAGCCGTAGTTCTGGGTTGAGCACAATAAATATTATGTTGGGAACGTGTGGAAGTTAATGTTAAATCAATAGTATTTAATGGTATTCCTGTTTGATCAGTTAAATACTCAATCATATTAATTCTACGATAAGGAGGTGTAAAATTAATTATTACTTCGTGTTCAATTTCAGTGTTTAACTAAACTTGAAAAGAATTCTTCAGTTAGATTGATACCATCATTAAAATCAGCATATGATTCATAAAATTCACAACTAATAAATTCAGGATTATGTGTATCATCAATTGACTCATTTCGAAATTGTTTACCTATTTCATAAACTTTATTCATCCCTCAACTATTAATCTTTTTAAATATAGTTCAGGTGATATTTTTAAGCTCATTATGATAAGTTGTGAATTGTTTAGCATTAATTCCACCAACTATATCCTTTAAAATAGGGGTTTCAACTTCGATAAATTCTCTTAAATAATTAATAACTTGTGAACGCCATTTTAATATTTAAATATTTGCCGGATTCATAAGAAGATCTAAATCTTAATGTAATATCACTTAATCGATGAAGACATGGTACTAATAGTGTTAATTTTCTTGGTACTATTGATAATTACCCTATTTATCCTTGACGTTTAGGATTTATATCTCCTCGATGTATAATCTTAATCATTTTAGTGAAATGATCTTGATCTATATATTCGTTTAACCAAGCCATTAATTAAATTGATGTATTATCCCATAGATCATAGAATACTAATTTTTACTTGATGCTCTTATACTCATCATTCTTCCTGCTACTGACATCATTCTTCCTGTTACTGACATCATTTAATCAGTTCTTTTTACTCCATTTTTTATATCTATACCCATTAATTTTACATCAATAATACTATAACTAATGCTGTAGTTATGCTGATATAAAATTTCTCCACTTTGTCTTACTATAGTTAAACTCTCATCAAAATATTGATTCATTTTTATTTACATAAACGACAAAGACAGTTATTTAATTATTAAAATTTATCTGAAGAACATTAATATTATATCTTATTTCTAATAAGATATAAATTAAATTGCAATCAATAAAAATAGTGATAGATATTTCACATTGGTCTAATTATAGTACCTGGATCAATTCCAGGTACATTCCAAATGTTCCATATTCCATATATCGATTCAATTGTTCCACGTAAATAGGTATTTGTTATAATGGCTATATATCAGGACTATTATTTTTATATTTGACAGCTTCCATTTTAACCGGTGTTTTATAATAATCACCTGAAGCAATACATAATTGTCTACCTTGACCTGGAATTAAGGGTCTTAGATAATCTCGTAAATCTTTGTCTTGTGTAATATTCATTATATAATTAATATTCCAAAAATAATTCAGTGGTGCTAGTTGATTGAAAATATAATTAAATAATAATATATTCCCAACACTTGCAGCACTTGCAGCCAAATTATTCCAATCCCATTCGTAATTAACTGGTGCTAGTGATCTAATATGGTCAAATAATTGTTTATCTTCATTAAGGATAGCCACTTTAGCTAAATTATTCCAATTCCAACCGTAATCTTTAGGTGCATGTGATAATATTTTCTTTAATTGTATACCACTAATTATATGAGTGGAATCAAGTTGATCTTCTATAAACTTATTCCACTCAAAATCCATTGGAAATAAAGTTATAATATAATCTATTAAAGTAGGATTACTTGACTCTAGAACTGAATCTAACATGTTCTCCCAATTCCAATCATAATCCATTGGGACATAGATTCGTATATGATCAAATATTTCTTTATTACCATTACTAAGAGCTATATAAACCATTAGTTTTGCAAAATTTTCATACACCTCATTAGGATTTTGGGGAATTAATGATAATATACTGTCAAATAGATTTATGTTATTGCTTACTACTGAGTTGATAAGTAAACCGTATACATTAAAATTAAAATTGGGAGGGGTTATCGATTGAATATAATTGAATAATTCTATTTGTCCCCCTCGTAATGCACCCTCTGCAGCATTTTGATATTTATTATTATTGTCCAATATTAAATTTAAAAAATAGTTAACGCGTTCTTTATTTCCTTGACCTGCATATTCTTCCAATAATAACATCCAATTATTAAATCCTCTATTTATCGAATATTTAACTAGATCTTCTCTATGTGCTCTTATCGCTTTCTTAACAAACTCATCAAATAATATATATCTTTCTGATCCATGTGCTATCTCTCCTTTTTTAGTTAATAACTGTAAATATCGTTGAGCAGGAGATCTATAAAATAAAATATTACTCTCGAACATTTCACGAGGAACATTAAGTTTTTGTTCTGCTTTTTGTATCCAAAATAACTTATCATAACATATTTCTTGTGCTTGGTAATAACTTCGACAATAATTTATAACTGTGTCATAGTCAGTCTCTAATAAAAGTTTCCTCAAAAGGAAGGGATTATGTAAAACAAGTTCGACTGCAGGTTCCATTTTAAACTTAGACGAAATATTTTATATAAGTTTAAAATTACGAGCAATTAAATTACATAGGGATAAAAAAAGATATTCAAACACCTAAGTATCTGAAGACAAAATAAAAAGTCTATCTTAATTATTTAAGATATGATATGTTATTAATGTAGAATTATATTGTCATATAGTTTATCTACACTTTAAGAACAACAAGATTCATCTAACTTACCGAAAACCAATTTCTAATAAACTATAAACATACATAATATTAATTTTATTAATATGAATAACCACTTTTTATCATCTTAAATAAGAAAGTTTATGCCCATTCATCATTATTAAGATATCTAATATGTCTTAATAACTATAAAATTGATCAATAACTTGTATTTAGATTTATAAGATCCAATAATTATAATCTTATAAATCTAACTTAATTATCTTCTCAAAATATTTACTATTGATATATTGATTTCCATCTTGTGAGCTCTAAGAAGTAAATGATTCATCAAGATTATCTTAAACGTACGGAACGTTTATATTAATGTTAATTAAGAGGAGATATCTTATGATGTACTATCTGTAAAGTTAATGTATCTTAAGATCATATCGAATCTTGTAGTATATTTTTGAACAATCTTCAAGTGATTCATACAACTTACTAAGAAGATGGAGAGATGCTTCATTTCCCTAATGGAAAGGTGTAAGTTCCCATTTAGAAAAGAGTATATGATTGTTAATCGAGGTATTAATAATAATCTGTCTGAGAATAATTGTTAACATATAATATTTTTAATAACATATTATATGTACTTTGATTTGTAGCATATTTCAGCAATTTCCACAAATCGTAAAATGCTATCATTTGATTAATAATTAATCATTGAAGTCAATTAAGTTTTTACTTATTTACATGTTATAATTCCTCTCGGATAGTTCTGCTAGCTTCTTAGAACAAACACTGTAAGGAGTTTCCTCTATATTAATGATTTTCTTGTTTCACTCGTTACTCATGGTGAATTATAGAATATAATAAGACATGTCGTCTAATTAATATAAATTTACACCAGTTAGCAATAATTAATAATTCGATTCTAATAAATGGTTCTTGGTTGATCGGAGTATTGTTAGAGGTTATCTTTTAATCAAAAGAATATTAGTGGTTATTAATTAATCAAAAGAATATTAGAGATTACTTTTTAATCAAAAGAATAGTAGTGGTTACTTTTTAATCGGGAGAATATTAGAGATTACCTTTTAATCACAAGAATATTAGAGGTTACTTTTTAAACAAAAGAATATTAGTGGTTACCTTTTAATCAAAAGACTATTAGAGGTTATTTTTTAATCACAAGAATATTACAGGTTAGTAACTAATCAAAAGAATAGTAGTGGTAACCTTTTAATCAAAAAATATTAGAGGTTACTTTTAAATCACAAGAATAATAGAGGTTATCTTTTAATCACAAGAATAATAGAGGTTATCTTTTAATCACAAGAATAATAAAGGTTATCTTTTAATCACAAGATTAGTAGAGGTTACTTTTTAATCACAAAATTAGTAGAGGTTACTTTTTAATCAAAAAAATAATAGAGGTTACCTTTTAATCAAAAGATTAGTAGAGGTTACCTTTTAATCAAAAGACTAATAGAGGTTACCCTTTAATCAAAAGACTAATAGAGGTTACCTTTTAATCAAAAGACTAATAGAGGTTACCTTTTAATCACAACAATATTACGGGTTAATGATTAATCAAAAGAATAATAGAGGTTACCTTTTAACCAAAAGACTAGTAGAAGTTACTTTTTAATCAAAAGACTAGTAGATGTAACCTTTTAATCACAACAATATTGCGGGTTAATGATTAATCACAACAATATTGCGGGTTAATGATTAATCACAACAATATTAGGGAGTTACATTTTAATCAAAAGAATAGTAGAGGTAACATTTTAATCACATCAATATTACGGGCTAAGGATTAATCAAAAGATTATTAGTGGTTACCTTTTAATCAAAAGACTAGTAGAGGTTACCTTTTAATCAAAAGAATAGTAGAGGTTTCTTTTTAATCAAAAGAATAGTAGAGGTAACCTTTTAATCAAAACAATATTAGGGAGTTACTTTTTAATCAAAAGAATAGTATGGATTATTAATTAATCACAAGAATAGTATGGATTATTAATTAATCACAAGAATATTAGTGATTAATAATTAATCAAAAGAATATTAGTGATTAATAAGTAATCAAAAGAATAGTGGTTACTTTTTAATCAAAAGAATACCGGATGTCACCTTCTAATCAATAGCACAGTAGATGCTACCCAATCAAAAGAACACCCTAGGTTACCAATCAATCAAAACAATAGTAGAGGTAACCTTTTAATCAAAAGAATGTTAATTAATTATTAACACATAATACTCTTTTAATTAATTAATATCCTTTTGATTAAAAAGTAACTATTGTTTTGATTAAAAGGTTATCTCTACTATTCTTTTGATTAATCATTAACCTCTAATATTCTTGTGTTTAATTAATAACCTCTACTATTCTTTTGGTTAATCATTAACCTCTACTATTCTTTTGGTTAATAATTAATCTCTACTATTCTTTTGATTAAAAAGTAATCCCTACTATTCTTTTGATTAAAAAGAAACCTCTATTATTCTTTTGATTAAAAGGTAACCTATACTATTCTCCCGATTAAAAAATAACCTATACTATTATCCCGATTAAAAAATAACCACTACTATTCTTTTGATTAAAAAGTAATCTCTACTATTCTCCCGATTAAAAAGTAACCACTACTAGTCTTTTGATTAAAAGGTAACCTCTACTATTCTCCCGATTAAAAAGTAATCTCTAATATTCTTTTGATTAATCATTAACCTCTAATATTCTTTTGGTTAATTAATAACCACTATTATTCTCCCGATTAAAAAGTAACCACTACTATTCTTTTGATTAAAAAGTAATCTCTAATATTCTTTTGATTAAAAATTAATCTCTAATAGTCTTTTGATTAATTAATAACCACTAATATTCTTTTGTTTAAAAAGTAACCTCTAATATTCTTTTGATTAGAAGGTAACCTATACTATTCTCCCGATTAAAAAGTAACCACTACTAGTCTTTTGATTAAAAATTAATCTCTAATAGTCTTTTGATTAATTAATAACCACTAATATTCTTTTGTTTAAAAAGTAACCTCTAATATTCTTTTGATTAAAAGGTAACCTCTACTATTCTCCCGATTAAAAAGTAACCACTACTAGTCTTTTGATTAATTAATAACCACTAATATTCTTTTGATTAAAAAGTAACCTCTAATATTCTTTTGATTAAAAGGTAACCACTAATATTCTTTTGATTAAAAGGTAACCACTAATATTCTTTTGATTAAAAAGTAACCTCTAATATTCTTTTGATTAAAAGGTAATCTCTAATATTCTCTTTATTAATCACATCTTAATTAATTAATAAAATCTTGATTACTATTCTTTCGATTAATTAATAACCTTTAAACATTCTCTTGATTAATTAATAATCTCTAATATCCTTTTAATTAATTATTGACCTCTAATATGCTTGTGGTTAATTAATAACCTCTAATATTTTTGATTAATTATTAATGATTTTTGATGGATTATTGATGGTTGATATTCTTTTAATTAAAAGGTAACCTCCACTTTTCTTTTGATTAATTAATAACCTCCAATATTCTTTTGATTAATTAATAACCTCCAATATTCTTTTGATCAATTAATAACCTCTAATAATCTTTTGATTAATTATTAACCTGTAATATTCTTTTGATTAAAAAGTAACTCGTAATAGTCTTTCGATTAAATAATAACTTCTAATAGTCTTTCGATTAAATAATAACCTCTAATAGTCTTCCGATTAATTGATAACCTCTAATATTCTTTTGATTAATTAATAATCTCTAATATTCTTTTGATTAATCATTAAGCTTGATTATTCTTTTGATTAATCATTAACCTTGATTATTCTTTTGATTAATTAATAATCTTTTAATTAAAAAGAAACCTCTACTATTCTTTTGATTAAATAATAACTCGTAATATTCTATTGATTAGTTATTAACATCTAATAGTCTTTTGATTAATTAAGAGAATACCAGATGTCACTTTCTAATCAAAAACACAGTAGAGGCCGCCACAATCAAAAGAACACCACGGGTTACCAATTAATCAAAAGAATAATCAAGGTTAAGGATTAATCAAAAGAATAATCAAGGTTAAGGATTAATCAAAAGAATAATCAAGGTTAATTATTATTTAAAAGACTATTAATTAATCAAAAGAATAATCAAGGTTAAGGATTAATCAAAAGAATAATCAAGGTTAATTATTATTCAAAAGACTATTAATTAATCAAAAGAATAATCAAGGTTAAGGATTAATCAAAAGAATAATCAAGGTTAATGATTATTCAAAAGACTATTAATTAATCAAAAGAATAATCAAGGTTAATGATTAATCAAAAGAATATTAGAGATTATTAATTAATCAAGGTTGATAATTAATCAAGGTTGATAATTAATCAAAAGAATAATCAAGGTTAATGA
>Ga0272448_1002544_pt1 | contig 22710 bp, 24 predicted proteins | sample YNPCB0191_FD_202220 | JGI IMG/M metagenome (GOLD analysis project Ga0272448, IMG submission 202220) | Hot spring sediment microbial communities from Yellowstone National Park, WY, United States - YNP-CB-019-1 | ecosystem: Environmental > Aquatic > Thermal springs > Hot (42-90C) > Sediment... | reverse complement strand
ATTTCTTGTTATTTTTATGAAAAAAAGTGTTGTGATTATTTTGTTATTTATTTTGTTAGTAAGTCTGATTTATGCTCAAGATGAGATTAATCCTACAGATGAATTAAAGAAAAATACAGAAGTTAGTGCAAATGATATAAATAACAAAATGGATGTTGCTTTGCATAAAGAAATAGCAATTCCTTCTACACTACAAGATACTACTAAATTATTATTTGGAATACAAAAAATTACTTTTGAAACTCTTATAATAATTTTAGCAATATTGTTTATGCTTCTTATTGTGATTTATTCAATTGTTTCATTAATTCCTATTTTTCAAAAATTTATCTCTTTTTTAATTTCAATAATTATAACATGTTTAATTTCAATTACAGGATTTATAAATAAAGCTTTATTATTCAGTTTAAGTATAGGAAAAGATATCTCCTTATTAACAAAATTTAGTTTTCTTAGAATATTGCTAATTTTATTATTTTCATTGATAATAATAGTTATTGCTCTTTCGGTTTCAAATTTATTAAGAAAAAAAGCAGAAAAGGAAATTAATAAAGTCGAGGGTATGAAATTAGGTGTTGAAATAGGGAAAAGTGAAATTAGAAATAAAGCAGATTTGGGATAATTAATTCCCGGGTATTTTTCTTCCTTCTTTTACTCCTTCAATAAACTTGTTGGCTTTTTCTATCTTGTGTTCTATTTCTTCTTGTTTTGCTTTTTCTTTGCTTTCTTTTGATGCTTTTGAAATTAAATTAGATATTTCAACTATTAAAACAAGTATAATAACTGTTAAAAAGAAATATAAAAATTTCATCAATGCATTTTCTTGTTTAAATATTAATTTTCCTAACCAATTAATAATATTATAAAAAAGATTTATTTGAGCAAATATTACCATTAATAATAAAGAAAACACATAAGATAGAGCCCCTGCAATTTGTTGGTTCTCTATAGGGATAGGGACTGATTTTAACAAATTAGCAACAGCCACAAATAAAATAATCCAAAAAATTATAATTCCAATAATTGTAGGAAGATACTCAATATTCCAATTAACCCCAAAAAAAATTCTAAAAGTATTATTAGGAAAAGATTTTTTCATAAAATTATCAATAGCCATAATTACTTTATTTTTTGATAATATATTTTTCCATTCTTTCTGTAAATATTCCCATTTTGCTTGAGCTTGTTGTGGAAGCTCTATATATTTTTCTAATTCTTCTTCAGATATAGGCAATCCCGGAGCCTCTCCCTGCGCTTTAACAAAATTTAATTTTATTATAAAAATTATTGAAAATAACAAAACTAAAAAAAATAACAAAATATATCTATTTTTCATATTCCTATAAAAAATTTGTTATTTATAAATTTTGAGATAATAATAAAAAATGTAACTAATTCTTACTTATATCTCACGGGCAAGCAATAGCAAGCAGCATTTATCAAAATAGCTTTTTCTGTTGGGATTTCTTTTTTTCTTCATATAATCTTTTTATCCCATTATTTATTCTTTCTTCTGAGAAATCTCTGCTTAATAATATTTTTTTTATTTTTTCCTCGTTAAATTTTGGAAATTCTATTTTAAAATCTTTAACATTTGGTTTGTGGAATAATTCATATATATCTCTCCAATCAAATTGTCTATCTGGCTCTTGTTTATTAATTAATTCTTCTACTGATTTAAAAATAAGATAGGGTTGTTTCTTTTTTTTGACTATATCAAGAGCTTTTTTAGGGCCTATTCCTCTTACCCCACCGGGATTATAATCTGTTCCAGTTAATATTCCTAAACATATTAATTGATCAAGATTTATTTGTAAGTAATTCAAAACCTTTTGTAATTCAATAATTTCAGGGGATATATGAACAATTCCTGAAATTGTCTTTCTTGTTCTAGCTAATGTTAGATTTTGTATTAATCTTGGAGCTTGAAATAATAAAGAATCATAATCTTGAGATGCAACAGCATAAACTTTCTCTCTTTTGGCAAAATATGCTGCTTGAGCTTCACCTTCTCCAGGGGCTTGTATAACACAGATTCCTAAAGCTTCTAATAATTCTTTGCTTTCATTTATTATTTTATCATTAATTTTAGTTAATTGTTGTGAATATTTTCTCATAGCCTCATAATCTTCTCTTTTTTTTGCTTCTTCATATTTTTCTCTTGCTTCATCTTTTGCTTCTTGTCTTTCTTGATTTGTTCTTCTCTTAAGTTCAGGGGGCTCTCCATCAAAAACATAAACGAGCTTTATTCCTTCTTGCAATAAAGCTAAATTTCTATAAAATAATCCTGATAAATGAGAAGTTATATTTCCATTTTTATCTTGTAAAGGTGTTCCATCCTGTTGTCTTATTGTAGATAAAAATTGGTAAATCGTATTAAAAGCATCTACTGCTATGATCTTCCCTTTTAAATCTTCAAATTTTATACTTGTTCTTGGGACAATTTCAGCTATATTTAAACCCATATAATAAGAAAGAAAAATATGTTAATAAAATTATCTCTTAGAAGATTTCAAGCAAAATATTTGATATAGATTATCAAGTTCCTTTTCATTCATTCTTTTTGTTCTTTCTTCATATCTTGGCAAAAATGCAAATAAATTATTGGCTTTCTCTGGATGCCTACTATAAAAAGATTTTGCTAATTCTCTTGAAACAACATGCTCTTTTGTTTCTCTTGAAACATCAAAATCTCCTCTTTCATAACATTCTATTATATTTCTGCATTGTTTTTTAACTTCTTCATCCTCTGGAAAAGTTTTATTTGAAATGTATTCTCCTTTTGCTTTTCTTACATAATGATCTTTATACAACTCTCTTACTCCTTCTAAAAGATGTCTTGAAGTAAGTACTATTATTGGCTCTTCTAAATTTGGTTCTCTAATTTTCCATCTTCCTCTAAAAAAATAAACAGCTTCCCAATTGCTTAAAGAATCTAAAAAATCTTTAGGCAATTTTCCTGTGCTCCTTATTCCATAATTAACTCTTTTAAGAACATCTTTATTTATAGTATGATATAAAATATTATAAAATTTCTTTCTTTCTGAATGACCTTCTAATATTGCTTCTACTATAGCTCTTGTTAAATCATATTTTAAATAAGGCAAATTAAACCTTTCCCTTTCTGGATTGCAATGTTCCTTATAAAGGGCTTGTCTAACTAAATCTTCTTTATGCTCAGATAAAGTTATTATTTTTTCTATTTTCATCTTCAATAAGTTTATTTAATTTTTCTCTTTGTAAAGGCTAAATTTTGCAAATGGATTTAAACAAATTACATAACAATTTCCTGGAATTTTATTATCATTAGCACTCCAGTCAAAAGCAACACACCCTTTTCCTTTCAGATATTCTTTTCTTTTTTCAACTAAATAATCTAATTTTCCTCCATAATCTAATTTTCTTACTTCTCCATCAATAGTCTTTACAACTTTAGCAGGAGAATTTCTAACAGTTTCTATAAATTCTTCTCTTAAAGGTTGAATTGCTTCATTAATATCTATTGTCTTATATACACAACGTGAGGTATAAAAAATTCCAGCCAATACTAAAGGAAAACTAATAACTTTTTTTGCTAAATTTTTTTTCATTTTATTCCTCCTTAAAATATAATAGAAAATAGCCTTTATAAATATTTCTATTCTGTTACTTTGGTATAGTAATAACAAAAAATAAGTAAAGTTAATAAAAGAATTTATCTAAAAAATAATATGAAAATATCATTTATACCTATAGATTATGATTATTTTGATATTGATAATAAAACTTATATGAAAATTTATGGTAGAAATGAAGAAGGAAAATCTTGTTGTCTAATAGACGAAACAATAAATTTTTTCTATATCTTATCCGAAAATCCCGAAGAATTAATAGAAAAAATAAAAAATATAAAGGGGATAGAAAAAGTAGAACTTGTAAATAAAAATTTTCTTGAAAAGCCTGTAAAAGCAATAAAAATTTTCTGCAAGCATAATGAAATGTCCGATATAAAAGAAAAAATTCATAAATATGAAAAGAATTTTGAGTCAAAAGAAAGAGATATTGGTGTTGTAACAAGATATATTTTGGAAAAAAGATTAAAACCTTTATTTTGGTATGATTTAGAAGTTGAAAATATAACAAGAGAGGAAATGAAAGGAATTTCTGATTCTTTAGATGTTGATTTTGTTTTTAAAATTAATAAAATTTATCATAAAGAATTGGAGAGTAATAAAGAATTTATTCCTAAAATTATGGCTTTTGATATAGAAACTGATGATTTTGAAATAGGAAAGGGTGAAATTTTGATGATATCTCTTGTTTCTGATAATATTAAAAAAGTTTTAACATGGAAACATAAAAGCAAAAAAGATTTTGTAGAGTATTGCAAGAATGAAAAAGAAATGTTGGAAAAATTCCAAGAATATATTAAGAAAATAGATCCTGATATAATAACAGGATATTTTTCAGATGGTTTCGATATGCCTTATATAAGGGCAAGAGCCGATAAATTAAAACTTAATTTAAATTTAGGTAGAGACAACAGCAAAATATTATTTACAAAAGGAATAGAAACTTCTGCAAGAATAAAGGGGTATACTCACATTGACTTATTAAGATTTATTGAAACTTATTATTCTCAATATTTACAAAGCGAAACCCTATCTTTAAATGAGGTTGCTTCTGAATTATTAGGAGAGAAAAAATTAGATTTTGAAAAAGAAACCGCCCAAGAAAATTTAAAAAAGCAGGATTGGGAGGATTATTTTGATTATAATTTACAGGATTCTTTACTAACATTTAGGCTTTTTCAGAAAATATGGCATGACTTAAAAGAATTTACAAGAATTATTCATGAGCCCTTATATAACATAAATAGATTTGGAATGGCACAGGTTGTTGAAAATTATATAATTCATCATCTGTATAAATTTGATGAAATAGCAGAAAGAAAACCCATACATGAAGAAATAGAGAAAAGAAGATTAAGAAAAAAATATGAGGGTGCTTTTGTCTTACAACCCATTCCTGGTTTATATGAAAATTTAGCTTTTTTTGATTTTACAAGCAGTTATGCTTCTATTATTGTTTCTTTTAATTTATCAAAATCAACATTATTGGAAAAAAAAGAAAAGGATAGTTATGAAGTAGAAGTAGATGGAAAAAAATTATATTTTTCTAAAAAGAAAGGGTTTATGCCTAAATTATTAGAAGATATAATTGAATTGAGAAAAAAATATAAACATGAATTAAAACTTAAACCAGATAATATAAAAAAAGCAAGAAGTAATGCTTTCAAATTACTTGCGAATGCTTTTTATGGCTACAATGGATTTTTTGGTGCTCGTTATTATTGTATAGAAGCTGCTGCATCAGCGGCAGCAATAGCTAGAAAATATATGAAGGAAATGATAGAAAAAACAAACAAAGAAAAATTCTCAGTTATATATGCAGATACAGATGGGTTTGCCTTTTCCTTAAATGAACATAATAAAAAAGAAACCTTACAATTTCTTGAAAAATTGAATAAAGAACTTCCTGGAATTATGGAGCTTGAATTAGAAGATTTTTACAAAAGAGGGATATGGGTAACAAAAAGAACAGGAGAGTTAGGTGCAAAGAAAAAATATGCTTTGATTAATTACGAAGGAAAGATTAAGATAAGGGGTTTTGAAACAGTAAGAAGAGATTGGTGTAATTTGGCAAGAGATGTTCAAAATAAAGTTCTTAAAATGATATTGGAAGAAGGCAATGAAGAAAATTCTCTAAAATATATCAAAAGAATAATCAAACAATTGAAAGCAAGAGAGATAGATAAAAGAGAATTATTAATTAAAACTCAATTAAAAAAACCTTTATCCGAATATAAAGCTCAAAGCCCCCATGTAACAATTGCAAAAAAGATGAAAGAATTAGGATATCCTATAGATGTTGGTATGCTTATTTTTTATTATGTTGCTGAAGATAAAAAAGGAAAATTAGTTCGTGATAGGGCAAAATTACCCGAAGAAAGGGGGGAATACGATATTGAATATTATGTAAATCATCAGATATTACCAGCGGTAGAAAACATATTTGAAGTTTTTAATATAGATATAAAAGAAATTTTCAAAGAAAGTATCGAAGGAAAGAAACAAAAAAAATTAGGGGAGTTTTAAGTATATAATAAGAAACAATTAATAAACGATTTTGGAGATGAGAGTGTATCTTAAATTTTTTGAATGTCCTATATTTATAAATATATATTTCTTTTCAAGAATTATGTATAACTTAAACCCTTTATTTATAGAAAGAATAAAAAAATTGAGTGAAGATGATAAAGATTTTAATAATTTTATTCTTTCAATAGAAAAAAAATCCTTAACTAGCATAAGATGTAATACTATAAAAATTTCCCCAGAAGAATTAAGAAAAAAATTAGAAAAAAAAGGATGGAAAATTTCTCAACCTTATTCACTTTACCCAGAAATTATGATTATAGAATCTAATTTAGCTCCAGGAGAACTTGGAAATTCCATTGAAAATAGAAATGGAGAATTTTATATTCAGGATTTAAGCAGTATGATGCCTTGCATTATTTTATCTCCTTCGGAAAAAGATGTTATTCTTGACTTATGTGCTTCCCCAGGAAGTAAAACAACATATCTTAGTATGATGATGAAAAATAAAGGAACAATAATAGCAAATGATTATGATTTAGAAAGAATTTATGTTTTAAATTCAAATTTATACAGGTGTTCATGTACAAACACAATTGTAACTAGAAATGATGCAATACAACTTTGCAAAAATCTATTAAAAATAGATGCAAAATTTGATAAAATTTTATTAGATGTCCCTTGTTCTGGGGAAGGAATAATTAAAAATGATAAAGAAAAAATTGAAAAATGGAATATTCAAGAAATAAATAAACTTTCAAATATACAAAAAAAGATAATAGCTTCTGCAATTCCTTTATTAAAAAATAATGGCAGTTTAGTCTATTCTACATGCACTTATGCTCCTGAAGAAAATGAAGAGGTTATTGATTTTGCATTAAAAAACTTTCCAATAGAGATTGAAAAAATTAATATCCCTCTTTTTTCAAGAGAAGGGATAACCACATGGTATGGAAAAAAATATGATGAAAGAGTTAGATTATGTAAGAGAATTTATCCTCAGGACAATAAAAGCGATGGATTTTTCATCGCAAAATTAAAAAGAATGTAAAATGGCAAAAATAGACTTTTTAAATAGAAAACAAAAAGAAGAATTATTAAGAAATATAGATATTTCAAAAGATGCAAAACTTATAAAGATTGAAAGAAAAATTTATTTATATACAGGGAGTTTAAATGCTAAGCAAATTTTAAATTTATCAAGAGTTGCAAGAATAGAAAATGTTGGATTATTTTTGTTGGAGTTACCATGAAGAATAAAATAATTTATTTAACAATAGACGATTGCCCGTCAAAAAATTTTAAGGAAAAACTAGATTTTCTTATAAAAAATAAGATTAAGGCAATATTATTTTGCACAGGAAAGAGAATGGAAAAAAAACCAAAAGATATAATTTATGCTATAAAAAAGGGTTTTATTATAGGAAATCACTCTTATAGCCACCCTCATTTTTCTCTTATATCTGTAAAAGAAGCAGAAAGACAAATTAAACTTACTGACGAAATAATAAATTCACTTTATAAAAAAGCCGGAAAAAGAAGAAAATTTAAAGTTTTTAGATTCCCTTACAATGATCCAGGAAATATAATAAATAGAAATTTAATACAGAAAATACTTAAAAAGTATAATTATCAAAGACCAAAATTTGAAAGAATAAAATATAAATGGTATAACTATTATTTTTCTGATAGAATAGATGTTTTTTGGACATATGATTTTGCAGAATATAAGATAAAAAGTATAAGAATATTCATAAAAAAAATTTTGAAGAATAGAGGAAATTTACAAAATAAAAAAACAAACGATATACTTTTAATTCATGATAATAAAAGAACAACAAAATTATTTTATAAAATAATAAATAAGCTTATAGAACAAAAAGTTAAATTTGCTATACCAAAAAAATGATAGATAAAAAAGAACTTGAAAATTACAGAAAGGCGGGAAAAATAGCTAAAGAAATAAAAGAATATTGTAGAAAAATAATAAAAAAAGATATGTTACTTATAGATATAGCAGAAAAAATTGAAAATGAAATTATAAGATTAGGAGCAAAACCAGCTTTCCCTGTTGATTTAAGTATAGATGACATTGCAGCCCATTATTCTCCTCTTCCTTATGAAACAACAAAAGCATCCGGATTACTAAAAGTAGATTTTGGTGTTCATGTAAATGGGTGTATATGTGATACTGCAATAACTTTAGATTTAGAAAATAATGAAGAAAATAAAAAATTAATTGAAGCTTCTAATGATGCATTAAAAGAAGCAATAAAAGCAATAAAAAAAGATATTCGGATTAGAGAGATAGGTAAAAAAATTTCAGAAACAATTAGAAAACACAATTTCTCTTCAATAATAAATTTAGCAGGACATGAATTAAAACCTTATATAGTTCATGCTGGAATAAGCATACCTAATTATGATAATAATAACGAGAATAAACTAAAAGAAGGAATTTATGCAATTGAACCTTTTGCAACAAATGGAGAAGGGAAAGTTTATGATGGTGGTTTGTCTGGGGTTTATAATTTAAAAGAGATTAAAGCAGTAAGAAGCAAAGAAGAAAGAGAAATTCTCTCGTATATAGAAAGAGAATATAAAACTCTTCCATTTTCTTCTAGATGGATTATTAAAAAATTTGGGAGAAGATCTTTAATTATATTAGGATTTTTAGAATCTCAAGGAATTATTAATCAATATTCTCATTTAGTAGAAAGGGGGCATGGAAAAGTTTCTCAGTCTGAAAACACAATTTATTTTGATGGGGAAAAAGTTGAAGTTCTTAGTTAAAAGAACTAACGGGCAAAGAAAAAATCATGCAGATTTTAACCTAAATATTTAATCGGGTTTTCTAAAGCTGCTTTTGCTGATTTCAAATATTGTTCTTCCATCTTTTTGTATTTTTCTATTGCTTCTTTTGATACACTTGCTTTGATTTTATTCATTGCTTTTTCAAAATATTTTTTCTTGACCTCTTTTGCATTCATGTCTTCTCTTAATGCAAGCAATGCAGCTTCCCTACATACTGCCTCTATATCTGCCCCAACATATCCTTCTGTCTTATCTGCTAATTCTTCCAGCTTAACATCTTTTGCTAATGGCATATTTTTTGTGTGAATCTTAAAAATTTCTAATCTTCCTTTTTTATCTGGAGGGGAAACTAGCAATAATCTGTCAAATCTTCCTGGTCTTAATAGAGCAGGATCTAACATATCGGGCCTATTTGTTGCGCCTATAACAACAACCCCTCTTAATTCTTCTAATCCATCCATTTCTGCTAATAATTGATTTAAAACTTGATCATGAACTCTACTTCCTACATCCATACCTCTTCGTGTGGCAATAGAATCTATTTCGTCAAAAAATATAATACATGGAGCAACTTGCCTTGCTCTTTCAAATACTTTTCTTACTCCTTCTTCGCTTTTTCCAACCCACATACTCAATAATTCAGGACCTTTAACTAAAATAAAATTAGCACCAGATTCATTTGCAATTGCTTTTGCCAATAAAGTCTTTCCTGTTCCTGGTGGGCCATATGTGAGAATACCTTTAGGCGGTTTTATTCCCATTCTCTCAAAAATTTCTGGATGTTTCATAGGCCATTCAATTGCTTCTTTTAATTCTTGTTTTGCATTATCTAACCCTCCAACATCACTCCATTTTACATTGGGAGTTTCAACTAAAACTTCTCTCATTGCACTTGGTCTAACATTTTTCAAAGCCTCTTGAAAATCTTTCTTTGTAACTTGCATGCTTTCAAGAACTTCTTTTGGGATTTCTTTATCTTCATCCATTTTTATTTTTGGCAAAACTCTTCTTAAAACATTCATTGCGGCTTCTTTTGCTAAAGAAGATAAATCAGCCCCAACAAAACCATGAGTTACTTCTGCAATTTCTTCTAAATTAACATCTTTTGCTAATGGCATGCCTCTCGTGTGAATTTTTAATATTGAAAGCCTTCCTTTTTTATCTGGGACATTTATAGAAATTTCTCTGTCAAATCTTCCTGGTCTTCTTAATGCTGGGTCTAATGCATTTATTCTGTTTGTTGCGCCTATAACAACAACCTTTCCTCTTGATTTTAATCCATCCATCAAAGTTAATAATTGAGAAACAACTCTTCTTTCAACTTCTCCTGTAACTTCTTCTCTTTTAGGAGCAATTGCATCTATTTCGTCGATAAAAACAATAGAAGGAGCAGATTTTTCAGCTTCTTCAAATTTATCTCTTAAATTTTTTTCAGATTCTCCATAAAACTTGCTCATAAGTTCAGGGCCATTTATTAAAATAAAATTAGCATCACTTTCATTTGCAACAGCTTTTGCCAATAAAGTCTTTCCTGTTCCTGGGATTCCATGTAATAAAACACCTCTTGGAGGTTCTATTCCTAATTTTTCAAAAATTTCAGGATGTTTTAATGGCAATTCTACCATTTCTCTTATTTTTTTAATTTCTTCAGATAATCCCCCTATGTCTTCATAAGTAACATCTGGAATTTTTTCTTCTGAAACCTCAACTGCCTTTGGATTTAAAATAACTTCTGTATTTTCCGTAATCACAACAGGCAAAGAAGGATTAGTAGAAACAACAACAAATTTAATTTGAGTTATTCCCCCACCAAATCCAAAATTCCCACCAAAAATATCATTTAAATTCCCAAATATCTCATTTAAATCGCCAAATTCTTCTGACATTATATCTCTTCTTCTTTGAACTCCTCCTAAAACAACAATATCCCCCTTTGTTATTATTCTCCCTAACAATCCTTTTCTTAAAGAATCAGGATCTGCTTGAACCATTATTCCTTTTTGTGCAGGAGCGATAATTACTTTTTTTGCTTCTTTGACTTCTGCCTTGCTTATACTAACAAATTCGCCTATCCCTGTTCTTGCATTTTTTCTTATTATTCCATCAATTCTTATTATATTTTCCCCTATATCTGCAGGATAGGCCCTATCAACAATAGCAAAAGTCTCTCTTCCACCTTTAATAGAAATAACATCTCCTCTCGCCAAACCCAACTTTTTCATAATTCCAGAATCTATTCTAGCAATTCCTTTATATGCGTCATCTTGTAATGCTTCCACAACCTTTAATTTTATTTCTTCTTTTGCCATTTTAATCCTTAGTTTTATTTATTTTTATTTTATTTTGAGTTTTTTCTGGATGAGCAGAATCATAAAATTGTTTTGCATGTATTACTTTTCCATCTTTTATAATCTTAACTTCTCTTGACTTTATTATTCTTGTATTTTTTCCTTCCTTTGCATCTCCAAACACTAATGACAATTTTTTTGCATCCTCAAAACATAACCTTACCATATTATTTATAGCATTCTCTTGTTCATTTATAAAATTGATTATTTTTTTTGGTATGCTTATTGCATAGGAATTTCCTATCATCCTTAATTTAACATCAAATTGTTTGTTTTTTAATTCGTTAAATTTTTTATATTCTTCTAAATCAGAAGGATGGATTATTTTTTCTTTACATTTAGGGCATTCCAATGCTCTTAATTGAAATCCATTTTTTATAATAAGTATTTTTTTCATCTTTACATTACAATTCTTGCATAAAATAGTATTATCAAATATATCTTCCATTTTATATACCTCCAAATATATACATATATGTATATCCTATATTTATAAATCTTTCGCTAAGATTTATAATACCTATTTTATTATAAAATAAATGAAAAATTTATGGAGGGGTTTTGTAAAATTTTGGAATGAAGATTCCTTAAGGTCATGGTTAGTATTTCTATTTATAATTCTGCCTCTAGTATTTATATTAATAAAATTTGTATTTTTTCCTGCTCTTAATTTAATTTCTGGCTCATCACAAACTCTCGTTATAATTGAAACAGGAAGCATGCATCATGATGGAAGTTTAGGAAATATTTTATATTTTCCTGTAAATTTTAATAACTATTGGAATCAAGCAAAAGATTGGTATATTCAAAATAATATAACAAAAGAACAATTTGAAAAATTTCCCTTTAAAACAGGAATGGAAATAGGAGACATAATAGTATTGACAAAAAAAGGGAAAATAAATATAGGAGATATAATAGTTTTTGATGCAGGAGAAAAAAGACCAATAATACATAGAGTTATTTCTATAAAGAATGAAAATAATAAAAGAATATATTCTACAAAAGGAGATGCAAATCCGTCACAACTTCCTTTTGAATTAAGCATAGAGGAAAATCAAATTATAGGAAAAGCAGTTGCTAGATTACCTCGTCTTGGATTACCAAAAGTAATAGCAGCAAAAATATTTAATATTTAAATAACTTTATAAGTTATTATTATCACATTAGTTTAAAAAAGATAACAATCTTAGTTATAGCAAGATTTAAATATAGTATTATTCTAAACAACAAAATGGAATTTTGTAAAAAATGCGGTAGTGTTTTAATAAAAACAGATTCAGGATATAAATGCGCTAGATGTGGAAGCAAAAGTAAAGAAAAAATAAAAATAGAATCGTCTGAAAAAGTTGATAAAATAAAAAAAATCGGAATAATAAAAGACAAAGATACAGATGTTTTTCCTACTGTTACGGCCGTGTGTCCTAAATGTGGTTGCAGAGAAGCTTATTTTTGGACAGCCCAAACAAGAGCAAGTGATGAAGCAGAAACAAGATTTTTCAAATGCAAAAAATGCGGTTATACTTGGCGAGAATATACATGAGACTATCAATAAGTTAAAATTTTATAATATTTACGAATGTATGTTCGAGCAGAGAATATACATGAGACTATCAATAAGTTAAAATTTTATAATATTTACGAATGTATGTTCGAGCAGAGAATATACTTAACTATTTTTTTCTTGTATTAGAAATGTTGAGTACTCAAAAAATCTCTAAAAATATTAAAAATGGTTCCGATGGGATTTGAACCCATGACACCCGCATTAAGAGTGCGGTGCTCTACCAAACTGAGCTACGGAACCTTATATAAAATAAAAAAATATTATTTTAAATCTTTGCCTATGAAAGAAATGAAAAATTATTCTTAATTTGAATTTTTAAAGTTTCTAAAATTTTGTACTGATATTTTCACCCTATTAATCTTTTAATATTCTCAATATAATTAGCTAATTCTTCTCCCTTTTTTGTCAATTTAATAATTTTTATTCTCCCTTTTTTTTCAAAAATAACAAGATTCATTTTTTCTAATAATTGTAGAATTTTTACAGCATGACTATAAGTGCAATCTACCTCTTTACTTAAAACACTTCCATATTTTGCCCTATTGCTTTTTTTTAAAGCTATAAGCATCAGTGCCGGTTTTCTTCTAAAAAATATATCAAAGTTATCTTTCATCTTCGTTGTTTTTTAAATATATACCTTGTAAAATATATATCCCAATGCTATATATAAATCTTTCTATTTCTCATTTTTTTCTTAATTTTAAAGTGACATCAATTTTCGTTAAAAGCGAGAAAAAAATACTTGTTTTACATAATAAAAATATTTAAATAACATATTAAAGTAATAAAAAAATGAGAAACATAATTATTGAAAAAATAAAAGAACCTTTTACCGAAAGAAAATTAGTGGAGGTAGTAGAAAGAAAGGGAATGGGTCATCCGGATACTATTTGTGACGAGATTTGTGAAAGAGTTTCTAGAAATTTAAGTAAAGAATACATAAAAAATTTTGGTAGGGTTCTTCATCATAACATAGATAAGGCATTATTAGTGGCGGGGCAAAGCAAACCAAAATTCAACGGTGGAAAAGTTACAAAAAAAATAAGAATAATTATCTGTGGAAGAGCAACTTCTTCATTCAATGGAAGAAGAATAAATGTAAAAAAAATAGCGATGCAAGCAGCAAAGGATTATTTAAAAAATCTTCATGCTTTATCTCCAAATCATTATAAAATAGAAGTTGCAATAGAAAGGGGTTCTCAAGACTTAAATGAGGTTTTTTCTGGAGAAATAACAAAAGCTAATGATACAAGTTTTGGAGTCGGATTTGCACCATTCTCAAAAACAGAATCTCTCGTATTAAAAGCAGCCAATTATATAAATTCAAGAGATACAATAAAAAGATGTCCTTGGATTGGGGAAGATATAAAAGTTATGGCTTTAAGAAAAAACAAAAAAATAGTATTAATATGTAGTATTGCTTTTGTAGATAAGTATATTAAAAATATTAATGATTATTTCAGTAAAAAAGAAAAATTAAAAGAAGAATTAGAGAATATATTAAATTGCCAAGTAAAAATAAATACTCTTGATAAAGAAAAAGCAAAATCTGAAAGTGATATTTATTTAACAACAACCGGGCTTTCCGCAGAGATGGGGGATGACGGGCAAGTAGGAAGAGGGAATAGAGTAAATGGATTAATAACAGCAGACAGATATATGTCTATGGAAGCAGCTGCCGGAAAAAACCCAACAAATCATGTAGGAAAAATATATAATGTTTTAGCAAACATAATTGCTTCTGATTTAGTTAATAAGAAGATTGTAAAAGAATGTTATGTTAAAATACTATCTCAAATAGGGACACCAATAGATAATCCTCAAATTTTGGTTGTTCAAGTAAAAGAAAACTTCGTTAATTCGAGAAAAATACGAAGAATAGTTAATTATTGGCTTGATAATATAAATGAAATTTCTGCAGGATTAATTAATGGGAAGTTTAAAATTTGTTAATTCGTAAAGTTTAAATATTCATTCGTTTGTAGTAGAATATGAAAAATTTAATAGCGTATAACATCGCAATTTTTTCTAGTTGTAGCTTATGCTCTTGGAGCTGTTAAATTTTTCTTTAATTTTATTATAATTAAAGTTATTAAAGAAAAATGATATTAAGATACTATCATAACACTATTAAAGAAATACCAGATGTGAATAATTTGGAATATTTTGTGAAAGAAAAATATGGAGTAGACATAAAAATAAAACAATTTAAACCAAAAAATATTTTTATTGAGCCATATGCTATGATAACAGAAATAGAGATAGACAAAAATTGTCTTGAAAACAAAGTAAGAGAGGTCATTAAAGAAATAAATATAAAATTAAACAAGATTTAAATATCCTTATTCTTTATTATAAAAATGATAGACATAAAATTAATTCGCGAACATCCAGAAATAGTTAAAGAAAATATAAAAAATAGGGGTTTAGATGAAACTAAAGTAAATGATATTTTAAAATTAGATAAAAAATGGCGCGAATTAAAAGAAGAGATTGATAAACTAAGAGCAAGAAGAAACAAATTATCCGAAGAAATAAATCTGGCAAAAAAACAAGGCAAAAAAACAGATTCTTTAATAAAAGAAGCAAAAGAAATTCCAATTTTATTAGCAAAAAAAGAAATTATATTTAAAGAAATAGAAGAAAAAAGAAATTTATTATGGAAAGAACTTCCAAACATTCATGATAAAAGTGTTCCGGTAGGAAATTCTTCTAAAAATAAGGTTTTAAAAGTTTTTGGAAAAATACCAAAGTTCAATTTCAAAATAAAGGATCACGCAGATTTATTAGAAGAAAATGATTTAACAGATGTAAAAAAGGCTGCAGAAGTTTCTGGCTCGAGATTTTATTATTTAAAAAACGATCTTGTTAAATTAAATCATGCTATTATAGATTTTGCTCTTGATTTTTTAAAAGAAAAAGGATTTATTCTAATCCAACCACCTTATATGTTAAGGCGTGAGGTTCTTGAAGGAGCATTGCCATTGGGCTCATTTGAAGAAATGATTTATAAAATTGATGGAGAAAATTTGTATTTAATAGGAACAGCAGAACACGCTCTTAATGCTTATTACATGAATGAAATAATAAATGTTGACAAACCAATAAGATTAACTGGAATTTCCCCTTGTTTTAGAAAAGAAGCTGGAGCGCATGGAAAAGACACAAAGGGAATATTTAGGGTACATCAATTTGAAAAAGTAGAACAGTTTGTCTTCTGTAAACCAGAAGATTCATGGAAAGAATTTGATTTAATTTTAAAAAATTCCATAGAACTTTATAAAAAATTAGAAATTCCATTTAGGGTTGTTCTTCTATCTTCTGAAGATATGGGAAGAGTAGCAACCAAAACAATTGATTTAGAAGGCTGGTTTCCTGCTCAAAATTGTTATAGAGAGCTTGGTAGCTGTTCAAATTGTTTAGATTATCAAGCTCGTAGGAGCAATATACGATATCAAAATAAAGATAAACTTGAATTTGTCCATACTTTAAATAATACTGCGATAGCCACAGAAAGAATGATAACTTGTATTGCAGAAAATTTCCAACAAAAAGACGGAAGTATAAAAATTCCAAAAGCATTATGGAAATATACTGGCTTCAAAGAAATAAAAGCAAAAAATGAAAACAATTGATAAAAAATTTCTTGAAAAAAATACTCGAATAAAAAATGCTTTATTTAAAGCTGATATAAAAACATATGAAAAATTAATTAAATATGATTATAGATGGCTTTATTATAATTTAAAGAATATTGGTAGAGTTTCTTTAACAAAAATTCACAAACATCTTATTAATAAAGGATATGATGGAATAAAAAATTATGAAAAATATTCTAAATCTCCTACTTTTTAATCAATATATTTTTATGAAAAAGAAAAGAATAAAAAGAGATGTTTTTTTGTAATGTTATGAAAATAAAAGATTATAGAGAAGGAATTAGATTGGTAGTATATAAAAAAAAGAAAAATAAAATTTTATATTTAATATTAAAAAGAAAATTGAGATGGAATGGTTATGAAACTTTAAAGGGGGGGAAATTAAAAAACGAAACAGATGCCCAAGCAATAAGAAGAGAATTAAAAGAAGAAACTTCCTTAAAACCAAAAGAGATAGTGAATTTAAATCTAAAATCAAAATTTTTATATCCTAAAAAATATCAAAAAATGTTTCATAAAAGAGGTTTTATAGGGAATTGCTATATTGTTAGAGCAGAAGGTAAGATAAAATTAAGCAAAGAACATTCTTCATACAGATGGCTTGATTATGATAAAGCAAAAAAACTAATAACATTCAAGGAAAATAAATTAATATTAAAAATTGCAAATGAAATCCTCAAAAAAGCTTAAAATTTTAGCAGCAGGAGATTTACATGGAGACCCCGCTCTTGCAAAAAAACTTGCTGAAAAAGCAAGAAAAGAAAATGTAGATCTTGTGATTTTAGCAGGAGATATAACCGGATTTATAGAAACAAAAAATATTATCAAACCATTTAAAGATTTAAATCAAAAAATTTTATTATTGCATGGAAATTGGGAAGATGCTGCAACAGCTGATTTTCTAGCGCAGATGTATCATGCCAAAAATTTAAATTCTTATTCTGTAAAATATGGGGATATAGGAATATTTGGAGCTGGGGGGGCTGTTGGTTTTAATACAACCGAAAGAGAAATTTTTAATGCTCTAAAAAAAGGGAATAAATATCTACAAGATGTCAACAAAAAAGTAATGGTAACTCACATGCATCCCCTTGGGAGTAAATCTGAATTTTCCGGATTTAAAGGAAGTAAAGCTATAAGAAAAGCAATTCTTGAATTTAAGCCAGATATACTTATACATTCTCATATACACGAAGCAGAAGGTATAGAAGGAAAAATAGGAAAAACTAAAGTAATAAATGTTGGAAGAAGAGGAAAAATTATTGAAATATAGTTATGTAAAAATTAAAAAATCATATTCTTTTGATTCTTCTTTTATTATTTATTTAGTATAGCATTGCTAATTGTTTTTTTGCAATTAACTATTATGTTAGTATGCTCATTCAAATTTTTAGAATTATAATTTCAATTTTGTTTTTTACATGTTTCTTCTATGGCAACTTTAAAAAAATTCTTAATTTTTCCTGTCTTAGTATTTAATATCTATATTTTGTTGTTAAAAGCAAAATTTTATTAAGTGAGAAAGTTACAGCTGTATTAGTTTATTCAATGAAAAAATTTGAAACAATGACAAGCAGAAAAAAAATTAAAGAGTATATAGAAAGGGAAAAAGAAAAAGTTATTCCAATAGATATTTCTAATATAAAACAAACAACAGAAGTTCCTGTAAAACATATAGAAGTTGAAAAAATAGAAAATTCAGATAAACCTATAAAAATGAAAAAACAGAGAAGAGGGAAAAAAGATATAGATTTTTCTGACTCCTATACTCTAATAATAACTGAAAAACCACAAGCGGCTGCAAAAATAGCATACGCCCTAGCAAAAGGAAAAGAAAAAAAATTAGATCTTTCTGGGATTCCTTATTATGAGCTAGAATATAATAAAGAAAAAATCTTAGTTGCGTCTGCGGCTGGTCATTTGTTTACTCTTGACCAAAAATCTAAAGGATCAGACTATCCTGTATTTGATATTGAATGGGTTCCTTCTTATACTAAAAAAAATGGGGCTTGGACAAAAAAATATTTTCAAACCCTTTCAAAGTTAAGTAAAAATGCTTCCAATATTATAATAGCAACCGATTATGATATAGAAGGAGAAGTTATAGGACTTAATATAATAAGGGGAATAGCAAAAAGAAAAGATGCTTACAGAATGAAATTTTCAACTCTAACAAATAATGAACTAGAAGAATCTTATAATCATTTTATGAAAACTTTAGATTGGCCTCAAGGAATAGCTGGTGAAACTCGTCATTTTCTTGATTGGATGTATGGTATAAATTTGTCAAGAGCATTAATGAGTGCTATAAAAAGTGTTGGAAAATTTAAAATTATGAGTATAGGAAGAGTACAAGGCCCTGCTTTAAACCTGATTGTTGAAAAAGAACTCGCTATAAAAAATTTTGTATCAACACCTTATTGGCAGATTTATATCATAATATATGATGGAAAAAATAAACTTGAATTAAAATATGAAAAAGATATAACAAAAAAATCAGATTTAATTAAGTTTAATAATCTTAAAGGAAAAAGAGCAGAAGTAAAAACTGAGATAAAAGAACAAAACCTAATTCCTTTACCTCCTTTTGATTTAACAACTTTACAAATTGAAGCTTACAAATTTTTTGGAATAAATCCCGCCTTAACTTTACAAATTGCTCAAAATTTATACCTTGCTGGTTTAATATCTTACCCAAGAACCTCATCTCAAAAAATTCCTTTTTCAATTAATCCCAAAAAAATAATTTCAAAATTATCTCTTTTTTATAAAGAAACAAATTTATGCACAAGGGAAAAACCAGTAGAAGGAAAAAAATCAGATCCGGCACATCCCAGCATCTATCCGACTGGGGAAATTCCAGAAAATTTATCCGCTGATGAAAAAAAGATTTATGATTTAGTAGTAAGGAGATTTTTATCTTGTTTTGCCCCAGATGCAATAATTGAGAATAAAGTAATCTCTCTCACTATTAATAATTTAAGATTTCTTACAAGAGGAATGGAAATAAAGAAAAAAGGTTGGTTAGATATTTACAAGGCAAAAATGAATGAAAAGGAGATCCCAACTATAAATGGAGATGTTTTGATAACAGAACAAAGAACAGAGGAAAAAATGACACAACCCCCTAGGAGATATACCCCCGCTTCCATTATTTCAGAATTAGAAAAAAGGAATTTAGGAACAAAAGCAACCCGTTCATCCATAATTCAAACATTATATGATAGAAATTATATAAAAGGGCAGAATATTGAAGCTACTCAATTAGGAATATCTTTAATTGAAACATTAAAAAAATATTCTCCTATAATAATCGATGAAAAATTGACAAGAAAATTCGAGAAAGAGATGGAAATTATACAAGAGTCTCATAAAAACCTAAATGAAAAACAAGAAAAAGTTATAAATGAGGCAAGGGAAGTTATAGTTTCAATATCAAAGGAATTTAAAGATAAAGAAAAAGAGATAGGAAAAGAATTAGTTGGAGCAGAAACAGAAAGAAGGCAAAAAGAAAAAAAAGAATTAGAATTAACCGAATGTAAAAAATGTAAAAAAGGAAAATTAAGAATATTGTATAATAAAAATCTTAAAAGATATTTTGTTGCTTGCAGTAATTACCCTGAATGTAAAACAACTTTTACCTTGCCAAATGGATTAGTAAAGAAAACAGATAAAATATGCGAGCATTGTGGATTTCCTAAATTAATTTTGATTAAAAAAGCAAAAAAACCTTGGGAATTTTGTTTCAATCCCGATTGCCCTAGTAGGAAAAATAATTAGGAGTAATATTTTATGGCAAGTTGGTGTCTGTATTGCGCAAACCAGAAAAAAGTATTTAGAGTAGCTACTGAGTATTTATTCTATTTTAAATGAACAGATGCAAGTTTTTGGCAAACAAGGTATAGGAGATTAGTACAATATTCTAGATGCAGTTATTAAAATTTAGGTGAAGAATGGTAAAGTTATATCATGTTATTTATAGTTTAGGATAGTTACTAAAATTTTTTAAATCTTAAAATAATCCTCTTTTTTTTATCCCTTCATTTGTTATTATAAAGTTTAGTTCTTTTTCTCTTAAACTCCTATGCTTTATCAATCTTGCAGTTCTTTTACCTCTTATATTCTCTAATTCTATTATACATTTACTCCAATATCTTAAAATATCCCCACCAACCATTCTCATTTCTGCTTTTTTTCCTGCTCTAAATTCTTCTTCTGATAAATACTCATGATATGCTTGGTTTGTAACGATTATTGCTATGTTTTTTGTTCTTGATATTTCTGCAAGAATTTTCATCTGTCTTGCAAGTTCTGAATTTATCTCTCTTATATTTTGTTGTTTTTCTTTTGCTTCTGCTAGCTCTAGTCTATAAAGCATGGTCATCCCATCTATTATTACCAGAGAAATATTTTTTTTGTTTATTTCTTTTTGTAATTTATTTATTGCTTCTTTTTGCTCAGAAAAATTTGTTACTTTTAATAATAAAATATTTGATAATACATTTTCATAATCTTCTTTAGCCAGTTGTTTGATTCTTTCTATACTAAATCCCCCCTCGGTATCTATATATATAACCTTATTTCCTTTTTTTGCTTGACTTACGCAAGCTAAAATACAAAAATTTGTTTTTCCTGTTCCCGCTTCTCCATATATCGTGGTTATAACTCCCTTTTCGTACCCGCCATAAAGAAATTTATTTAAATCATAACTTCCAGCAGAAATTTTTTCTTCTTTTTCCATAATCTTATAAGAAAATTTAGATTAATAAGTATTTAGGTAGTGAAGTTAATAAAAGAACAAAATAAATTTATTATATATTTTTTCTTTTTAATTATTCGCTGAAAACCTGGGCTTGAAATTTATACAACTCAAAACCTCTTTGTTGCCATGTCCCTTTTGGCAATCCTGCCTTATTACATAATGCTTCTAAAAACTCTATTTTATTAAAACCAAATTCTTTTGCTACTTGTGGAAGCAGTAATCCAGAAGAACCCATAAATTTGCACATTAGTCCATCTTTCCCAATTTCTATATCTCTTATACTTGTTACTCTTTCTGGTTTTGTTAGGATAGAAATTTCTATTTTAATTTGTTTTAATTCTTCTTTTGTCACAGGAAGAAATCTTGGATCACCCATTGCAGCTTCTTTTGCTGCTTCGTATATATTCTTATATAAATAGTTAGTAGCATAAGGAAATCCTATACACCCTCTTAAGTGCCCGCCTTTTTTTAATGTTACAAAAACCCCTCTAAATTCCTTAAATCTCGGTTCTTTTTCAATTTCAAGCAAAATTGTTGGTTTCCCTATATGTAATTCTTCTTCTATTGCTTGTCTTGCTAATTTTAATAGTTTTTTTTGTTCTTCTATAGAATAAATATTATTATGCATATTTGTATTTAAAATACTAGGTTAATAAACATTTTGATTTTATCCTAATCCTAACAAGCGAGCCCGAAGGGAGAGCGAAGGTGCGATTCCAGCATCAAAACGAACGCGAGGGGGGATTATGTAAGAGGAAAAATATGTTTTCTTTTTATTTCACAGCTTTTTTAAAATCACTTTCAATTTTATCAAGCTCTTTTTCTATTTTTTCAATAGCATCATTTAAAGCTTTTTTTGCTGTTTTCCCAGATGTTTTTATTTTAAGAATTGGATTTTTTGTTGGATGTTCTTTTCTCCATGCAGCAAATTCTACATCCTCATCCTGAATAAGATATGCTCTTAATATTTCTGCAATTGTTATATTATCCAATTCAAGTTCTATCTCGTTTTTTTCTTCTTTAATATAATTAATTTTCATAATTGAAGTAGTTAATTTTGCTTTTTAAATTTATTGTTAATATCAAGAAAACCCGATATACTTTATTTTGGCTTTCCTTGATTCAGAAATTTAATTTTTAGTTAAATAATTCCTTATTTACTAAATAAATCCTGAGGAATATTTAATTTAATTTCAGAACTATATTTTTCTAATCTTCCTTTTATTTCATTTTCTTTTATTTTCTTGCTTCATCTTCTTCTGAAAAAACATATCCAACAACTCCTTTAAATCCCCCTTATGAATTTTCTGTTGAATAAAATAAATATAAGGATTAGATATTTCCCTAAAAAACATTATCTAATAAAGCCCTATAAATACACTTTCCTTTTATTCTAATATAAATAGAATCTTTTGAGCAAGGA
>Ga0272448_1002540_pt1 | contig 22754 bp, 16 predicted proteins | sample YNPCB0191_FD_202220 | JGI IMG/M metagenome (GOLD analysis project Ga0272448, IMG submission 202220) | Hot spring sediment microbial communities from Yellowstone National Park, WY, United States - YNP-CB-019-1 | ecosystem: Environmental > Aquatic > Thermal springs > Hot (42-90C) > Sediment... | reverse complement strand
CGAAAGTGCTGTTACCCTAACCGTGAACAGTTACACAGTTACTGAAACTTGAAAATGGGGGCGAAGCCTGATATACTGGAGTTGGAATCATATTCCCTCCCACCACGCCGGCGCTGCGCCGGCAGCCTGACAAGCGGGAGCAGCGGAGGACGCCATGGCCAGACCCGCCACGGTCGGTGAACCGAACATGATGGCGATGGAATTTCATGTTTCCCGTAAGGCACGAGACCGCTACCAATTCGATGAGTCGCTATTCGCGATCAGCGGACATGTTATTTTCGCCAACTTCCACGCGGCGCGGGTTTTTGCGCAGAAGATCAACCAAAAACGTGACCTCATTCGCTTCCCCGAACAGACAGTGCACGCCGGCCAGATCAACACCATGGGCCTGATAGATGAGATCCTGCACTTCGTATTCGACCTCTATCGCCGGCAGAATAACCCCGATCTCATGCACCAGGCGCTGGAGTGGCTCGAGGCCAAACTGGGACGGCAAGCGGTTGACGGAGCACTGCGCAGGTTTGTCGAGGAGTTTCCTCCCCTGGCCGTCTACCGACAGCAGGTTGATGCAGAGGCTTACCTTGCCGGAACAACCGCCGGTGTCTCCAATCGCCAGGTTGCGCTCGAGGAAATGCTCATGCTGCGCCTGGCCAATCTGAATCCGGCCGTCTCTTCGTTTATCGAACTCTTCGACGATAGTACCTTACAGCATGAGACGGCCTACTTGCAGGTTATGTTCAATCTGCACGAATTCTTCGACGCACAGCCAAAGTGGGGACCGGCCAATGAGAACCTGATTGATATGCTGCGCAGCCCGGCCATTGCCGTCCCCTACTCTCTGTCCGGTCAGCTTGAGTATATTCGTGACAAGTGGGGTTACTTGTTGGGCAGCTATCTGCTGCGTCTACTCAGCAGTCTGGATTTGATCAAGGAAGAAGAGAAAGCAGCTTTCGCCGGGCCGGGACCGGCCCTCACGATCGAGCTTGCCGGGCTGGAGACAGAACCCGAGCGTTACAGCACCGATCAGGATTGGATGCCACGCGTGGTGATGATTGCCAAGAGCACCTATGTGTGGCTGGATCAGCTTTCCAAGAAATATGGCCGCACCATCACCCGTCTTGACCAGATTCCCGACGAAGAGCTGGATACTCTGGCCCGCTGGGGGTTCACCGGCCTGTGGCTTATCGGTCTGTGGGAACGCAGCCGTGCCTCACAGACAATCAAGAAGCTGACAGGCAATCCCGAAGCAGTGGCCTCCGCCTACTCGCTCCTGGATTATGAGATAGCCGCCGACCTCGGCGGTGAAGATGCCTATCAGAAGCTTCGGCAACAGGCCTGGCGTCATGGCATCCGCCTGGCCAGCGACATGGTGCCTAACCACATGGGCATGGATTCAAAATGGGTGATTGATCATCCCGACTGGTTCATCTCGCTCGATTACAGCCCTTTCCCGTCCTATTCTTTCACCGGACAGAATCTCTCCTGGGACCAGCGCGTAGGCATCTATCTGGAAGATCACTACTACAGCCGCACAGATGCTGCCGTCGTCTTCAAACGCGTCGATCGGTGGACCGGCGCGGAGAAATATATCTACCACGGCAACGACGGCACCAGCATGCCCTGGAACGATACCGCCCAACTGAACTTCCTTAATCCTGAGGTGCGCGAAGCCGTTATTCAGACAATTTTGCATGTAGCACGCAAGTTTCCCATTATCCGCTTCGATGCAGCGATGACCCTGACCAAGCGACACTATCAACGTCTGTGGTTCCCCGAGCCCGGCACAGGGGGAGCGATCCCGTCACGCGCCGAGCACGGCATGACCAAAGCAGAATTCGACGCCGCCATGCCCAACGAGTTTTGGCGCGAGGTTGTCGACCGCGTGGCCCAGGAAGCGCCCGACACTCTCCTGCTGGCCGAAGCCTTCTGGTTGATGGAAGGCTACTTTGTACGCACCCTGGGCATGCATCGAGTCTACAACAGCGCGTTCATGAATATGCTCAAGGCCGAGGACAATGCCAAGTTTCGCACCTCGATCAAGAATGTCCTGGAGTTCGATCCCGAAATCTTGAAGCGCTTCGTCAACTTCATGAATAATCCCGACGAGGAGACGGCTGTCGCCCAATTCGGTAAAGACGACAAGTACTTCGGTGTGTGCACCATGATGGTGACCATGCCCGGCCTGCCCATGTTTGGCCATGGCCAGATTGAAGGCTACAGTGAGAAGTACGGTATGGAATACCGCCGCGCCTACTGGGACGAACAGCCCGATTGGGAGCTCATCCGGAGGCACGAGCGCGAGATCTTTCCCCTGATGAAGCGTCGCCACATCTTCGCCGATGCCCAGAACTTCCTGCTCTACGACTTCTTCACCCCAGAAGGCTACGTCAACGAAAACGTGTTTGCCTATTCCAACCGCTGCGGTGAAGAGCGGGGGCTGGTGGTCTACAACAACAAATTCGACAATGCCCACGGCTGGATACACACTTCAGTCGCGTACTCGGTGAAGACGGGGCAGGGTGATGAGCGCACGTTGGTGCAAAAGAACCTGGGTGATGGTCTCGGGCTGCACAATGACGAGAACTACTTCTGCATCTTCCGTGACCACGTAGCGGGGCTAGAGTACATTCGCAACAGCAAGGAGCTCTTCGATCGCGGATTGTATGTCGAGCTGGGGGCATTCAAGTATCAGGTATTTCTCGATTTCCGCGAGGTGCACGACGATGCGGCACATCACTATGCCGCCCTGGCAGCCAGCCTGGGCGGGCGTGGTGTTCCGAGCATTGATCATGCCCTGCACGAGATGTACCTGCAGCCGATCACAGAACCATTCAAAGCGTTGGTCAGCGCAGACACCTTACGCCGCCTGTTGGACGCCCGGGTGAGAGATGCCGGCACACAGCCCGATGAGAGCTTGTTGGGCGACATCCAGCAGACGATGGCGCGTCTGCTCGGCGAAGCCAGGCGCCTGGGTGGCGACGCCGGCGATGAAGCGGAGCTGGCCAGGCAGGCGCGTCGGGAGCTCGAAGTGATCCTCAGACTACCTGTTCTGATGAACAGTCTGCCTATATTCGCCGCATCGCCGCGTGTTCGAGAGCAGCATCGCTCTGCCGTTGGCTATCTGCAGGCCAGGCTCGATGACGATCCGACCATCTGGGGCACGCTCTTTGCCTGGTGGTCGGTGCATAGCCTGGCAGCCATCGTCTCGCCGCACGACTTCGCCCAACAAAGCCGCAGTTGGATTGATGAGTGGCAACTGGGCAATATCATCGCCGCTGCCCTGCAGGATCTGGGCATTGCCGAGGTACAGGCGGCTCAAGCCGTTATCCTGGTCAAAGCACTGACCGGCCATCAGCAGTGGGCCGAGTTCATTGGTGCTGGGGCAAGGTCAGCCGGGATGACACTGCAGACATTACTCGAAGATGGCGACATACGGCAATTCTTGCAGGTGAACCGTTTCAACGACGTGTTATGGTTCAACAAGGAAGCATTCGATGAGTTGCGGTGGTGGCTCTTTGTCATCGCAACGGTAGCCATACTAAGCAAGGAGACAACAGCAGAGACGAGCGTGGCACAGATAACCACCTGCTACGACATTATTGAGCAATGGCGCGCTGCACAGGAGAAGTCCGGCTATCAGGTGGAGAAGCTGATAGCCGCGGCCCAGAGCAACGGCTGATGACAAAACGCCCAATGCCCGGCCAACAGCGGGTGTTCTGAAAAAGGAGGTTTATCACATGGCAAAGGTACGAATGAGCAAGGGTAAGTTCAACGGCATGAATGCCGTCGCTGACAAGAATGGCATCATTGCCGCCCTGGCAATGGATCAGCGGGGCTCACTGAGCAAGATGATTGCTACGGCCAGGGGTAGCGAGGCCACTGCCGCCGAAATGGCTGAGTTCAAGACGCTGGTAGCAGAGATATTGACCCCTTATGCCAGCGCGATCCTGCTGGACCCGGAGTACGGTCTCGAGGCAAGCCGACACCGCGCCAGCAATGCCGGCCTGTTGCTTGCCTATGAGAAAAGCGGCTATGACACAACCGTCAAAGGGCGCTTGCCCGACCTGCTGCCCGAATGGTCGGTGAGGCGACTGGTGGAGGCCGGGGCAAACGTAATCAAAGTTCTCATGTACTATGACCCCGACAATGACACCCACATCAACACCATCAAGCACGCCTTCATCGAGCGGGTGGGGGCAGAGTGCATGGCTAACGATGTTCCATTCTTCCTGGAGCCGGTCTGCTACAGCGACGCCATCGGTGATGAAAAGAGCCTGGCCTTCGCCCGCGTCAAACCCGACAAAGTGAAGAAGTACATGCACGAGTTTTCACAGCCGCGCTATGGTGTTGATGTGCTGAAGGTTGAGATCCCTGTGAACATGCGCTATGTGGAGGGCTCGAAGGCAAACACAGATGGCCGGGTTGCCTACACCCGTGAAGAGGCAAAAGCCTGCTTTCGCGCCGCCGCCGCGGCGACCCGCGTCCCGTTCATCTACCTCAGCGCCGGTGTCTCGGACGACGTATTCCGCGAGAGCCTGATGCTGGCCGTCGAAGCCGGGACACCTTTCTCAGGCATCCTGTGCGGCCGGGCAACCTGGCAGGATGGTGTTCCTGCCTATGCTACAGGTGGCGCCGCCGCGCTGCGTGCCTGGCTGAGCGACCGCGGCGTGCGCAACGTCCAGGCACTCAATGAAATTCTGGCCCGCGGTGCCCGGCCGTGGTGGGATTTCTACGGCGGCAAGGACAATATCGAGGTCGTATAGTCCGGGCACACGACCGACACCGCCAGTACGCAAAAACGAATGGAGAACAATTATGGCTCGCATTGCAATTCATGGCTTCGGACGCATCGGGCGATCGGCGCTCAGGGTAGCGCTTGATAAGAACCTGTTCACACCAGTGTCAATTTCCGACATAAAGGATCTGCCCACACTTGCAGCCTTGTTCGAGGTGGATACGAACTATGGCCGCTGGCACGAAGACGTTAAGACAACAGATAAGGGCTTCATCATCGGGGGCAGAGAGATTGCCTACTACGATTCACTGAAGGAATTGCCCGATTGGAAGGCGCTCGGCGTTGATCTGGTCATTGACTGTACCGGCCGGGCAACCACGCGACCCGGCGCGCAGGCTCACCTCGACCGCGGCGCCAAGAGGGTTCTGGTCAGTGCCCCAAGCAAGACACTGCAGGATTGCGACGCGGTGTTGCTGCCGGGCATCAATCTGGAGCAATTCGACCCGCAAAAGCACAGAATCATCAGCATGGCCAGTTGTACAACCAACGCCTTGGCGCCGGTTGTCAAGGTCGTGCTAGAGACCTTCGGCATCAAGTATGGCCTGTTCTCGACCGTTCACGCCTACACCAACTCGCAGTCGCTTACCGATCAACCGATGAGAGACCGACGCGACTCATGGGCGGCTGCCGAAAACATCATCCCCTCATCTTCGGGCGCGGCGCGTGCCCTGCAGTTCATCTGGAAAGACCTGAAGATCACGGGAAAGGCCTACCGCGTGCCGGTGCGCACGGGCAGCATTGCCGAGCTGAATCTGATCGTCGAACGCCCGACCACGGTAGCTGAGGTGAATGATGCCTTCCGCAAAGCTGCCGCCGCTCCGCCCCTCAAGGGCATCATGGGTGTGCTGGAAGAGGAATGGGCTTCATCACGCATTGTCGGAGACCGACACTCGTCCATCGTTGATCTGCCGCTAACCCAGGTGCAAGAAGGCAATATGCTGTCCGTTGCCGCCTGGTATGACAACGAGATGGGCTATTCGGCCAGGCTCGCCGAGACGGCAGCGCACATCGCCGTGTAGACGCCCCATGACGACGTAGTCAACAGCAAAGTGGCTGCCACCCTGCTGGGCGTGGCAGCCCAACCATCTGTCTTGATAGCCGAACTATCGGCGCGAGGGAGACGATGTCCACAGTCCAGATTCCTCTCCTTGTCCATGCCAGCCACGAGGCCGGTGTGAAGATGGGGGGCATTGGCGCCGTGCTCGATGGCCTGCTCGGCTCACCAGTTTACAATGCCGCCGTCGGTCGCACGATTCTTGCCGGGCCTATCAACGTTCAGGACCGGCAAGAAATGGATCGCCTGACGACGCCCGCTAACGGCCTCACTATCCTCTATTCCTCAGTCCACCGTGTCAATAAGGTAGCCCAGCACCTCGCCGATGCTCTGCAGGCCGTCGAAGAACAGATGCATGTGCGCTTCATCTATGGACGACGCCGATTCGGTGAGTACGAGCACGAAGTTATCCTGGTTGATGCCCAGAGCATCAAAGCTCAGGTGGTCAACGACTATAAGTATGCTCTCTGGGAGAGCTGGCGTCTGCCGAGCGACCGCTATGAAAGTAATCGTGAATACAACTACTACCTGAGTACCGGCGAGCCTTTGTGTGCCGCCCTCGACGTCATTACAGCGGACATGCCCGAGGATGCCGGCCGCTACATCATTGCCCACGAGTGGTTAGGGATGCCCCTTGTACTCAGTGTCCTGCTACACTGCCCTGACCGATACAAAACGGTCTTCTACGCCCATGAGGTAGCAACGGCCCGATTGCTCGTCGAAAACGACAAGGGACACGACACGCGTTTCTACAACGTCCTGCGCGCCGGTCTGGCCCGCGGCCATTCACTGAGCGAGGTCTTTGGCGACCAGTCCTGGTATTACAAGCAGCCCATCATTGAGCGTGCCACGCTCTGCGACGGTATATTCGCCGTCGGTGATCTGGTACTTGATGAGCTGCGCTTCCTTGGGGGCAATTTCAGATCGGCGCAGATCAGCCTTGTCTACAATGGCGTGCCGGATGACCAGATAACCATAGAGCAGAAGCAGCACAGTCATGATTTGCTGCAAGACTACGCTGAGAATCTGCTAGGATACAGGCCTGATTACGTTTTTAGCCATGTCAGTCGTATGGTACTCAGCAAAGGGCTGTGGCGTGATATTCGCGTGCTCGAACATCTGGATGGCCTACTGGCGGCGGCGGGGAAGCAGGCCGTGCTGTTTGTTGTTTCCACGGCGACACCATCCGGTCGTTTGCCTGCTGACGTCTACCGGTGGGAGCGCGAATACGGCTGGCCGCTCTGGCATCGTCGGGACAATGGTGACCTTGTCGAGGACGAGGTAGACTACTTTCTGAAGACGCTACAGCCGTTCAATCTGATGAGCCAGGCAATCCGTGGCATCTTGGTGAATCAGTTTGGCTGGAGTCGTGAGCGTTGCGGGCGGCGCATGCCGGCGGAGATGACGTTTGCCGATCTGCGGGCGGGCACGGACCTGGAGTTCGGTCAATCCATCTATGAACCGTTCGGCATCGCCCAAATGGAACCACTGTCGGCCGGTGCCCTTAGCGTGGTTTCGAACGTCTGCGGTTGCACCGGCTTCGTCAACAAGGTGGCAGGTGATCGTCTCCTGGCCAACGTGGTTATTGCTGATTATGTAACGTTGCCCCCATATTGGCAGATACGTAGTCCATGGGATGCTCTTTGGATCTCTCAGAGTGTGCGCGAGGATGTCGAGGCACGGCATAGCCAGCAGGTGGCGCAGTTGGTTTTCGAGCGTTTACCGCGCGACGAGGCCGGCACGGCGCATCTGCTTGAGACAGGTCAAAACGTTGCCCGCGCCATGGGATGGAACGTGGTTGTGAGAGATTACCTGCTGCCTGCCCTGGCAAAACTGTAATAGACCCGCGATGTCTCACAACACATTGGGAATCTGGATAGATTGCAGAGGTGAGTTCACACATGACGGTGCATCCCTTGGCCGGGCAACCGGCGCCGCCAGAGCTGCTTGTCAACGTGCCACGATTAGTGAGTGCCTACTACACACAGAAACCCGATGCAGGTGATCCGGGGCAACGGGTCGCTTTTGGCACGTCAGGTCATCGGGGATCATCACTGCAGAATAGCTTCAACGAGGATCACATCCTGGCGATTTGCCAGGCTATCTGCGAGCTGCGGCAGTCGAAAGGCATCAACGGCCCGCTCTACCTGGGCATGGATACGCATGCCCTATCAGAGCCGGCCCATGCAACCGCCCTGGAGGTGTTTGCCGCCCACGGCATTGACGTTATGATTGCAGCCGGGGGTTACACCCCGACGCCGGTGATTTCCCATGCTATCCTGACATACAATCGTGGTCGAACGTCTGGCCTGGCCGATGGTGTAGTCATAACGCCATCGCACAATCCACCGGACGACGGCGGTTTCAAATATAACCCACCCGAAGGCGGGCCGGCAGACAGTGAGACGACAAAGACCATTGAGACTCGTGCCAATGAGCTCTTGCTGCAGGGCCTGCATGGCGTGAAACGGCTGCCGCTGGCCAGGGCGCTCAAAGCCTCGACCACACATGTCTATGACTTCATGATGCCCTATGTTGCTGATTTGGGCAATATCATCAACATGGAGGAGATTGCTGCGGCGGGCCTGAGAATCGGTGTTGATCCCCTGGGCGGCGCCGGTGTGGCTTTCTGGCAACCCATCGCCGATAGATATGGACTGAACATTGAGGTCGTCAATCGGCGTGTTGATCCAACCTTCTCGTTCATGACTGTGGATCGCGACGGCAAGATTCGCATGGATTGCTCATCACCCTATGCCATGGCCGGTCTGATTGCCCTAAAAGACAGATTCGACATCGCCTGTGGCAACGATCCAGACTACGACCGTCACGGCATCGTGACACGTTCAGCCGGACTGATGAACCCCAACGCCTATCTGGCAGTGGCCGTTTGGTATCTTTTCCAGAATCGTCCTGCCTGGAGCAGGCAGGTGGCAGTCGGCAAGACGTTAGTGTCTAGTTCTATGATTGATCGCGTTGCCGGGCTGCTTAGGCGGCGCTTGTGCGAGGTGCCTGTTGGCTTCAAATGGTTCGTCCCTGGACTTCTTGATGGCTCGCTTGGCTTCGGCGGCGAAGAAAGCGCCGGGGCATCATTCTTGCGCCGCGACGGCACTGTCTGGACGACGGACAAGGATGGATTCATCATGGATCTTCTGGCTGCAGAGATGACGGCCAGAATGGGACGAGACCCGGCCGAGTTGTATACGAAGCTGGAAGAACAGTTCGGACGTATGGTCTACGAACGCCTGGATGTGCCGGCAACAGCGCAACAGAAAAGGGTGCTGGCCAATCTGTCGCCTGATCTGGTGACAGCACAGGCGCTGGCCGGCGACAGGATAAAGGCGAGACTGACACGCGCACCCTGCAACAATGCCCCCATCGGTGGGCTTAAGGTCGTCACGGATGGTGGCTGGTTTGCGGCGCGGCCGTCAGGTACAGAGGATGTCTACAAGATTTACGCCGAGAGCTATAAAGGCGACGAGCATTTGCAGAGGATCTTGCAGGAAGCACAAGGGATTGTCGCTGCTGCCTTGAGTGCAGCCGGAGTGTAGCATTCGGCGAGCAGGCAGCACATGAGGAGGAAGACGATGCCGAGCATGAATGATGTGCTGGGTGTGATCCTGGGCGGAGGACGCGGGCTGCGGCTATATCCGCTGACTCGCGAACGGTCCAAACCGGCAGTGCCCATTGCCGGCAAGTATCGGCTGATAGACATTCCCATCAGCAATTGCATCAACTCAGGCATCTATCGCATTGCCGTGCTCACGCAATTCAATTCGGTGTCGCTCCATCTGCATATTGTCCGCACCTACATCTTCGATACCTTCCATGGTGGATGGGTGCAAATCCTGGCCGCTGAGCAGACTCCTTCCTCCGAATCGTGGTATCAAGGCACGGCAGACGCCGTGCGCAAACAGTTGGTCGAGATCCAGTCAACGGGCTGCAACTACGTGCTCATCCTGGCTGGTGATCATCTCTATCGCATGGACTATGCCGCCATGGCTCAATTCCATTGGGATCATCAGGCCGACATCACGGTAGCCGTGCAGCCGGTACGCCGAGATGATGCGCCGCGCCTGGGCATTCTGAAACGAGCGCCCGACGGACATATCGTAGACTTCGTAGAGAAGCCAAAAGACCCGGCCATACAAGCCTCGCTGGTAAGTCGCGATGATCCGGAGCGCCCCTTCCTGGGCTCCATGGGTATCTATCTCTTCAAGACCAAGGTTCTGGTTGATCTGCTGACCAATTCCACGGACGACGATTTCGGCAGTCAGGTGATTCCCAGGGCAATCAAGTCGCTCGATGTGTACGGCTTTGACTTCGAGGGGTACTGGGTGGACATTGGGACGATTCGCGCCTTCTACGAAACTAACCTGGCTTTGACCCGTCCAGACTCACCCTTCAACCTCCATGATCCCGTGCATCCCATCTTCACACGTCAGCGTCACCTACCAAGCTCCATCATTGACGGGGCCACCCTGACCAACGTCTTGCTTGCCGATGGCTGTCACATCTGCCGTGCACACATCCGTGATTCGGTTGTCGGTCTACGCAGCTTTGTTGATGACGATGTGGAAATGAGCGAGACGGTGATGATGGGGTCAGACTATTATGACCCGGAGGGATACGCCCCGCGAGGCGGCGTACCCTTGGGTATCGGCAAGGGTAGCCATATCCAGGGCGCCATCATAGATAAGAATGTGCGTGTTGGCCCTGGTGTGGTGATCCGGCCATTCCCGCCCGGTGTGGATCTCGATCGTCCCGATTGGGTTGTGCGCGACGGCATCGTGGTGATTCCCAAGAACACAATCCTGACGGCCGGAACGTACATCGGGCCTGACCCACGTCCTCTCTGATTCGCATAGTCATGATCTCCGGAGCGAAAAAACATGCGCGCTCCAGGGATTTGCTATCAGCCCCCAAATGTGGCCGCCGGGTCCGGCAGAGTGCGCTTGATCTCCGCCAGCCGGTAGCCAAAGCCTGGGCCGCGCAGACTGGATAAATCAACTGCGCCATTGCGCCGACGGTAGAGCCCAGGATGCACTGCCTCCTCTGCCAACGACGCGTCCGGATAAAACTGCATAGCATTCGTCTCGACGCCCATGATCGTTCCGGCGTGCGCAGCCAGAAGCAGGTGAGGAATCTGAGCCAGCATCGGATTTGTAAGGTCTTGTACCATCAGCGTCATACCATGAGCTTTCGCCCAACACAAGGTAAGAAGTGCTCCCGTCTGCGTTTTACAGGTCTTCAGTGCAACCCCTGACCAGCCGAGTGTCCGTCCTAACCGAACTAGGCGCCAGTCGTGAGCGCTCTCATCCATGAACAGCGGCTTGCGCGCTGAGACAGAATGCACATCTATACAATTCGCCTCGAGATCGTAGGGAAATGGCTGCTCGACGTAGAGAATCATGCCGTAGATGCGCGGCTGCTCGATCATGAGCCGGTCAAGAATGCCGTTCACGTAGGCAGGATCGGTCACGGTGCAATTGAAATCGGCTGTCATCCATTCCACACCGTGCTCAATAGCAATGCGGCCAACGTGCATCAGCCGCTCGTAGTCCCAGGCGGCATCGGTGCCGCACAGCTTGACCTTCAAGCATTTCAGGCTGTCGCGTTCAATCCAGTCAGGCAAGACAACAGGGTAGCCATCCTTTGGCTCTCTGCCTGTCAGCTCCTGTGCCTCCAGCGGATCAAGCCCGCCGACCAGATGCCAGGCGCGCAGGGTCTGGGGAGCCGGCCGCACCAGGTAATCCTGCGGATACCGGTTCGCAAAAGACACGGCCGCCCCCTCTGCCGGTATGAGAAAGGCGCGCAGATCGCGGTTCATGTGTTGCGGGCCATAGAGATCGTAGATGGGGCGGCCCAGCAGGATACCGTAGGCATCGTGCAAGGCGATGTCGAACAACGAGCAACAGACGAGCGCAGCCAGCCACGGCATCGCTTCACCGGCAGAACGCCCGGCGTTAAATGTGCTGAGCAGATTCGGCAACACCTGTTGCTGGAAATCGTGCCCAACCTCCAACGGGTGGCCATAGACAGGAAAATCGGCCCATGCCCTGGCGAGACGCACACAGAACTCTTTGAGCGCCCTGTGTCGCTCTTCATATGATGTGGCGCTGGGCCAGACCCATTGGACACTGAGCGGCGTCTCGCCCCATCCCTCGGCGCGGTGCCCCTGCCGACTAACGATGCGCACACGCACACGGGCACAGGTCACCGACGTCAGGGTTTCCGCCCCAAACTTAAGGGGCACACGAGTCTCCACCGGCAGGAAATAGAGTTCTGTTCCGACGGTGCGGATATCTGTCGCCTTGCTCATCTTACACTTTCACGCGGCTATGCTTACCCAAACAAAGACTTGGCAAACGCCAGGTCTTGCACTGCCAGACGATCCGCGTTGGCGGACGAATACTCCGCCGTCAGGCAGACCACACCCTGGTAGTTGCGTCTCTTTAGTTCGGCGGCCACCACCGGCCATGAGGCCAGGCCATGCCTGCCTGATGTCCAGTAATGCTCCCAGGTCGCGTATTCGGCCTCCGGCCCATTTGTGCGCCGGTAAAAGGCATTTTTGAGGTTGACCATACACAGCCGTGGCCACAGGATATCGAGAGCATGTTGCGGGAGACCACCACAGAGCGCTTCATGCGCGGCATCCCACACGGCAGCGACGTGCCGTGGGTGGTACTTCTCAATCAGATGCAGCAGGGCATGGGCGTTGGGAACGAAATGACCGACGTGGTTCTGCACACCGATCGTTACCTTATAGCGGTCGAGGAGTGGTACCAGGGCGTCGTATTCCTTCTGAATGGCACGTTCTGCGTCCAGATAATTTGTTCCTTCAGGGATACGTGCCATGGTGCGGATGATGGGTACGCCGGCCTCGGCGCAGGCGGCGATGGTTACTTCATCGGTATTGCCGGCGATACTGTAGATGTTGACGCCTGCTGCCGCCATGGTGCGCGCCGCTGCCGGTAACAGCCTGCCGATCTGCTCCGGCTCGATCTGGAAGCCGGGGCGCACCGGTAGCTCAATGCCGTCGTAACCCATGGTGTGCACGAATTCCGCCAGTCGCGGAATAGGCATTGTTTTCCACGGCTTGGTGAAGACGGAGAATGTTATTCCTTTCATGAACAGCCCTCCCCAATCGTCATGTCATGCCATACGGGCGAGCATATCACGGGTCACCTGATACTTCAACGGCTCACCCTTAAAGAAACGCTCGGTCTCATCAATCATTGTCGCCATGAGACCGGCGAGTGAATCGCGGGTGATGCCGGCATTGTGCGGCGTCAAGAGGACGTTATCCAGCTTGCGCAAAGGATGGTCAACCGGCAGCGGCTCCTTGTCGAAGACATCCAGCGCCGCCCAGAAACGCCCCGTGGACAATTCGCGGACCAGCGCTGCCTCATCAACAGTCCAAGACCGAGCCGTATTGACGAAAATGGCGCCATCCTGAATCAACGCCAGCTCCCTGGCCCCCAACATGTGGTGCGTCTCATCGGTCACGGGCAGATGGTCGGAAATGATGGGGCATGTGCGCAAGATCTCATGCAGCTCCGCCTTATGGACGCCCAGCTTCTCTGCATCTTCGGCTGATAGATATGGATCAAACGCCCACACGTCGGCACCAACAGCTTGAAAGAGTCTGGCCGCTTTGCGCCCAACGTAGCCCATGCCGAGCAATCCCACTTTCTTGCCGGCAATCTCATAGAGAGGTTCACCTCGGCTGGGTGGCCACTGCTCACCGCTTTTCATACGACGGTCATATTCGTGCGGCCTGCGTAGCCCAATCATGGCCAGGAGCAGGCTGAATTCGGCAACCGAATCGGCAATGCGACTGGCTGCGTGCGTCACTGCAATACCCTTATCAAACACGGCATCGGTGATGAAACCCTTCACACTGCCGGCGGAGTGGGCGATCAAGCGAAGCCGATCTGCATGGGCCAGCACCTCAGGCGTCAGCCTGGCGACGCCCCAGCCTGTGATCACGGCATCTGTGCCGGGGAGTTTGGCGGCCAGGTCAGCACCTGTCCAGTCACGCCCATCCTCATTCATGGTGACGTTGGCAAAGCTCTGCAACCTGGCCAGTGCTTCATCGGTAAGGATGAGATTGCGCAAGGGGCAAGGAACGGTCATGAGAACGTTGATCTTCTGCATGTTTCATCTCCATTTCTGCATCCACGGCTTCACCCGCTGTCATTGCCGGTCTATGGTGGCAGTATCCCCTTCAGCGCTCGTATCGCGTCACGGAAGAGTGCGGGCCCAGAAACACCACTACTGACGCCGGCAACGAGGAGATGGGGTTCAAGGGAGAGAAAACCACTCCAGCCACGCTTCTTGAGCTCGGCCAGCGTCTCTGCTATGCCCCCGTCGCCTCGGCCGGCAACGCAGATCTTGCGCGTCGCCAGATCGGCATCTTTGATGTGCAGATAGCCAATGGTGTCAACAAGCATCGGGAAGGCCTGGATATGGGGCCGCACACCTTCCATGATGTAGTTGCACGGGTCATAGACTGTCACCCATTGTCGACTGTTGAGCGTGCGGATCAGGTCGAGAGCACGCTTGGGCACATCACCGTACAGGCCGTGCTCGTTCTCCAGCCCCAACGTCACGTTACGCCCTTTGGCGGCATCGGCCAGGGCGAACATGCGATCCATGACCTTCTGGCGATAGTGTGCAGCCTGCCCGGCAGGCACGTAGAACGAGAAAACGCGGATGTATGGCGCCTGGAAGAACTCTGCCAGGTCAAGGGCGCGGCGGAAGCGGGCCAGGTGCGGCTCGAAGGGATCATCAATGCCGATCTTGCCGATGGGCGACGCGATGGCCGAAACGCCGAAGCCGCGCCGTTCGAGCTCGGCCTTCACCCGGGCTGCCTCCTCGTCACTCAAGTCAAGCACATTCTTGTTCCACACACCACGCAGCTCCAGATGATGAACACCTTCACTCTCCAGCAAGTCAAGCTGCTCGGTTAGGTCGGGTGAGATCTCATCGCCAAAGCCAGATAGCGTAAACATGTCACACTCCTTCTTGTGAGAGTAACTTCAGGTTGTCCGACGGCCGCCGGTTATCGCATCGTGAGTTTGTTCCGCTCGACGGGCGATCTCTCGAATCAACCCCGAAAAGATCAGACTATGAAGCGGATAAAGAGCGTACCAATAGATAAGCCCCAACAGTCCCTTGGGTACAAAGAATGCACGCTGTGTCAAACTGGCCATGCCGTCAGAGTGAGGGTGCACCTGAAATTCCAGCCAGGCACGCCCGGGCACTTTCATCTCGGCGCGCAGGCGTAGCAGGCGGTTCTGTTCCACACGTTCTACGCGCCAGAAGTCCAGGGCGTCACCTGCATAGAGATCAGCGGGATGGCGTCGTCCCCGGCGAAAGCCAACGCCGCCTACAAGGCGGTCAATTATGCCGCGCAACCGCCAGGCCCAGTCGGCATACAACCAGCCGCGTTCGCCCCCCAGACCTGTGAAGATGCGGAAGACACGTTCTGGTGTTGCTGCCACGACCTGATGGCGTTGCTCGACAATGATCCCCTCTGCCATGCCGACGGAGACAGCAGGCAGTGGCACAACAGGAGCTTCTCCCTGGCTGGTGGCCAGGGCGTCGCTCCATGAAGTTTCCACCTGCCCCGCTTCTGTCCGTTCGACGGCCAACAAGAGCGCCGTCGCATAGTCGAGTGGCTGAATCTGGGGGAAGAGATGTCGCGCCGCGTTGTCACGTAGGACAAGCTCAGTACTTAACGCTTCGATCAGCGGGCGGGCAATATCGGCCGGAATGGGCGTCAGCCAATGCAACCATGACGCCGACAGGCGCGGCGACAACAACGGGAAGGGAAGGAAGAGACGCCGCAGGCCGCGGGCACGGGCATAGGCCATCATCATCTGGCTGTAGCTCAGGACATCTGCTCCCCCAATCTCGATCACCTGTCCGATGCTCTGAGGAGTGTCAAGGGCAGCGATCAGGTAGCTCAGTATATCGCGGATGGCAATTGGTTGCACACGGGCATAAGCCCAGCGCGGACATGGGATCACCGGTAGCCGCTCGGTTAAATTGCGCACAATCTCAAACGTAATGCTTCCCGAACCGAGGATGGGGGCGGCACGAAATTCGCTAACCGGCACTCCTGCCTCGCGTAGTGCTGCACCAATCTGCAGGTACACGTCGGCCTGTCGCGACGAGTGAGGTGTCACATGGCGCAGGGCGCCGAGATAGACGATACGCTGGACACCGGCTGCGCATGCCGCTTGGCCAAAGTGCCGGGCAGAGGTAACGTCGCGATCCTGGACATCAAAGCTGCCATGAGCACCGTGTATCAGGTAATATGCAACCGCGACACCTGACAGCGCCACCGGCAGCGTTTGTGGCTGGAGAACATCCCCTTCCACGACCGTGATCTCTGACAACCACGGACGTCCCTGCAAGCGCTCGCGATCGCGTACCAGGGCGCGGACGCGGTAACCCGCATGCAAGAGCCGCGGGATCAAGCGCCCGCCAACGTAGCCCGTTGCACCAGTGACCAGAACCGGCATGTTACGTACCTGCAGGCTACCCTCCACTGCCGTGCATCCAACAGCAACCCGACCGATGAAGGCCTGGTGTCATCGTCTGGCCCGAGCACAAACACTCTTTCGCGCATCCTGCACACATAGGGTAGCAGCATGCGCTGGCATTGTCAAGTTGTAACATCTGGTGATTGGACACATCTGCGTGGCGACTAAAGCCGCACCTACGATGGAGCATTGAAGCGTTTACCCCTTGCGCATGGTCAGACCGTGTGCTACAATCCCCCCTACAATGCTCCTGGAACATCTCAGCCTGGCCAATTTCCGCAACTATGCTCGTTTGGAACTGGATATGCCGCACAACGTGGGGCTGCTGGTTGGCGAGAATGGCCAGGGCAAGTCCAATTTGTTGGAGGCGATCTACTACCTCGCCACGACCCGCTCGTACCGCGCCAGCAATGATCGCGAGCTCATCAACTGGCTGGCTACGAACGAGCCGCTGCCGCATGCACGCCTTGTGGCTAAGGTTCACCGCCAGGGTGGCGCGGTGCAATTGGAGCTGACACTCCTTGGGCAGCCGGAAAGGCCAAGCGACGAAGCACCAACCGACGAGGATGGCCTGAATGGACGCCTCTCTCTCTTTCAGCCTCCTACAGCCAGCTTGCAAAAGAAGATCCGGGTCAACGGTGTACCAAAGCGGGCGATTGATGTCATCGGCCAGGTCAACGTGGTGATGTTCGGTCCACAAGACCTCGACCTGGTGAGCGGGGCACCGGCATTACGTCGGCGATATCTCGATGCTACCTTGTGCCAAACCAATCGTCGCTATGTGCGGGTATTGCAGCGCTACAACCGGGTCGTGACCCAGCGCAATCATCTGCTGCGACAGATCAACGCAGGCCATGCTCATCCTGAGGAACTGGCCTATTGGGACGATGAGCTGATTACGCTTGGATCACAGATTATCGCCAACCGGCGCGAGGCGCTTTCACTGCTCGACGGCATGGCCAGAGACATCAACGGCCAGCTTACCGATGGCCAGGAACACCTGCACATTGCCTATCGCTGCAGTATTGAGACCGGTGACGATATTGCCGCCGGCTTTCGCGACGCCCTGGCCCGCTATCGGGCGCGCGACATTCAGGCCGGCATGTCATTATTAGGCCCACACCGCGACGATCTGGCCTTTCTGGTTGATGGTGTGGATATGCGTATCTACGGCTCACGCGGGCAACAGCGCACCGTCGCCCTCTCCCTTAAGTTTGCCGAGGCGCGCTACATGTGTGGCGTCGTAGGAGAGGAACCGATCTTGCTGCTAGACGACATCATGTCTGAACTGGACACCAACCGCCGGCGTTGGGTCCTGCAAGCCATTGAGGGCGGAGGCCAGGTTATTATCACAGCAACAGATGTGGACGCCTACAGTCCACAGTTTCTCGATCGCACCGTCGTGATGCATGTGCGGGCCGGCATTATTGAGCAGATCGGCATAGCGCACTGAAGCCCACAACCTGATGGTCGCTGAATGATCGTCACTTTGGTATGTGTTGTGGAAGGTCGAACATGAGCAGGCAAGGTACACGCCCTCTCACACTCGACATCGAGGGGGACGAGATCACAGCGCTGAAAGCCGCCATCGCCAGTGGACTGGAGGAACTGCGCCACAGTAGCGCCAAAGGCAGTGAGACCTACCAGCGATTAGAGCGCCTCCATGATGAAGTGGAGAGAATGGCCGGGCTGAGAAGTGCCCGGCTGGCACTGCAGCGACAGGATGCAGAGGCTTTGCGCAGCTATGTCATGATGGTCATCAGCATGCGTGGTTATATCGTCGCCCGACCGGCGGCGATCAATGCCCTGACCGCACTGTACGACAAGCTCGATCACCTGCTGCGCGGCAACCGCTGGGCCGAGATGCGCCGGGCAATCGGCGAGATCATGTATGGCATCTTCGTCTATGATAGCGTGCGTATGTTTCGCCGCCAGGAGTCGAGCCTGGAACATCTGTTCGTCCTGATCAGCTTTGGCGACCTGTTGGGTGTGCCTGTTTTGCCGCCCTACTACACGTTGCGCTTGCTGCCGTATGTTGCGCCCCTGATCAATGGCTGGCGGCGGCGTATGCTCCGAGAGAAAGACCTCACCGATGCCCTTTTCTGAAGCACGAAGACCGTGCCTTTTTGTTGTACCGCTGTGAGGCGGGCAGTTGGAAGTTGTCTGTGCAGTGGGCAGGTTGCCCACCATCTCGGTTCACTGCAGAACCTCATTACTTCTGAGGAGGATGCAATGCGTTTGGCAAGCAGAATGGATCGTCTGGGAACGGAGACGGCCTTCGTCGTTCTGGCCAAGGCCAGGGCTTTGGAAGCCCAAGGCCGAGACATTGTTCACCTGGAGATTGGTGAACCGGACTTCGACACGCCAACCCACATTATCGAGGCGGCGGTCACTGCGCTCTACAAGGGCTATACGCACTACGGGCCGTCGGCCGGGCTGCCCGAACTGCGCGCCGTTATAGCCGAACAGGCCGGCAAGGAGCGGGGTGTGACATATAAGCCGGAGCAAGTGGTGGTGACGCCAGGCGCCAAGCCGATCATGTTCTATACAATTATGGCCCTGATCGGCGAAGGTGATGAGGCCATCTACCCCAATCCGGGCTTCCCGATCTACGAATCCATGATCAACTTTATGGGCGGCAAGGCTGTGCCCATCCCCCTACGCGAGGAGAACGACTTTCGGCTGGACGTGCGCGAGCTGGAGTCGCTGATTACGCCTAAGACACGCCTGATTATTCTGAACTCGCCGCAGAATCCCACTGGCGGAGTGCTGACGCGATCGGACATCGAGGCAATCGCCAGGCTGGCCATAGAGCACGACATTATGGTTCTGTCTGATGAGGTCTACAAGCGTTTTATCTACGAAGGTGATCATGTGAGTATCGTCAGTTTCCCAGGCATGCCGGAACGGACGATTCTACTGGATGGGCACTCGAAGAGCTATGCCATGACGGGGTGGCGGCTGGGCTATGGCGTGATGCCGGTTGAACTGGCTGGGCACATTGCCACACTACAGACGAATGCCGTATCGTGCACGGCCACATTCATCCAGCGTGCGGGCATTGCTGCCTTGACCGGCCCACAGGAGCCGGTGAGGATGATGGTGGATGAGTTCAAGCGGCGACGCGATTTGATCGTCAACGGGCTGAATCGGATCAAGGGTTTCCGCTGCCGCATGCCTAAGGGAGCCTTCTATGTCTTCCCCAACATCACAGATACCGGCAAGGACGCCCGCTTTATGGCCGATTATCTGCTAAATGAAGCCGGCGTGGCTGTGCTGTCGGGCACGGCCTTCGGCAGCTACGGCGAGGGCTTTCTGCGTCTCTCATATGCTAATTCTTATGTCAATATCGAAAAGGCGCTTGACCGCATTGCCCAAGCCGTTGCCAGGCTGTAGCCAGCCAGCGGAGTGATTCCACCCGGCCAGGAGGACACAAATTCCCAGCCGGGCCATGATCCGGTAGTGAAGCCTGCTTTGCAGTCTGGCGGTCACCTGTCGTGACCGTTGCCGACGGGCAAGGGGGCATCCTGCCACCTCTGGCATAGAACCAAGACCGGATTTTTCGGCCGCAAAACGGCCGAAAAATCCGCAAAAAGAGTCTACTCCCACCTGCAGAGGAGTGCCTGGGCGCGGGGTAGTCCGGCGAGCGTCTCGCTACCCAAACGCTGAACAGTTGCCTGCAACCGAGGGAGCGGGCCGCTCATCGGGTGATGTAATCACTCACTCGGTCGCACGCTTCAGCCGTGATGGACTCCTGGCCATCGCCCCAGACATGATGGCGCGCCTCATCTAGGATGTTGCCGAGCGCGAGTGCATTCTCACAGAGGTCAGACAAAACAGCAAAAACGGTAGGCAGATGCGGTCAAGATATCAGGGTCAGGCAATACCCATTGCTCTCAACCGCATTCCTGAAGGCAGCATCGTCAAGTTCTAGGCCAAACCCAGGTTCGTGGGGAACGGTTACGCGTCCATCCTGTATCACATAGCCGGGCGCGTCGAGCCCGGCCACGGAAGCCTCATCCCATTCCACGAAAGCAAAGCTGTCACTCGCAGCCGCCAGATGGCATTCAGCGTAATTGCCGTAGAACGTGCCGTAGTGATGGGGAGCATTGAGGCATCGCCATTCATCGAGCTGTTTTGCCAGCGCCAGAAGCTGCGTGAAGCCCCAGGAGATAATATCGCGCTGGACGACGTCAATCAAGCCGTCACGTGCCCAGTCCATCAGCCGCGGCGATGCATCACCCTCGCCATCGGCGATCAGCATCGACAGAGAGTGCTCGCGCATCCACTCCTTCAGGTCGCGATAAAGTACGCCATCTTCGTGAAACGGCTCCTCGATCCAGTACAGGCGACACTCCGCCGTCTCGGCCAGAAAGCGTTTGGTCAGATTGAGGTTGAAGCCATTGTTGGCATCAACCATGATCGTCGCCGCTGCGCCCACGGCCGAGCGCACGGCGTGCACAACGGCAATATCGCGTCGCATACCTTCTTCCAAGGGAAGATGACGCGCCCCCCGCCCAATCTTGATCTTGAAGGCCAAATGGCCACGCTCATAGCCGGCGCGAGCTTCATCGGCAATCAGTGCTGCAGCCGCAGTCGTGTCGGCTAGGTGAAGGTCATCGAAGTACAGACTTGTATCGTAGCATGGAACGCGCAGAGGAGTGGCGACAGCACGGCCGGCCACGGCAGCCGCCATGACGTAAACCGGAAGTCTCATCAGCTTGCCTGCCAGATCCCACAGAGGATACTCAACGACCTTCCAAGCCGCGTCCACTCCGCGCTGGAGTGAAAACACCTCGTCAACCAGCGCGCCAAGCAGTGGCTCGACCTGTTCCCGCGTTACCCGCGAGAAGCCAAATCCGCTGACGCCATCGTCGGTTAGCAGTCGGACAAGGGGGACGCGCACAGTCAGGCCATGCTCCCCAAGCCGGGCGTTGCACCCTGCCTTGCGCGGGCGCACTCCTTCCAGCTCGCCCCGCTCGATGCGTATGATTCGTGGATTACCCATGTCGGACATCCCTCATGATTATTGTGCCGGGCAAGTAGAAACAGCCGCCCGGCGGCGCCGGATGGCTGTTCCTGCCTATGTATATTTCGTTATTGAGATGGTGTTGCCGGAGGAGTTCCCCCCTCAGCGGTAGGCGGCGTAGGCGAGGTCGCTGACGTGGGAGGGCCGGGGGGCGTTGGTAGTGTTGGCGGCAACGGTGCGCCAGCGCCCACCACTACCGGCGGCACACCGCCGAATCGGCTAAGCAGAACGGCGCCGAGCGCCCAACTCAACAGGCCAATCCAGGCTAGCCAGTCAATGCAGCATAGGAAGGGAACGATGTTGAGTGCAGTCATGATCAGGCCCACGATCAGTGTGCCAACAACCACATCGGTAATCGGGCTACGATTCGTCGTACTTGCCGTCTCCATCACACGTTGACCGACCCACAGACCGATGCCGATCAATCCCAGCAGCACGGCAATTGTGGTTCCGGCCAGAACGATGAACGGGCCGATGCAGGTGATTATCAAGAGCAGGGAGAGCGGCAGAACCAGCAGTAGTCCCAGGAAGCCGACGCCCAGGCTCGCACCGGGGTTGTGTATCAGTGTATCCTTTACGATTTCCACCCGGCGCGGCAGCAGGGCAACAGTCACGGCGCCGAGGGCGGCCAGGAACAAGGTGAAGAAAATGCCGCTGAAAATCCCTCCGCTCCAACTCCACGGCTCATACACGAAGCGAAAGCCACGTGGCCATCTGATGTTGATATTGCCTGCGCCACTAAACTGCGACCCCATTACCCGCGCCGTCGGCGCCACCGAGACTTGCGAGAAAACGCTCGATGCGTCTCCCTGCACGACAGCATTCCCACCGACCGAGACGTTGCTGAAGATGGAAAACACACTACCTGTAACCTGCGCCGACCCGCCAACACTGACGCTGCTGAAGACCGAGAACACGTTGCCGTTGACCCGTCCCAAGACGGTGACGCTACTAAAGATGGAACCCACATCACCCTCAACGACCTGATCGGCGCCAATGGTCACTGATTCGAAGATGGAGACAAAGCCTTGCCCTCCCTGGGCCAGGGCAACAGCAGGTAATGATAGCCCTACCACCAAGGCCACCATGACAATCACCATGGTGCGTGCTGCGCGTTGCTTGAGCATGGACAACCTCCTGGCGACACAGATCGCCCTGTCCTCGGTCTCTGATCATCAGTCCCCTATGTGCAATTGCCGACAACAATCGATAGCCAGCGCCGGGCCGTCAAGCCCTCTTCACATCGAGTGTGTTGAACGGCATGGTCGTAGGGATCATCCATAACCTCTTGTCCCTTTTTCCTCAACCTCAAGGGAAAGG
>Ga0272448_1002537_pt1 | contig 22781 bp, 18 predicted proteins | sample YNPCB0191_FD_202220 | JGI IMG/M metagenome (GOLD analysis project Ga0272448, IMG submission 202220) | Hot spring sediment microbial communities from Yellowstone National Park, WY, United States - YNP-CB-019-1 | ecosystem: Environmental > Aquatic > Thermal springs > Hot (42-90C) > Sediment... | reverse complement strand
GGCGCAATCCCGTTCACCGTGATCCCGTACTTCGCCCACTCCGTCGCCAAATGCTTGATCATCATGTTCATCCCGCCCTTGCTCGCGCAGTACGAGATGTACCCGCGCTTCGGCAACCCCAACATGCTCCGCACCGAACTGATGTGAATGTGCTTCCCGCCCCCGCGCTCCACCTGCTCCCGCGCCACCGCCTGCGACAAAAAGAACGCCGCCTTCAGGTTCAAGTCCAGCGCGTAGTCCCAGTCCTCCTCCGTGTACTCCAGCGCTGGCGCCTCCCGCAGTATCCCCACGCTGTTCACCACCACGTCTATCTTCCCAAACCGCTTCGCCACCTCGGGCACAAACGCCCGCACCTCGGCCACATTCAACACGTCCAGCGCCGCGCCCCACGCCTTGCCACCCTGCTCGTTGATACGCGCCGCCAGCGCCTCGGCTTTGGCCCCCGTGCGCCCGCACACCACCACCGTCGCCCCGAAGGCCGCCAGTGCCTCGCAGATGGCCGCGCCGATGCCGCCCGCGCCCCCCGCCACAAGCGCCACCTTCCCGCTCAAATCGTACAGTTTGCGATAGTCTTCAAGTGAGGACATGTTCATCTCCTGGTTCGTATTCTGCGCAGCGCATCATGGGGTTTCCAATAATCGATAATCGATTATCCGACAGGCATTATACCACGGTTCTCGCCGCGTGTCAAGGCGCTTGACCGCTCGCGGTGCGCGTAGGGCAGGTTCCCATCCTACCCCGCCCCCGGCGGCCATGGAACGTCGCCCTGCGTGTGTACATTCTCCATTCGTGTGGATTCGTGTTAGTCGTGGACAGCGCGCAGAGCAGCCCTCCGCGGTGAGAATCCCTTCTAGGGGCGGGTTCCCATACCTGCCCCTGCCTCCCGCACGGCACGACGCCCGCTTGCGCACATGCCCGTCGTCGCCTATAATCCCTCCACATTCGGCCATCGGCAAGATTCGCGGCCATGCACGGGAGGCAGCCGTGTCCGCCCAACAAGAGCCGGCATCCGGCAGCGGCATCGCCTGGCACTTGCGCAAGATTCTGGACCTGGCCGACCGCATCTCGCGCGCCTATCACACGCGCAAGTATCGCACGTGGGAGCGGACGGTGGGCCACGCCGCGCCCACCGACGACGGGGGCAAGCGCGGATTCATCCTCATCCAGATTGACGCCCTGTCCCACGAGCACCTCCTGCAAGCCATGGAGCGGGGCTACGCGCCCTTCCTGTCCAGCCTGGTGCAGAGCGGCGCCGCCAGACTGGCCCGGTGGCGCTGCGGCCAACCCACCACCACGCCTGCCGTCCAGGCGGGCATCCTCTACGGCGACAACTACGACATCCCCGCCTTTCGCTGGTACGAAAAAGAGCGCCACGCTTCCGTGGGCTGCAAGTCGCCCGGGTTCATGGCCGAGTTGCAACAGAGAATCGCCGCCTCGCGCCCGGGAATCCTGCAAGGTGGCTCCAGTTATGTCAATATGTTTGACGGCGGCGCCACCCTGTCCCTGCTCACCCTCGGCTCCATCGGCCGCCACCGATTCTTTGAGAACATGCGCGGCGTCGGGTTCCTCGTGCTCCTCGCCCTCAGCCCCTGGCGCATCGCCATCATCCTGGGCCGCGCAGCCTGGGAGTACCTGCTCCATTTCGCGCGACAGGTGCGCGCCCTCTTCTATCCCAGCCTGCGCCGTCCCTACGCGCATCCGTCGCCCTTCCTGAAGGTCGCCAACGACGTCATCTTCCGCGAGATTCAGACCTTCGCCGCCATGCTGGATGTCTATCGCGGCGTGCCGTCCATTGCCACCAACTACAACTCCTACGACGACGTGGCCCACCACTACGGGGCCGACAGCACCCAGGCGTTTCGCACCCTGCGCGCCATTGACCGACAAATCCAGCGCATTGACCGCATGCGCAGGCGTTACACGCGCCGCCAATACGACCTCTACGTCCTATCGGACCACGGCATGACCCCTTCCGTCCCGTTCCAGCACCTGTACGGCCAGACCATCGGCCAGTGGATTCGCGAGCACGTCCAACAGCCCGTGCTGTTGGATGAGGCCGCGTCGGGCGAGGACCTGGCTGCGCTCCGCATGCGCTTCCTGCTGGACGAACTCAAGGGCGTGGAGGCGAAACTCGGCAGAAGGCAAAGCGCCCTCCTGCGCCGCCTCCGCCATTTCTTGCACAGGCGGATTCCCGCGAGCGTGGACCCTTCCGATTGGGATTTGCAGCGCATCAGCGACATCGTGGTGCGCAACTCCGGGCCAGCGGCGCATGTGTACTTCAACGTCGCGCCCCGCAAGTTGCGGCTGGGCGAGATCGCCCTCCTCTACCCCGACCTCTTGTCGGCCCTCCTGGAGCACCCGGGCATCGGCATCATCCTGGCGTCGGAAGCCGACTGCGCCGTGGCGCTGGGCAAACGCGGGCAGGCGCTGCTCACCCCCCGCGGCGCCGAGGTGGAGGGAGAGAACCCGCTGACCCTCGCCGACGAGCCCGACATCGCGGCAGAGCAACTCCGCGAACTGGCCGCGTTCCCCCACAGCGGCGACCTCATCCTGTACGGCGGCTGGCACAGGCCAGGCGTCCTCGTCTCGTTTGAAGACCAGGTCAGCACCCACGGGGGCGTCGGCGGCCCGCAGGACTATCCCTTCATCCTGTACCCGGCCCAGTACCGCATCCCCACCGAGACGATCACCAACGCCCGCCAACTCTACCCCTTCTTCGCCGACCTGTACCTGAATCAGAAGGAGCCGCTGCCTTTCCAAACAACAGGAGACCGCTCGGCGGTGAGCGGTCTCCCATCTGCGAAAGGAGATGTCGCTTAGGTGCGCGCTATGGACGGCACAGCACCTGCCCCACGTAGATGCAGTTCGGATTCGTCAGGTTGTTCCGCACCATGATGGCGTACACCGTCGTGCCCCAGCGAATCGCCAGCGAGTAGAGCGTGTCGCCGCGCTGCACCACGTAGCACTGCCCGGGCGGAGGCGGGGTAACCGTGCACGGGACCCGCAACCGCTGCCCTGCGTAGATGTTGAAGCAGCAGGTGGAGATGCCGTTGATGCTCGCCAGGTACCAGATGGTCGTGCCGAAGCGCCGCGCGATGGAGTACAGCGTGTCGCCGCGCTGCACCACGTACCAGCAGTCCTGCGGCGGCGGTGGCGGCGGCGTTACGCCCGGGATGCACAGCACCTGGCCCACGCGGATCAGGCTCGGGTTCGCGATGCCGTTGGCGGCGGCGATGGCCTGCACCGTCGTGCCGAAGCGCCGCGCGATGGAGTACAGCGTGTCGCCCCAGCGCACGGTGTAGTACGCCGCGCAAGGCCCGGGCGGAGTGGGTGTCGCCGTCGGGCCGGGGGTTGCGGTGGGCCTCGGCGTCGGCGAAGGGCCAGGCGTGGCCGTCGGGCCGGGCGTCCGCGTCGGCGTGGCCGTCGGCGCGGGCGTGTTCGTCGGGCCGCCTGTAACCGTGATGGTGGCGTTCTGCGTGGACGCCGGAATCGGCTGCGTCAGGTTGTTCAGCAGCGACACCGACGTGAAGATCACGCTCGCCGACCCGCCGCTAACGCCCTGGAACACGATGCGCGCCAGGGTACCGGTCCCCGACACGGGCGATGCCGGCGCCAGCAGCGTCATCGCGTAGATGATGGTCCCCGAGGCGTTGTCGGCCGAGTTCACCGCCACGAACCCATCGGCGGGGTTCGGGAAGGTCCCCGGCTGAATCTGCACGCCGGTCTGGTAGGCCAGTGCGTCCTGAACCTGCAAGCGTGTCGGGTCAAAACTGAGCCTGACCTCCACCCCGAACAGCCCCGTTACGTTCTGAATCTGAACGTCCAGGGTAACGGTGCCACCGACGGGTACGCTTGAGGCGCTGGGTATCAGCGCCACCGTTGCGCCATCCGCCCGTGCGACGTCACTCCCCGCGAACGGTATCCCCAACCCCACCAGGATGGTAACCGCTGCCATGAGGAGAGAAACGATGCGCCGGGCCAATGGCATTTTCTCTCTTCCTTTCATGTTCATTCCTCCTTACGACTTTCTGTCATCTTGCGCTCTTGGTGAGGACGGGGGATAGGCCCGGCCTCCGGGGTGGGCCTCAGGCGGCACGCCCAAGGCCCACCCTTTTGCACACTGCGATCTACTGAATCCGGAGCATCTTGGAATCCGGATCAGCGCCGATACCGCGGATCGGCCCCAGCCACAGGGACCCGTCCTGAGCCTTCACGTCCAGCGCCACGGCCTGCGCCGTCAGCAACTGCACGTTGCCGAAGCGGAGCATGGTCGGCCCGGACTTCACGCCCTTGAACGTGATTCGCGCCAGCACGGCATTGCCCTGGAGCGCCGGAGTCGGATCCAGCAAGGTGGCGGCGAAGCGGATCACGCCGGCGGATGTGTCCACGGAGTTCAGCGCCACAAACGCGCCGCTCCCCGCGAACACCTCGCCCACGCCAATCTGCACGCCGTCCTTGTTCGCATCCGCGTCCAGCACGCTCAGCGCCGCCGGGTCGTAGCGAATCTCCAACTCGCCCGCGTACAGGTCGGCCACGCTGCTCGCGACGACCTCAACCGTCGTCTCGGAGCCTGCGGGCACGATGCGGAACGAAGGCGAGAAGCCCACCTTGGCCTGGCCGCGCGCTGCCGCGGAGACCTCCGCGACGGTTACCCAGGCGGTCGGGCCGGTCTTGTTGTAGTTCGCGCCCACCAGCACCAGGTCAATCAAGTTGCAGGTGCCATCGCCGTTGATGTCGGCGCGAGAGTCCGCAGGCGGCGTGGAGCCGTACATCGCGCCCACGATCACCAGGTCCACGATGTTGATGGTGCCATCGTTGTTGGCGTCGCCGCCCAGCAGCATCGTGCTCCCGATGTTCACCGACCCAGAGGCCGGCACGACGACACCGGTCTTGCGGGCCGACAGGTAGCCCGGCTTGCTCGCGGTTACGGTGTAGGTCCCCGCAGGCACGCCGGCGATGGTGAAGTTACCGTTGCTGCCAGTGGAGACCGGCGGCAACGCGCCCGCCGCCACGGACGTGCCGCTATGATCCGTCCGCGACTGGAGCGACACCTGGCCGGTGATGGAGCCGGTCGTGATCACCACCTCCAGCGACCCGCCCTGCGTCGTGCTGCACAACTGGACGCCGTTGCGGTCCACCAACTGGCCCAGGGTGAACGCCACGTTGGCGGTGCCGGTGGCGAGGCCCATGAAGTGGATGGTGGCCACCACGCCGCTGCCGCTCACCGGAGGCGCCGGGTTCTGGAGCGTGAAGGTGTAGCGTATCACGCCGGTCCCATTGTTGGCCGAGTTGTTCTGCGTGTACCCGCTGCCGACGGGCAGGAACGGCCCAGGCGTGATCTGGACGCCGGGCGTCGCCGGGTCATCGTCCACCACCTGCACGCGGGTGTAGTCAAACGAGAGTTGCAGGTCCACCCCGTACAGGTTGGAGACGTTCTCCACGCGGACGTCCACGGCCACCGTCTGGCCCACGCCCACCGTCTGCGTTGTCGGCGACAGGCGGATCAGCGCGCACGTGCTGACGAAGATGTACGCGGTCTTGGTCTCCGTGTCCACGCCGCAAGGGCCAGAGACGGTCAGCGTTACGGTATAGACGCCTGGCAGCGTGTAAACGTGCGTCGGGTTCTGCTGTGTAGACGTTCCGCTGTCGCCAAAGTTCCAGGACCACGATGTGATGTTGCCCACCGACAGGTCCGTGAAGTTCACGGTCAGCGGAGCCTGCCCTTGCGTGGGCGTGGCGCTGAAGTCCGCCTGCGGCGGCGAGCACGCCTCGGTCGTGTTGATGTAGATGTCCTTCGGATCCGTCGGGTCGTACCAGAACATCACCCTGTACTCCGGCATCTGCGCCGCCAGCGGAGTCGGCAGGTACTGCGTGCACTCAAAGTTCTCGCGCAGGTTGTACCACCACCAGTCGGTCGTCATCAGGTACTTCTCGCCGGCGGGGAACCGAAGTTCGGTGTACTTGTCGGGCGAAGTCCGATACTCGGTGAGCATCCAGAGTTGCGGAACCTGCACGCTCTCAAACAGGTAGATTTCCTTCAGTTCGCCGTAGAACTGCGGCTCGCGGGCCTCGTCCACGATGGAGATGCGGAGCGGAGGCCGCTGCGTGAGCACGTTGCCGATGCAGTTCGGATCGGCCCACAGCATGTACGCGGGGTTGCCCAGGGTCAGTTCCGCGCGGTTCGCCGGAATGATCTGCGGGTTCGGGTTGTTCCAGGTCTCCGGCATGCTGAGGATGTCCTCGCGCACCGTGTGCTGGTAGTTGAACGGCGGCATCACCGAGATCACACTGCCAATTCCGTAGCCCTGCAGGATTTGGCTGTCCTCGTAGTTCGTGAAGTCCTCGGGCTTCGGGACAGGCGTGCGGATGGTGATGTACTTGAACTCAAACGGATCTTCGTTCGGGTACTGGTAGGGGTTCGGCACGGTCATCAGGGCCACCACGTTGTACTCGTGGCCGTCCACGAAGAACCGCTTGAGGTACCACGGGTCGCCGGGCACGAGGTCGTGGCCACCGGTCGCGTTGTCAATGGCCGAGCGGCTGGCGCCCAGCGCGCGACCGATGATGAGATTGACGGTCTCGGTGGCCGAGTTGATCTGGTCCACGTACACGAACCACGCGCCGTTGAGGCTGCCCAGGTTAGTGCCGCCAGCCAGGATGCGACGGTAGCCGGTGCGGTCCACGATGGCCATCTCGCCAGGCCGCAGCGTTACAGGCGAGCCGGGCACCAGGTCGGGGTGCTTGCTGTTGTTGGCGTGCATCCCGCCGCCCGTGTACCACAGCGTCAGGTCGGCCGAGGTCGCGGGCACGGCGATGTTCGCCAGGCTCACCATGTGATCCAGCAACTGGGCGCTCTGGCCGCGCTGCAGATGGACCGACTTGGCGAAGATGACCAACTCATCGCCGGTCAGCGCGGAGCCGTCGGTGTCCAGGTAGTCAATCGCGCCGTTGCCGTTGAAGTCCGCGCCGATGCCGGTAACCTGCTGCAGCGTGTACTCTGAGTGGATCGTAACCGCGTCTTCCAGCCCGTCAAAGTCGGCATCAAAGGTGGTCAGGCCGTAGCCCGCGGAGGGCAGTTGCGCGCCCGGGATGGAGCCGCCGACCGGCTTGGGCAGTTCGTTCGCGCCCGTCGCGATGGGGAAGGCGAAGACGCTCTTGCCCGGCTGCCCTGCGCTGGGCTGATCGTTCATGTCCAGGTACATGTAGGTGAATTCCTGCATGACCGCCGGGAACGTCATCACCTCGGTCGGGGTGATCACAGGCGCAGCGGTTCCCGCGATGGTGGCCCGCACGATCTTGTCCACGTAGGAAGGCTCGTACCACATGCGGGCAAACACCTTCTCGCCCGCGTTCCCTTCGCGGATGGAGATCTGGCGGTACAGATCCACCAGCGGCTCGCCGCCGTTCTGGTACTCGTTCATGTAGGCCGGGTTCAGCGTTACGAAGTCCTTGCGCGGCGCCTGCGCACCGTCTGGATCAAACGGCGCCAGCGGGTCCGTGTACGGCAGCACTTCCACCGGGTAGTTGGCCAGCCGGTCCACGTAGGCCGTTACATCGCCCGCGCCCTTGTTGCCCAGGATGCCGTCGGGCCACGTCCAGGCCTGAATCTGGCCGAGCACAGGCTCGCCGTAAATCCAGTCGCCGTAGATGCGCAGGCCTTCGGTGTCCTTGTACTTCTTGCCGCCCACCGCCGGGTCAAACCAGAACATGATGGGCACCGGTGGCTCGGCCGTGCCCAGCAGGTCGGCCCAGTCGGGCGCGGTGCGCAGCCAGTAGCGACGCTCGGACTGGTAGTTGAAGAACACGCTCTTCAGCAGGTACAGGTCGGGATTGCTCTGTCCCGTGATGGCCTCGCGGACATCGGGGAACACCAGTTCCGTGTACCACCACGGCACGGTCATGAACTGCCGCGTGGTCCAGAACTGGCCGCCGTCCTCTACCCGCTCCGAGTACAGTTCGCGCAGCATGCCCAGGAACTGCGGGTTCTTGGCCTCCTCCACGTAGTAGAGGCTGGTCTCGCGCGCGTCGGTGTACGGGCTATTCGGGCCGTAGCCCACGTAGGGCAGGGTCTTGTTCTTCTGGAGAATCGGCGGAACCGGCCCTACCAGCCGTCCGACGGACTTGACATTGATCTCCCAGCGCTGCTGCACCGGATCCCAGATGTCGTACTCGCTGAACTTCTGGATGGCGTTGATGTCCTGGATGTAGTAGTGCTCGTAGTTGTACGGCGGCAGGACAGACAGGTTGTCGCCAACCAGATAGGGCTGGAGTTGCACCGAGTGCTGCGCGATGCGAACCGGCACCTTCGGGATGGGCGTGCGGATGGTGATGAACTGGAACTGCGTTACGTCGGGCACGAAGTTGTAGGGGTCGTAGGCCGGGTCAATGAACCCGTCGTTGTCCACGTCCAGGTCCGCAACCGGCCCGAACGACCCACCGGGCGCAGTGCCACCGTTCCGGGTCATGATCGCCACCACGTTGTACTCGTGGCCATCCACGTAGAAACGCTTGAGGAACCACGGGTCGCCCGGGCGGCGGTCTTCGCGGTACATCCCGTCTTCCATGGCGCTGTGCGTAGCGCCCACGGCGCGCCCCACGATGAGAATCGCCTGGTTTTCGTCGCGGTCCACGCCCTGCAGATACACAAACCACGGCCCGGTCGGGAAGCGGGTCATGTTTGTGCCGGGGCCGCCGTTACGCACGGCACGGATGAGTTGAGCAGGCCCTTGCGAGCCGGCCAGCACCATGTCGCCGATCTGGAGCGTTACCGAGGGGAAGGGCCGCGGCGTCAGGTCGCCGGTGTAGTAGATGCCCAACTGCACGCCATTGTCCGACACCTGCTCCACCATGGCCAGATGGTCCAGGAACTGAACGCCTTTGCCCCTTTCAATCGGCGTCGCGCCCAGCCGCAGCACGGCCAGTTCGTTGCCGTTCAACTCAAGGGCGTCGCGGTCCAGACGGCTGATGAGGCCATCGCCGTCAAAGTCCGCCGCGATGCTGGTCAGCGCGTACAGCGAGCGCTCGCTCTCCACGTGGACGATGTCGGGCACGCCGTCAAAGTCGCCGTCCAGGCTGGTGAGTCCATACCCGAACTGCGCGTTGGCCGACGTCATGTCCACCGCGCCGCCCTGGGTGAACAGGTCCTCGTACTTCATGCCCACGGGGAACACGAAGGACGTGCCCACGTTGCCCCAGGTCGGGAGTGGCGGAGGCTCGGCCGTCAACTGCTTGCCCTCCATCAGCAGGTAGGTGAACTCCTGCATCAGGGCCGGATACCAGACATCGGTAACCGGCATGGTGGGCTCAAACTCCCACCTGGGCGAGGCGATGTCCAGGATCCCGTTGCCGTTCAGGTCCTTGTCCCAGTGCTCCGGCTCGTACCACATGCGGAACCAGACCTTCTCCGAAGCGTTGATGGGGGTCAGGATCTTCTGGTACAGCCCCTTGGCCCAGTTCTCGTCGCGGGTCGCGCCTTCGTACATCCACGCGGGATTGAAGGTTACCAGGTCGCGACTGGGGGCTTGCGCGCCTTCGGGGTCAAACACGGACATGGGATCCGTGTAAGGCGGATCCTCGGGCGCTGTGCCGATCACCGGATCGCGTCTGGCAAGGTCGCCTGCCCGGGGGTCGCCTTCTATGGGCAGGTTCGCGCGGCTCCACCCGGTCCCGTAGATGCGCAGGGTGTGGGCCACACCGTTCTGCGCCGTGGGGCCAGATGGAGGCGCTTGTGGCGGCGCTGCGGTAGCCGGCGCCACGCCTGAGGGGACGACCGCCAACAGCATGGACAGGATCACAAGCACAGCCACGATGTTGGCGATCCTTTGGACGATGAATCTCGCTTGCATTTTGCTGCCTCCCTATTGGTTTACTGGCGGTGTGAGAACACCTTTGACGGTTACACGCTGGACCCGACGGAAACGTTTACCAGGCGACAAGCAACAAGGTACAAAACGACCCTGCACGCCATCGTCAGGACGTGTGCACAACACGTGCCAAAGGAGGAATCCCCTCTACTCTTGACATATTATACCACATTTTATGTCGCGTTTCAAGCCCCCTGCGACAATTGGCTCCCGGTTCGCATGGCTCTGCCACGCAACCGGAGACTGGCCCAACCCCTGCAACGCCCAACGGCGCGCAGAGGGGGCCCTGCTACCCTGCGGTCTGCAAGTTCCGTGCCACCCCAGTTTCCCTTCCCCTCGCGGCTGCTGCGAAGTTGCCTTCCCTCTCCCCCTGGGAGAGGGTTAGGGTGAGGGACGCCGCTGCCCCCAGCCCGCAGGGCTTGGCCCCCTCAGCCCGATGCTTTAGCGTCGGGCGGCCACTGCGCAGACACACCTCACCCCCTGCCTTCGGCTTCCCCCTCTCCGCCAGCGGAGAGGGGGATTGAGGGGGTGAGGTCGGCATGCCCGCGCAAAGCCCCTCCGGGGCTACCCCCAGCCCGCAGGGCTTGGCCCCCTCAGCCCGATGCTTTAGCGTCGGGCGGCCACTGCGCAGACACACCTCACCCCCTGCCTTCGGGGATTGAGGGGGTGAGGTCGGCATGCCCGCGCAACACCCCTCCGGGGCTACCCCCAGCCCGCAGGGTTTGGCCCCTCAGCCCGATGCTTTAGCGCCGGGCGGCCACTGCGCAGACACACCTCACCCCCTGCCTTCGGCTTCCCCCTCTCCGCCGGCGGAGAGGGGGATTGAGGGGGTGAGGTCGGCATGCCCGCGCAACACCCCTCCGGGGCTACCCCCAGCCCGCAGGGCTTGGCCCCCTCAGCCCGATGCTTTAGCGTCGGGCGGCCACTGCGCAGACACACCTCACCCCCTGCCTTCGGGGATTGAGGGGGTGAGGTCGGCATGCCCGCGCAACACCCCTCCGGGGCTACCCCCAGCCCGCAGGGCTTGGCCCCCTCAGCCCGATGCTTTAGCGTCGGGCGGCCACTGCGCAGACACACCTCACCCCCTGCCCTCGGCTTCCCCCTCTCCGCCAGCGGAGAGGGGGATTGAGGGGGTGAGGTCGGCATGCCCGCACGGGGCTGACCCCCCCGCGCTACCCGCGCAACACCCCTCCGGGGCTGCCCCCAGCCCGCAGGGCTTGGCCCCTCAGCCCGATGCTTTAGCGTCGGGCGGCCACTGCGCAGACACACCTCACCCACTGCCCTCGGCTTCCCCCTCTCCGCCAGCGGAGAGGGGGATTGAGGGGGTGAGGTCGGCATGCCCGCGCAAAGCCCCTCCGGGGCTGCCCCCAGCCCGCAGGGCTTGGCCCCCTCAGCCCGATGCTTTAGCGTCGGGCGAACCCATGCGCCTTCCCTCTCCCCCTGGGAGAGGGCCGGGGTGAGGGCATAAGGACGCCACCGCCCCTGGGGATTTCTACGCAGCGGCGGGGCTATCCCCAACCCCGCCGCGCACATGGCCTCCTATGGGCATAACGCACGAATTTGCGTTCGGGTGCGCGCCTCACAGCCCCACGCCGTCTATCGCCGCGCCGCAATACTCACATCGGCCATCCCGCACGTGCCGCTCCCGCACCGAGAACCCGAATCGCCCGATCACCAGCCGGCCGCAATTCCAGCAGTACGTATTCTCCTCCCGCGCGCCGAGCACATTGCCGATGTACACGTACCTCAGCCCCACCTCCTTGCCGATGGCCCACGCCCGCTCCAGCGTCTGCACCGGCGTGCTGCCCCGATCCAGCATCTTGTACATCGGGTGGAAGCGGCTCACATGCCAGGGCGTATCCACGCCCAACTCCTGCGCGATGAACGACGCCAGTTCGCGCAGTTCCCCGGCGTCATCGTTGAGGCCCGGAATCACCAGCGTGGTGATCTCCACCCATATCCCCTGCTGCTTCATCAGCCGCAGCGAATCCAGCACCGGCTGCAACCGCGCGCCGCACTGCTGACGGTAGAACTCGTCGCGGAACGCCTTCAGGTCCACGTTCGCGGCGTCCAGGTACGGGTAGAACGCCTCCAGCATCTCCGCCGTCATGTAGCCGTTGGTTACGTAGTTGTTCGCCAGTCCTGCCTGATGCGCCAGCACGGCGATGTCCCGCGCATACTCAAAGAAGATCGTCGGCTCGGTGTACGTATAGGAGATGCTGCGGCAGCCCGTGGCCAGCGCGTCCTCCACGATGTCCTCCGGCGGGACATGTCGCCCCACGATGCGGCCCTGGTCGCGGGGCATCTGCGAGATGTCCGCGTTCTGGCAGAAGCGACACCGGAAATTGCACCCCACCGTCGCCACGGAGTACGACGTGGTGCCGGGGTAGAAATGAAACAGCGGCTTCTTCTCTATGGGATCCACCGCCTGCGAAATCGGGCGAGCGTACACGAGCGAGTAGAGCGTGCCCTGTTGATTTTGCCGCACGCCGCAGATGCCCACCTCGCCTTCGCGGATGGAACAGCGGTGCGCGCACAGGTGGCACCGAACGCGCCCGCCTTCCAGTTTCTCATAAAGCCAGGCCTCTTTCATCGGACTCACCTCCTGAGCGCGAATTGCCACTCGCAGCCCTCGTCGGTCCTGCGGAAGGACACCATTTCCGCGCGGATGCCCCGCGCCTGAAAGAACGCCGCCAGCAGTCCCACCACCACGCAGGGCGGGACCGCGTCGGGCTGGGCCGCCCGCAGCCGGTCCACCACCCCCAGGCACAGGCACGCCCGAAACTCGCAGGTCAGCGCGTCGCCCGATCGGGAGAACCCGCACCCCTCCACAATCCCCTGCGTTCGCAGCCAGTCGCCGAAAGCGCCGATGACTTCGCCCAGGCCGCCCAGCAGTTCGGGGCTGGGGAGATCCAGCCCGTCGGCCAGGCTCCGCCCGTCGGGCGATTCAAACGCGGCCACGATGGCCCGCGTCAATTCGGCTTGCGTCAACGGCGGCTTGCCCTGCGTCGCCAGAGCGTACAGCACGAAGCCCACCAGGTTCCCACGCCTGTCCTGTCCCCGCGCACTCATAGCCACCTCCCGCATTCTTGACAAAAGCACGAGACCTGCGTATTATACCCCATAGGGGTATTTCGCGAGAACCCATTGCGATCCGACCGATGGGAGGTATCAGAATGGACACCAACGATCCGGGCGCTCTGTCGCCGGAAGCCTTGCGCGAGGAACTGGAGAGGGCGCAGCGCGCGCTGGAGGACCTGGAGGAAGAGCGCCTCATGACCATGGGCCAGACCGGAGTCCACATCGGCACCAGAGAACTCCACCGTTTGACCTCCTCGTTCGCACGCGACGAAGCGCGACTGCGGGCCCGCATCCAGGAACTCACCGCCCTCCTGGAGGGGAGCCGATGAACGTCGAGCAGCACATTCGCGAACTCCAACAGCGGCTAGACGATTTGCGGGCGCGCCTGCCCAAACATTCCGTCCCCGCGGCCATGATTCTGGAACTGGAAACGCTGGAAGAGGAACTTGCCGACCTGCAAGCCCACTCCCGCGCAGATTCTAGCACGTCCCAGCCGCCTGCGCAACCGCGCCCGGCGAACTAGGCGTTGACCGAGCCCCAGCCGCGCGACAAGCCCTTGGCGCAGGCGTGCGTGTGGGGGGAGCGAAAGGCGCGCTAGGCGGGCTTGTCGGGCCACGGTCAGGCAGGGGGTAAGTATGGAGACCTGCCCCACGCTCGCTATCCTCGCTAACCGCGAATAACACGAATCCACGCGAAGGGGAACGGGGTGTAGCACCCGCCGGCGATGGAAAGCCGCCCTACGTGTCTACATTTATTCTCCATTCGTGTCCATTCGTGTTATTCGTGGATGGCGGTCTGTAACCGCGAATCACGCCAATCCACGCGAATGGGGAACAGTAGGGGCAGGTTTTCGTACCTGCCCTATGTTTCACACAAAGGCACAGAGACACAAAGGGATAAAGACTCGGATAAAACCCTCTGTGCCTTCGTGTCTTTGTGTGAGGCTTGGCGGCGATGCGAGGCCGCCCTACGTGTCTACATTTGTTCTCCATTCGTGTGCATTCGTGTTATTCGTGGATGGCTCTCCCCTCTGGCCCCGCCGAGAACGGCGCACAGTCGCAAAGACGATTCAGCCCCCTGGGATCGCGCGCCACAGCCCGGGGCCACCGTCTAGGGCAACTCCAGGCCATGGGCCTCTAGCAGCGCCTGTTCGCGCAGGAGGTCGGCGGTCGGGCCGTCGGCCACCACCCGCCCCCGATCCAGGATCACCATCCGTGGGAATAGATCTCGCACCATGAGCAAGTCATGCGTGCTCACGATCATCGTCTGCGTCATCGTGCCCAGCAGCCGTATCAGCATGCGCCGCCCGCGCGGATCCAGCCCGGCCGTCGGCTCATCCAGCACCAGCACCGACGGCTCCATCGCCAGCACGGTAGCCAGCGCGATGCGCTTCTTCTCGCCCGCGCTCAGGCGGTGGGGGACCCTGTCCGCGTAGCCCTCCATCCCCACAGCGGCCAGGGCGCGGCTCACCCGTCGCCGCACCTCACCCTCGGGCAGCCCCATGTACAGCGGGCCGTAGGCCACATCCTCAAACACCGTCGGCGAAAACAACTGGTCGTCCGGATCCTGGAACACCAGGCCCACCAGGGCGCGGACTCGCTTCACATGCTCGCCGGCCACGGGAAGCCCAGCCACCCGCACCCGCCCATCCTCGCTCCCCAGGATGCCGTTCAGGTGCAGGATCAGCGTGGACTTGCCCGCGCCGTTGGGCCCCACGATGGCCACCCGCTCCCCCTCGTACACCCTCAGGCTCACACCGTTCAGGGCCTGCTGGCCGTCTGGGTACCGAAACGAGAGATTGTCCACCTCAATCAGCGGCGCGTGCTCCAATGTGCCCTCCTACCCGAACAGGATTCCCAGAACAGCCAGGAACGCCAGAATCGCCATGCTGCCCGCCAGAATCCCGTACTGGGAAGCCGAGAGCCGCCCCATCGGGAGCGTGCGAACCTCCCCGTCGTACCCCCGCGCCAGCATGGCCTGATACACCCGTTCGCTGCGCTCGTAGCCGCGGACGAACAGATTGCCCACCATGCCGCCGGTAACGCGGGCGCGCCAGGCCAGCGTGCCGCCGCTCTTCGGCCCGATGTCGGCGCTGCGGGCGTCCCGTGCAATCCGCAGCCGATTCACCTCGTGCACGAACAGGAACATGTACCGCCACATCAGCCCAAACACCGCCACCAGCAGGCGCGGAACCCGCAACGCCCGCATGGCCGCAAGGAGCTCGGTGAAGCGGGTCGTCGCCGTCAGCAGGATGGCAAACTGCACCGACAGGTAGGACTTGGCCAGCACCGACAGGAACCGTTCCAGCCCGGGCACGGTCGCGTCCAGCGCCAGCGGCCCCAGGCGCAGGGAACCCAGCGGTGCGCCGGGCGTGGAAAAGACCAGCGGCAGCGCCGCCAGCGCGAACGGCGCCGCGATCAGGCCCCGCGTGAGCGTGAACCCGACGCCCAATCGTGCCGAAACCGCCAGGGCGAGGATCGCCGCCAGCAGCAGGACATACGACGGCCACGCGCCCAGAGGCAGCGCCGCCGTAACGACAATGCTCGCTACGGCGACGACAACCTTCACGCGCGGGTCGGCCCGATGCACCAGGCTCGCTCGAGGACGATAGGGATCCAGAATATCCGGCATCTGCTCTCCGAACTGCACCTACTGTTGCGTGGCCCGACGACGCACCCCCTGCGCCACCAGGTAGGCCGCCGCCGCAACCACCAGCGCGCCCAACACGCCCGCAACGATGGTGGCCACGGCCTCATTCGCAATGCCGGGGAAGACGTAGTCCGGGATGATGTTGTACAACGGCTCGCGGGCCGCCTCCAGGAAGCCGTGCTGCTCGGCCACCCACTCCAGCCCATCGGGGTGCGCCGACGCCAACGGCGACAGCACGGCCAGCACCACCGCCAACGCCACGCCGCCAATCCAAAGCGCCTTCTGCCCGACGGTGGCCTTCGCCGTCCGCGTTACCAGGTCGGGGCGCGCCGCCAGCACGAAGACCAGCGCGCCGGCCGTGATCAGCCCCTCGCCGATCCCGATGAGGGCGTGAATCCCGCCCATGGCCGGCACCGCCACATTCGCCGGCGACGTGCCCGAAGCCGCCAACTGCAACGCGCACGACAGCGCCGCGATGACGATGGACAGCCACGCCGCCACAAACCCGCTCACGGGCAAGGCCCAGCGCCGATTGCCGAAGGCCCGAAGGAGCAACTGGTACGCGCCATACCCCACCAGCACCCCCACAATCGCCATGTTGAACAGGTTCGCGCCCAGCACCAGGATGCCCCCATCCTGGAACAGCAGCGCCTGGATGCTCACCACCGCCGTCATGACGACCATCGCGGCCCACGGCCCCAACAGCGCCGCCGCCAGCGTCGCGCCCAGGAGATGCCCCGAGGTACCGCCCGTTACGGTGAAATTCAGCATCTGGCCGGCGAAAATCACCGCCGCCAAAACCGCCAGCAGCGGAACCTTCCGCTCGTCCAACTCACGGCTCACGCGCCGCAACGCGTACCCGATCACAACGATGGACACGACCCAGAACAGGATAGACACGGGAACCGAGAGGAAGCCGTCGGGGATGTGCATCGGCTGGGAGCCGCCGGAAGGCCCGTAGCCCCCCGCAATGCGCCCGAGGGCCAAGACCGAGGAAACCACCGCGTTGCCTGACATCGTCTCATCTCCTTGTTGGAATATGGCGACCGCGCGATGCTTTGCGACAGGTCTACGCCTCGTCAGTATGCGCCTCCCCATGGGCGCGCGCCTGGCAGGCAGGGCAGATGCCGAAGAAAGCGAAATGCTCGGTGCGAGGCAGATACCCCAACGTCTCGCGCAGGTACTGCCGCACCGGCTCCAGGAGCGAATCGGGGAGCGTCAGCCGTTCTCCGCACTCCAGGCAAACCAGGTGATGGTGCGGATGCTCGGCGATGTACTCGTATTCGTGGCAGTCGCCGCCCAGGTCGGTCTCGGCCACCAGCCCCGCAGCCTTGAGCCACTGCAGGTTGCGGTACACGGTGGGGACCGAAAGCGTGGGGTAGGCAGTAGCCAGTTCGTCCAGAATCTGCTGGATCGTCATGTGGCATCCCGCGCCCTTGATGACCTCCAGGATGGCGAGGCGCTGCGGCGTGAGGCGGTACCCCTGACTCTGCAACTGGTGCGCGACTTTCATGTGATGAGACATGGCTTACTCCTGTAAGCATTTACATCTGAAACCATTATACACAGCGCATGAGGCCCCGTCAAATTCTCCTCACGCGCCGCAATCCTCTCGCCCCGCACGCGGGGAGAGTTAAGGCGGAACGGGGATGTGAGGGGTTCACACCCGCGCGCGCGAGGGTTTCACCGCCGAGGACGCCGGGGGCGCGGAGGGTCACGGATCGGCCCGCGTGTACGCCCGTGCGCACGCCACCCCCTTCTCGCCTCGCACGCGGGGAGAGTTAAGGCGGAACGGGGATGTGAGGGGTTCACACCCCGCCGCAGGCTGGCCCAGCCCCCGAAGGGGGCTTTGTTCCGTCAGCGCGGGGGTTCAGCCCCGCGCGGGCACACGCGCACGCGCCTTTCGCGCCCTCCGCGATCCAAACGCCCCTCGCCCCGAAACCGTGTTGAAAGAGGTCGCCCTTTGACAGAAATCCGACTTTATGATAGGATTTGCCCCGAATATGACCAAAGTCATAGTCGGCACTACCCGCATCGGATAGAATACAGTTGGCAGAAGCGGCGCGCGCGGCATGGCGCAGCAGTCATCGTTCTCGTCCAAGCGCGCCGCCCCACTGCCACGAATTCTCGCAAGGGAAGTGAACAATATGCAGAACGAAATCATCTACATGGACAACGCCGCGACGACACGGGTGGACCCCGCCGTCGTGGAAGCCATGTTGCCCTTCTTCACCGAAAAGTACGCGGTGGCGTCGTCGCAGTTCAGCCACTCGCCCGGCATAGAGGTGCGCGAGGCGCTAGACGCCGCCCGCGCCACCATCGCCCAGGCCCTGGGCGCGGCCAAGCCCGAAGAGGTCATCTTCACCTCCGGCGAGACCGAGTCCAACAACTGGGCACTCAAGGGCATGGCGCGCGCCTTCCGCGGCAAGAAGAATCACCTCATCGTCTCCAAGATTGAATCGCGCTCGGTGCTGGACAGCGCCCAGGCCCTGGAAAAAGAGGGCGTCCGCGTTACCTACCTGGACGTGGACAGCGAGGGGTTCGTGAACCTGGACCAGTTGCGCGCCAGCATCACCGACGACACGTTCCTGGTCTCCATCCAGCACGCCAACGAAGAGGTGGGCACCATCCAGGACATTGACGCCATCGCCGCCATCGTCAAGGAGCGGGGCGTGGCGTTCCACACCGACGCCTCGCACACCTTCACCAAGGTCCCGCTGAACCTCGCCGAGACGCCCGCCGACTTGGTAACCATTACGGCCCACCTGATTCACGGGCCCAAGGGCATCGGCGCGCTGTACGTGCGCGAAGGCACGCCCATCGCCAAGTGGATGCACGGCGGGTTCATGGAGTTCAACATGCGCGGCGGCGTGGAGAACGTGCCCGGCGCCGTGGGCTTCGCCAAGGCCGTGGAGATGACCAGCGCCACGCAGGTAGAGTACATCTCCAGCCTGCGCGATCGCCTGATTGACGGCATCATGGCGCGCATCCCCAAGGCCGAACTCAACGGGCCGCGCCACCGCCGCCTACCGGGCAACGTCAACATCTCGTTCCACTACGCCGAGGGCGAATCCACCCTCCTGCACCTGGACATGATGGGCATCGCGGTCGTAACCGGTTCGGCCTGCTTCAGCCGCTCGCTGGAGCCGAGTTACGTGCTGATGGCCATGGGCAAGACCCACGAACTGGCCCACGGCTCCATCCGCTACTCGCTGAGCCGCTACAACACCGCCGAGGAAGTGGACCGCGTCATTGACGCCACGGCGGAGGTCATAGAGACTTTGCGCCGCATCAGCCCGCTGGGGAAGGATGAGAAATAGACAACAGCCGTTAGCCTTTGGCCTTTAGCCAAGGGCTAGAGGCTAAAGGCTATAGGCCAAAGGCTGACAGCCAAACCCAAGGAGGAACTTATGCCAATCCCATACAGCGAAAAAGTCATTGAGCATTTCAAGAACCCGCGCAACGTGGGCCGCATGGAGGACTACGACGCGAAAGCCACCGAGGGCAGCCCCGCCTGCGGGGACATGGTAACCCTGTACCTGAAGGTGGACGAGGAGACCAAGACCATCAAGGACATCAAGTTTGAGTCCTACGGGTGCGCGTCCAACATCGCCACCGGCTCCATCATCACCGAACTGGCCAAGGGCAAGACGCTGGACGAGGCCCGCAAGATCAGTTGGAAGGCCGCCGCCGAGGAACTGGGCGGGCTTCCCGCGGTCAAGGTGCACTGTTCGGTGCTGGCGGTGGACACCCTGCGCGCCGCCATCCGCAACTACGAGGAGAAGCACGGCCTGGTGGAGGACCGCGAGCCCACGACGGTAGAGGTCGTGGAGAAGCGGCTGCGCCACGTGATGAACCCCCTCACTGGCCTGGACATCGTCAAAACCCACGTGGTCAAGAAGGTGGACGTGAGCAACGGCGTGGTTACCGTGTGGGTGGACCTGGCGCGCGATCACCAGTTCGCCAACAATATTGAGCAGGAGATTCGCGAGCGCCTGGAGCCACTTTGGGACGTGGCCGAGGTGCACGTGATCTTCAACGACGACGAGCAAGAGTAGCCGCGGCATTGGCCGCATTGGAGGTGCGTATGGCGCACATTGTTGTGGATGTGAAGGGCGAGACCTGCCCGATTCCGCTTATTGAGACGCGCAAGGCCCTGCGCAAGGCCGCCGAAGGAGACGTGGTGGAAGTCGTCGGCACCCATCAGGCTTCCAAGCGCGAGATTCCCATGGCGGTCAAGAACCTGGGCCTGCAACTGCTGGACATCACCGACGCGGATGACGGTACCTGGCGAATCCGCATCCGCAAGTAGGCCGAAAGGAGGCCGACCATGGCCGACAAGGCAACCATCATCGTCCACAGTGGCGATTACGATAGGATTTACAGCGCGCTGATCATCGGCACGGGGGCGCTTTCCATGGGGATGGAAGCGTCCCTTTACTTCACCTTCTGGGGGCTCCAGCGCCTGAAGAAGGACGGCCTGGAGGGCGGCCCGCTGTCCAAGATGCACATGCTCGGCCTGGGCAAGTGGATGATCCGCCGCCGCATGCAGAAGGCCAACGTGGCCAAACTGGAGAAACTCATGCGGGAGTTCCGCGACCTGGGCGGCAAGGTCATTGCCTGCGAGATGACCATGGAGATCATGGGCGTGGGCAAGGAAGACCTGCGCGAGGACTGGATTGACGAGTACGGCGCGGTTGGGGCCTACGTCCAGGAGGCCAAGGACTCCAAGATCACGCTGTTCATCTAGCCATTAGCCGTTAGCCGTTAGCCGACGGCGGGCAGCGGACAGCCGTCAGCCGTGGGGCGTCGGCTACCCCTAGCCGCCACGTACCCCCGCACGCGAAGCGAAGGACAGACCCCAAAGGTCTCGGAGACCTTTGGGGTCTTCGCGTCCCCCTCGCCCCGCCTCGCGGCGACAGCACACGTAGGGCGGCTTTCCATAGCCGCCCGCCCCCTCGCCCCGCCTCGCGGCGACAGCACACGTAGGGCGGCTTTCCATAGCCGCCCACCCCCTCGCCCCGCCTCGCGGCGACAGCACACGTAGGGCGGCTTTCCATAGCCGCCCACCCGTCCCCTCGCCCCGCCTCGCGGCGACAGCACACGTAGGGCGGCTTCCCATAGCCGCCACGTACCCCCGCACGCGAAGTAAAGGACAGACCCCAAAGGTCTCGGAGACCTTTGGGGTCTTCGCATCCCCTCGCCCCGCCTCGCGGCGACAGCACACGTAGGGCGGCTTTCCATAGCCGCCCGCCCGTCCCCTCGCCTCGCCTCGCGGCGACAGCACACGTAGGGCGGCTTTCCATAGCCGCCACGTACCCCCGCGCGCGAAGTAAAGGGACAGACCCCAAAGGTCTCGGAGACCTTTGGGGTCTTCGCATCCCCTCGCCCCGCCCGCGTGCTCCTCTATCATTATGTCAACTTGCAAAATTGCGCAACCTGTGCTAAAATAAGAATACGCACGGGACAAACAGAAAACCGACGAGCACCGATCGCTCACCACGAACGAGGGAGTTTGCATGCTAGCCATGCCGACTAGCAACCGGGTTTGGTTACGCTCCGTACCCATCCTTTTGCCCTGTGCGCATGACCCGCGAACAACCGAGCACGAGGATGTGGGATAGGCCCAGAAAGCCCCCTTCCCCGTGCTCTTTCTATTGTCGTTCTCTGGCACCGAGACGAACCAGCCGTCAGGCTGACAGACCAAAACCAACGGGGGCCATCCCGCGCCCTGCCTGAGGCATCCCTAACCAGGCCCCCGCAGACCGTCCGTAGGGCAATTCGGGATCGCAAATCCTGTGAACGTTCATGGCGTTACCGCATCGTGCAAACACAAGCAAACCGTATCCTTCATTCTGTCGCAAAGGAGGCGCGCATGAAAGAAGTTGTCATCGTCGGAGGAGTCAGAACGGCCATCGGCAGCCACGGAGGAGCGTTCCGCGACGTTCCGGCACAGGACCTGGCGGCAGCGGTGCTGCGGGAGGTCATCCAGCGCACAGGGGTTGACCCCAACCAGATTGACGATGTCATCATGGGGTGCATCGGCCAGCAGAGCGACGCGCCCAACATCGGCCGCGTCGCCGCCCTCATGGCCGGCATTCCCACCCACGTCCCCGGCTACACCGTGCAACGCAACTGCGTGTCGGGCATGATGGCCATCACCAACGCCGCCCAGGCCATCAAGGCCGGCGACGGCGACATGTTCCTATGCGCCGGCGTGGAGAGCATGTCCACCGCACCCTACTGCGTGCGCGGCGCGCGTTGGGGCCTCAAACTCCGCTCCACCACCTTCATTGACACCCTGTGGGAGGGCCTCACCGACCCCGTGTGCGACATGATCATGGGCTACACCGCCGAAAACCTCGCCATGATGTACGGCCTCACCCGCGAGGACCTGGACAAGTACGCCGTGGAATCGCACAAGAAAGCCTTCATGGCCACCCGCACGGGCCGCTTCAAGGATGAAATCGTCCCCTTCCGCGTCTCCAAGAAGGTGGCCGGCCAGGAAGTGGCCTACGAGGAGATCGTGCAGGACGAATGCATCAACCCCGCCCTGTCGGTGCAAAAGGCGGCGCTGTACCCCACCGTCTTCAAGAAGGGCGGCGTCGTAACCCCGGCCAACGCCTGCCCCATCAGCGACGGCGCGGCGGCCACCCTGGTGATGTCCAAGGAGAAGGCCGACGCCCTGGGCCTCAAGCCGTGGGCCTACATCCGCGCCTACGCCTACGCCGGCCTCCCGCCGGAGATCATGGGTCTGGGCCCGGCCGTCTCCACGCCCATCGCGCTGAAGAAAGCGGGCCTGACGCTCAAGGACATTGGCCTCATTGAGATCAACGAGGCCTTTGCCGCGCAGACCCTCGCCTGCGGGCGAGAACTGGAAGACGAAGGCTGGGACTGGAGCAAGGTCAACGTCAACGGCGGTGCCATCGCCCTGGGCCACCCCGTCGGCTGCACCGGCACCCGCATCGTCGTTACCCTCATGCACGAGATGATCAAGCGCGACGTCCAGTTCGGTCTGGCCACTGCCTGCGTCGGCGGCGGGCTGGGCGGCACCATCATCATTGAGCGCAAATAGCACGGCACAGAAGGAGGCGTAGCATGACCGACGTGATGGCAATGTACAAGGACAAGGCCACCCGCCAGGCCTTCATCAGCAAGGGCCTGGAAATCTACAACTCGCTCAAGGCC
>Ga0272448_1002536_pt1 | contig 22782 bp, 16 predicted proteins | sample YNPCB0191_FD_202220 | JGI IMG/M metagenome (GOLD analysis project Ga0272448, IMG submission 202220) | Hot spring sediment microbial communities from Yellowstone National Park, WY, United States - YNP-CB-019-1 | ecosystem: Environmental > Aquatic > Thermal springs > Hot (42-90C) > Sediment... | reverse complement strand
TCTATGGAGGAATCGGCAGGGGCAGGCGATCGTCTTCCCAACGACTAGGAACGTATCGTAGCGGGGAAGTTTTTTCGTTGTTTGCAGGAGGAAATTATTTTTCCCCTGGTGTTCCACTTTTGCACTGCTTTGTTCGCTGTGGGTGGAAGGCAAGACGGGGTCCACGTCCAACGGCTAAAGAGTTCCGTAGGGTTTTCCATTTTTTACGAAAGGAGAGTGGTCATGGTGACGTTTATGATGCTGGGCAAGTACAGTGCGGAGGCGCTGAAGGGGATTAGTGCAGCTCGGACAAAGAAAGCAGCCGCCTTGATGGAAAAACTGGGCGGGCAAGTCAAGGGTATCTATGCCCTGTTGGGCCAATGGGACTTAGTTTGTATCGTCGAACTGCCTAGTATTCAGGCCGCTATGCAGGCCTCTGTGGCCTTGAGCAAAATGACCGGGATCGGTTTTACCACGGCGCCAGCTGTGCCGGTGGAAGAATTCGACCAACTCATGGCCGAAAAGTAGGAATTTTTCTTGAAGGCTGTCCCGAAATGGGTAGCCCAGCGGCGGCTCCCAACCGTTTCCAAACCGCTCTGACTAACCCAAATGCCGTTTTCTTAGGGTTTTGGGCAGTCTGGGGGGCCGACCGTTGGTCGGGCATCCCGGCTAAAAATGGATTTTCGGGAGAGCCTCTCAGGGCATTCGAAGCCTGGTGAAGGCCGAACCATCCGAGGCCAACCCCCGGATTTTCCTGGTTGCTTCCCCTTTAGCCCGATTCGTCCAGGGCCACATAGCAGACGAACGATCGGCCTTCGAGTCGAATGCGTCCGTCGGACGGCAGAGGGGGGCCGTTCAGTTCCGGATAGATGTCCCCAGGCGAAGGGACCGCGGTATTGATAAATAGTCGCCACGGCAACCCCAAAGCCATGGGGGGTACGGTAAATGTCCGAGCTTCCGGCTCGGCATGGAAGCACATCAAAAGATGATGCGTCGGGGGGGAAAGGGGCGAAGGTTTTGGCGTGGCCGCCCACAGACAGACCAACGAGGATTCTCCCCGAACCCAATTCATCGGGCCGCCGTCCGGTCCATACCAACTCACATCCGGTAATCCACCGGGCTGGATGGGTCGGCCGGTTACAAAGTTGGTTTGCCGAACGGTAGGTTCTGCTTTTCGAAAGGCAATCAGGGCCTGCACAAACCGGACGAGACTCTTGTGCCGACGTATCCGCCGCCAATCAAACCACGAAATTTCGTTATCCTGACAGTAGGCGTTGTTGTTGCCCCACTGGGTGCGTCGGCATTCATCGCCAAAAAGGATCATGGGCACACCTTGGCTTAACATCAAGGTGGCTAACATGTTTTTGATCTGCCGGGTGCGGATGGCATTGATGTTTCGGTTCCGGGTGGGGCCTTCACAGCCGTAATTGGCGCTGTAATTGTTGTTTTCTCCGTCTCGGTTGTCTTCGCCGTTGGCCTCGTTGTGTTTGTGCTCGTAAGAGACCAGATCATTCAGGGTAAAGCCGTCGTGGGAGGTGAGAAAATTGATACTGTGATAGGGTTTTCGACCGCTCGGTTGGTAAAGATCGCTGGAACCGGCCAACCGGGTGGCTAAAAGACCAACGGTGTGGGGATCGCCCCGCCAAAACCGCCGTACATCGTCCCGATACCGGCCATTCCATTCGGCCCACCGAAGATTGGCAAAGGTACCTACCTGATACGCTCCGGCGGCATCCCACGCCTCGGCGATGATTTTGGTGTCGGCTAACAGAGGGTCTTCGGCAATGTGTTCGACGACCGGAGGATTGGGAACGAGATTGCCTTGCTGGTCCCGACTGAGGATGGAAGCCAAGTCAAACCGGAATCCATCGATGTGATAGTTATGGACCCAGTGCCGAAGGCAATGGAAGATCATCTCCCGGACCACCGGGTGGTTGCCGTTGAGCGTATTGCCGCACCCGCTGTAATTGCGGTAGTATTTACCGCCGTTTTCTAACATGTAATAGACCCGGTTTTCCAACCCTTTCAGGCTGAGGATCGGGCCTTCGTGGTTGCCTTCGGCCGTATGGTTGAACACCACATCCAGGATGACTTCGATGCCCGCCCGGTGCAAGGCGAGCACCATTTCTTTAAACTCTCGGACCTGAGCGCCCGGTTCTTTGCTGACGGTGTACCCCCGGTGAGGTGCGAAAAAACATAACGGGTCATAACCCCAGTAGTTGGGCCTGGGAGGACGTCGGCCGGTCATGTCGTTGATGGGAAACTCATGGACCGGCATCAATTCGACCGCGGTAACCCCTAAAGACTGCAAATACGGAATCTTTTCAATCACTCCCAAATAAGTTCCCGGATTCTTTACTCCGCTGGAAGGCGATTGGGTGAACCCGCGGACATGCATTTCGTAAATGATTGTTTCCGCCAAAGGCCGACGGAGATGGCGGTCCCCTTGCCAATCAAACTCGTCGGCGACCACCACACACTTGGGAGGCCGAATGATTCCATCCTCGCTGGGTTGGAAACAACCTGCCAGAGCTTTCGCATAAGGGTCGATCAACCGGGCTTTTGGGTTGAATAAATACCCCCGATCGGGATCATAAGGGCCGTCGGTTTGAAAATGATAAAGCTGACCGGGTTTCAGACCTGGTACAAAAATGCTCCATACATCCCCCCACCGATTCAAATCGGGATCAAATTCGATAACTTCGGTCGGCTCCCGGTCTTCCACACGCTCATATAACAGAACCCGCATCGCCGTGGCCGACCGACTAAACACCACAAACTGCACCCCGTCCTCACGCACAATGGCCCCATAGGGCAACGGATGGGTAAAGATGGGGGCAGGATGGCGTTCAAACATGTCTTCAGCCGGCAGTGGATGCCCCGGAGTAAAAACCCATTCGGTCGGTTCCCAGAAACGGATCTCACTAGCCATGACAATTATTACATGCAGCAAAGAACCAAAAATCCGTCCAGTTTCCCGGTCCCCTGGCAGGCAATCTCACATGGGGCAGGAAATTCTTCGGAATCCCAAGGGGAAAAGATAGAGACCAAAATGGGCTTTCGGCTTCCTTTTCCTACCTTGGAGGGATTGTCCTATCGAAGAAAACGCCTAATCGAAGGGCTTAAAGCGTCCTAAAAAAGGCGGCCAGACCGAATACACCGAACACGCTGAGGGATAAAATGGGCCTTGCTGGTATGCCCTTGAGAAGAATTCCATTGCCCCCCCCAAGACTTGCTTAAACCTCCCTAAACATACTATCTTAAAATGCGCCGGTGGGGATGGGACACCTTTCAGGATCGAAACCCATTCGACTCTGATCCAGCCTTTTTATATCCGTCCTCCAGAGGGGTACGTGAAGACAAACGGTTTCAGGTTTCTCAGGATTCTCATGGGGAGGCCATACCCCTCTAATGATTGGATGATAACCCCATTATGGATGGGCATCAAGGAGGCGCTTTTAAATGCATGGGGCATCCATTTAATCCACCCTAAAGAGGGGGTATTCGCTAAAATGCGGGAAAAACCTTCGGCCTGCTTGACATTCGAGGCATTTGCCGGTATCGTTACAAGACTATAGAGAACCACTTTTTGAGCTTTAAATGCCTTAGGTTTCCGCATTTTTGAAGGAAAAATGCGGAAAACGGGAGTTTTTGTGTTTTTATAGGTCGTCTGGACCTCGTGGCCATTGGCCAGGAGGAGGCGTATCCGTTTTGGCAAGAGTGTGAACAAGCTCCATCAGGCCACGATAGGAATCACGCCGGAGGCGGGAGAACAGAAGCCGATGAATCCCAGCGAATTGCTTCGGATTGTCGATGCCATCCATCGGGACAAAAACATCGACAAAGAGATCGTTTTTGCAGGGATAGAAGCTGCGCTGGTCTCGGCAGCCAAGAAACACTATGGCGAAGACCAGGAGATTATCATCCGCATTAACCGGGAAAACGGCACGATCACCGGAACCCATAACGGGATACTTATGACGCCGGAAGAAATGGCCGAGCGGATTGGCGCCCAAACGGCCAAACAAGTGATGATCCAAAAAATCCGGGAGGCGGAACGGGACGCTTTATATGCCGAATATAACGACTTGATGTATCAGTTGGTCACCGGGGTAGTGCATCGGATGGAGGGGGGGGTGTTGACGATTGCATTGCCCAACACCGAGGCGATTCTGCCTAAAGCAGAACAAATTCCTGGGGAAACGCATCATCCCAACGAACGTATCCGGGCGATTGTGTGCGAGGTGCGGAAAGTCGGAGCGCGGGTGAAGATCGTGTTGAGTCGATCCCGGGTGCAATTTGTGGAACGCCTTTTTGAACAAGAAATCCCCGAAATTGCTGATGGCGTGATTCAAATCCGGGCGATTGCCCGAGAGCCAGGGTATCGGACGAAGGCGGCTGTCAGCAGTACGGATCCCCGTGTCGATCCGGTGGGGGCCTGTGTGGGAATCCGCGGCAACCGGATCAAAAACATCGTCGATGAACTGGGCGGGGAACGGATTGATATCGTCCCTTATAGTGACGATATGCAGAAGATGGTCCCCAATGCCCTTCAACCGGCGGGAGTGGAAGAAGTGATTTTATGTCCTATGCTCGGCCGGGCTATCGCCTTGGTCCCAGAGGATCAACTTTCTCTGGCCATTGGGAAACGGGGGCAAAACGTCCGGTTGGCCAGTAAGTTGTGCGGCTGGGACATCGAAATCATGACCCGGGAAGAGCTCGACGAACAGATCGAGAAGGCGATTGCCGGATTTACCAGCTTGGAAGGGATTTCTGACGAACTTGCCGAGAAACTCATCGGCGAAGGCTTCCTCTCCTATGACGACTTGTCGGTGATTGAACCCGACGCTTTGATGGCCATGGGTGATCTCACCGAGGCCCAGGTGGAACAGATCATTCAACAAGCGGAGATCAAAGCCGAGGAAGCGGAACGATTGGCCGCCGAACAACGTCGTCGTCAAAAGGAAGCGGAACAACAAGCAGCCCAGGCCAGGGCATTGACGCCGCAGGAAGTCGCTGACTCTACGATGGCTTCCGATTCTCTTGAGCAAGCAGATTCTCCGTCGGCAGACGGTTTACCAACTTCTCCGACGGGATCGCCTTCTGCTGAGAAGAATGCTGAGCAGAGGGACTCTTCGGCGGCAGAGAGTGGAAGCGGAATAGCTCCACCCGAAGATTCCATTTCCCAGCTTTCTGCTTCGACGGAAGAGGAAAAACTGCTCGAAACCTCGGGTTCGACAGCGGGACAAGCAGGGGGAAGCCCTTCGGACTCCGATGCGGATGCTTCTGCTGCAAAAAGCGCTGCTCCTGGGGAATAACTTCCTGGAGAAGCTGGGCGGGCGGGCCTGGAATCGAGGCCAGCCTGTCGGCAGAGCGTTTTATACCCCAAAAAGGGGGGTAGCGAAGTCCATTCAGCCGATCAGACCCCAAGGAAGACAGATTGGCAAAGAAGAAAAAGGCGGCGAAAAGGCAGAAGGATAGAAGTATAATTGGGAAAGATCGATCGGAACTCCTTACCAGCCCAAACATAGTTTTGGGAAAGGAGAGGCCTCTTGCCCATTCGAATTTATAGTTTGGCGAAAGAACTTCATGTGGATAATAAAGTGATTTTAGATGCCTGCGAGAAGGCAGGCATCACGGGTAAGGGGTCTGCGCTGGCCAGTCTGACAGACGAAGAAGTCAGTAAAGTGAAGGGGATTCTCGCCGGGGGAGGCAAATCGGCTGCGGAAAAAGTCGGTCCAGCCCTTGCCGGGGCCAAATCCGCCGTAGGATCCCCCCCCGTTCTCCGTCGGGAAGATTATATTGCGCCGTCGGGAGTGGGTCCTGGGAAAGTACCTGTTCTGCCGACGAAGCCCGCACGACCGACATCGCCGAGAAAGCCCCAGGAACCCCCCCCTGCCGCACCGGCGGTAGAAAAAGAGCCGGAAAAACCGGAACTACCCAAACCTGTAGAAAAGCCCCTGCCCAAGCCGGAAAAGCTAGAAAAGCCTGAGAGGCCCGAAAGACCTGAAAAAAGCGAGAAAGTGGCGCCGGTGATTAAATTGGCGCCCATGCCCACTCCTGCTCCTCCTCCTGCTTCTGCTAAACCGGAGGAACCGCCTCCTCAAAAACCGGACCTGCGTCTGCCCACGGATGTGATCCGGGCCAGCAAATTAGGGGCTCCATTGCCTCCGCTGGTGAGAGAAAAAGAAACCAAAGAGAAGAAGCAGAAGGAAGCCGTTCAGAAACCTACTGTTCCCGCAGCCGCTGAGGCCCCGCCGAAAGTCCCTGGTTGGCCGGAAGAAAAACCCTCTGCTGTTCCAGCAGAGCGCAAGCCGGAGCATCCGAAGCGTCTCGGCAAACCAGCGCTGCCGGAAGAGGAGGAGTTCGTCGCCGGATTAGGCGGTCGAGAGCAACGGCAACTGAAGCGGAAGCAAACCGCCAAAACCCGGAAACTGAAAACTGAAGAAGAGGAAGAAGAACCTACCCCGGCGCCTCAACGTGCCAAGCGGCTGATCCACACAGGCCGGGATACTTCTCAGCCCCGGAAACAGAAAATTGTACTACAAACGCCGTGCACGGTGCGGGACTTTTCGGAAGCGGTGGGAGTGCCCGCGCGGCTCATCCAGAAGAAACTTTTGGAGATGGGCCAGTTGGCGACCCTGAACACTCTGTTAGAACAAGAGACGTGCGAGCTGCTGGTTTTAGACCTGAATGTGAATGTGGACATTCGGCCTCCAGAACGGCTAGAGGAGAAAGTCCTTCACGATTTGGAACAGATGCCCGATGATCCTTCGCAGTTGTGTCCTAGGCCACCGGTGGTTACCTTTTTAGGGCACGTGGACCATGGGAAAACCTCGCTGTTGGATCGGATTTTAGGCCTGGAAATTGCGGCCAGCGAAAAAGGCGGCATTACGCAACACATCCGCGCCTACCAGATTCATAAAAACGGACGGGCGATCACTTTTGTGGATACGCCGGGCCATGAGGCGTTTACCGCCATGCGGGCCCGCGGCGCCAATGTAACCGACATTGCTGTGCTCGTGGTGGCTGCTGACGACGGTGTGATGCCGCAGACAGAAGAGGCCATCAGCCATGCTCGGGCCGCCGGTGTGCCGATTATTGTCGCCTTAAACAAAATCGATCTTCCCATTTCTCAGGCGAAGATCGACCGGATTTATCAAGATTTGGCTTCCAACGGATTGTTACCTGCCGAATGGGGCGGCGAAACCGAACTGGTCAAAACCAGCGCTGTTACCGGAGCGGGCATTGACCAGCTTTTGGAAACCATTCTGACCCTAGCGGAATTGCACGAGTATCATGCCAACCCGAATCGGCCCGCGGTCGGCACGTGTTTGGAAGCGGAACTGCAAGAACACCGCGGAGTGGTAACCAAACTGTTAGTCCAAAATGGCACGCTTCGTGTGGAAGATATTGTTGTCTGTGGAATCGCCCACGGTCGAGTTCGTGCGCTGTACGATACTTTGGACCCGTACAAGAAGTACGAGGCGGTGGGGCCTGGCGCTCCGGTGCATATGATCGGTTTCGATGTACCGCCTGCAGCAGGGGACCGCTTCTATGTGCTCAAAGACATCGCCTTGGCCCGCCAACTGGCCCAACAAGCTCAAGAGGCTCTCCGTCGGGAAGAATTGGCCGGCGTCCGTCTCCGGGTCACCCTGGAAAATTGGAAGTCTTTGGTGGGCAAAGGGGGCAAAGGGGAAAGCTTGAATTTGATTTTGCGGGCGGATACCCGCGGCTCGATCGAAGCTCTTCGCAAAGAAATCAGCAAACTCGAAAATCCGGAAGTGCCGATCAAAATTCTCCAAGCGATGGTCGGCGGCATCACCGAGGCCGATGTCTATCTGGCCGAGGCCTCCGACGCCGTGATCATTGGATTCAATGTGGTCCCGGATGAGTCAGCCCGACAGTTGGCAGACCAGCGCGGCGTGCAGATTCGCCGGTACGATATCATCTATCAAGTTACCGAAGACCTCAAAGCCGCCATCGAAGGAATGCTCCAACCCATCCAACGCGAAGAAGAGCTTGGCCGCGTCTTGGTCAAACAAGTCTTCCATATCAGTCGGGTGGGATCGGTTGCCGGTTGTCAGGTGCTTTCCGGCATGGTGTCCCGAGACGCTCGAGTCCGCATTATCCGCGACAGTCGAATCATCGGCGACTACCCCATCGAATCCCTCCGTCGGGAAAAGGACGACGTTCGGGAAGTCCGTACCGGGTTGGAGTGCGGCGTGAAACTGAAAGGTTTCGAAGACATCAAAGAAGGCGATCTGTTGGAAGTCTATCGGATCGAGGAAGTCGCTCGCACCCTTTCGTAAATTCCCATGGAACCTTCCCGACGCGCACAAAAATTGGCGGAAATCGTTCGTGAAGTGGTGGCTGTGGCCATCCTCCGGGAACTCAAAGATCCTCGCATCCGCAATGTTACCGTAACCTATGTCGAAGTTTCCGGCGATCTCCGTCTGGCCAAAGTCCATGTGTCCGTCATGGGAAATGAAACCCAGCAGCAATTGACGTTGCGGGGATTACAAAATGCGGCCGGGTTTTTGCAATCGAAAATACGCGAGCGTGCAGATACCCGGTACATCCCCAAATTGACGTTCCTTTTGGATCAAGGAGTCAAAAAATCCATCGCCGTCGCACAAATTCTTAAACAGGTCTTGCCTTCTCCCACCACCTCCCCAAACGATGTGCCGCCGGAGGAGTTCGCAGAAAACCTGCCAGAGGAGTCCTCGGAGAACACTTCGGAAGAGTCGTCCTTCTAGGGGCCTGGCAGAGACCGCCGAAGCGAAGAATATTTTAGGGATATTCGATAACGATTCCTTCCTACCGCAAATGGCCAAGAATCGCAAAACCGTGTTCCCATTCACCTCATCCGAGCAAAGAACTGGTTTGGCATCCTGTCTGTGCGGGGTTTTTTATGACCACATCCAGTCGAGCCGCTCTGTTCGAAAAACTGTTCAAGGTTCTCCGGAAATACTATAAACCGGTCTTTCCTGATCCCAATGCGCCTATTTTGGACCATTTGCTCCGGGCGTGTTGTTTGGAGAATGCCTCGTATCAGGCTGCCGAGACTGCTTTGGCCGCTCTATTTCATGAGTTTTTCGATCTGAACGAAATCCGTGTGAGCACGGTGCGGGAACTTGCGGAAGTCATGGCGTGTTTGCCCGATCCGGCCGCCGCCGCTCAACGAATCAAACGTCTCCTCCAACATGTATTTGAAGAAAACTATACTTTCTCCCTGGAAGAACTCCGCAAAGGGACCCAAGGGGCGGCTGTGGAACGGCTTCAGAAAATCGACGGCGTGACTCCGTTTGCCGTGGCGTATGTGGTTCAGTCGGCTTTAGGCGGCCATGCCATTCCGATTGACTCTGGCACGATGGAAGTGTTAAAAATCCTGGACTTGGTCAGCGAAAAAGACGCCGCCGCCTGGCAGGTTCCCGGTCTGGAGCGGGCCATCCCCAAAAGTAAAGGGATCGAATTCGGTTCCTTGTTACACCAACTCGGTGCCGATTTTACCGCCAATCCCTATAGCCCCGCCGTGCATGAAATTCTCTTGGCGACCCATTCCGGGGCTAAAGATCGATTGCCCAAACGACGGTCTCCATCGCCTCCTGGGGAAACGGAGGTTCCCGCGGGTCAGCCAAAGGGGGAATCGGCCCCGGTCTCGACGACCTTTGCTGCTGGAGTGGCAAAACAGGAATCTCATCCGGTCTCCGGCGAACAGCCTCCTGACTCCCTTCCAAAAAAACGCGGAAGAAAGAAAAAAAATCCGGTCCCACAACCCGATCCTTCCCCTCTTTCTACCTCGTCAGCGGAAGCAGAGAGTTCCACCTCCCCTTCCGAATCTCCTTCTAAAGAAAGGAAAGAGGGATCGCTGCCTTCTTCTGAGCCCCTTCGGCCCCCCTCCTCGGCGGAGGCTTCGCGGAAAACTTCCTCCGAATCCTCAGGCAAAAGGCCAGAAGAACCCACTTCCCGTTCCTCTAAACATCCGGCTTCCACCGCAAAACTTTCTAAGAAAAAACCTCGATAATTTTCGTGGGAGTTTTTTGCCGAAGAGGAAAGGGCAGAACAGGCTGACGCCCGCGGAACTCCCCCTGTTCCCCGGTGCTCCTAAATCGGACGGTTTCCACTTGCCGCTCTGACTGTCTCCCAGAGGGGGCTACTCATGGGTAGGGCAGAGTGCCCTTTCGTCGGTGGGGTTGCATCTGGAACGTCGATCTTTCCGGAGGCCTTTGCTCCGGAGGTTTTTGAACACCCCCTTTTTGGGTGGCAGAACTTTATGGAACTTCTTTTCGAGGTAAAAATAGATAAAGGAGGAATATTGTAGCCGAATGCAGCAACTCGCCTCTCCCCTGGGGGACTGAACCCAGCGTGTCATTCCCGCGAAAGCGGGAATCCAGAAAGTAGGAGAACTCCATATTACCTGGATCCCTGCTTCCGCAGGAACAAGCCTGGACTGCTGCTTGCGCAGGAATGACACATAGACCTCTTCATTCGGCTAAAATGTTACATAAAGGACAATAAAGTAGTCGGAGGGCATTATCTCCCCTAAGGAGTTTCCCATGGCAGGCCATTCTCATTGGGCAAGTATTAAACATAAAAAAGCTCTGGTGGATGCGAAACGGGGCAAACTCTGGAGCAAACTGGCGAAGGCCATCATCGTGGCGGCGCGGATCGGCGGAGGCGATCCCGACATGAATCCACGCCTTCGGGATGCCATTGACGACGCAAAATCGGCTGGAATACCCAAAGACAATATCCTTCGAGCCATCAAGCGGGGGACTGGTGAGCTGGAAGGGGAGGGAAATCTCGAATCCGTCGTTTATGAAGGTTATGGGCCAGGCGGAGTGGCGGTCTTGTGCGAGGTGTTGACCGATAACCGAAATCGCACCGCCCCGGAAATCCGCAAAATCTTCGAACTCTCCGATGGAAAACTCGGACAATCCGGCAGTGTGGCCTGGATGTTTGAAACAAAAGGGGTCTTCTGGATTCCCCAAGAAAAGGCGCAAGAAGATACTCTCATGGAAATTGCTCTGGACGCCGGCGCCGACGATGTAACTCGTCAGGAGGATAAGTTCTGCATTACCTGTGATCCGAGCGTGTTTCGCACCTTAGCCGAAAAACTTCAGGCCGCCGGCATCGAACCGGAATCGAAAAAAGTTACTCTCATGCCCAAAACAACGCTCGATATTACCGATCCGGACATCGCCCGAAAAATCTTAAAACTCATGGACCGACTCGACGACCACGACGACGTCCAAAACGTCGCAAGCAACTTCAATATCCCGGACCAAATCATGGCTCAGTTGGCTGCCGAGTCGGAATAACCTCCCGGACGCCGCCGTTGCCATGATATGGCTCAGATACAGCCCCCATCCTATCGAAGTTTGGCCATAAAACGCAAAAATTCGGCATCCAGGGCGCGAAGGTCTTCGCCAAAGGCAGCTTGGAACTCGCGAACTCGAACGGACGGTTCATCCCATAGGAGCGGTTTTTTGCGCGAAATCCGCTCCAGATATTCCAGATATTCCTTCGGACGCTGTTTGAGTAAGAAATACGTCAACGCCCATGCCTCGGCGTACGCATCCAGCGCCGTCTGAGGATTCCGAAACCGATCATCCTTTTCGATAAGGGTTCGAAGGGAGTTGTGAGGCCGATTCTTCTGATACATGGAAAATTGTGTTAACCTCGGCCGATTGATCGCCCCGATGCTCTTCCATCCCTTGGAACTGGATAAATCCGGCGTCTCAAAGTAAATGGCGATTCCTTCGCTCACCCACAAAGGGCAATCGCTCAATCGCTGATGCAGCCCACAATTGAAGGCAATTTGGTGGGTCGCTTCGTGGATAATGGTGGCGACCGTACGTTCTGCCTCCGGATGGGACAGGATTTGGTTGATCTGGCTTAGCCCCATTCGGCTTCGGGACGCCCCCGGTCCCCCAAACTGTTCCAGCCCCGTCAGATCGTACATCGTCATGCGATTGGTCATCAAACTGTAGTAAGCGATGATCTTCTCGCCTGCATCGCCCAATTCCCCACGAGAGAATTCCTGGTACGCCTTTCGCTCGGCAAACACAATCGCTATGAGAGGAAATTCCGGTTTCGAAAGTTGAAAACCCCGACGTTGCCAGTAATTCGTAAACGCAGAAAAAAGCCGTTCTAACAACGCCCCACACCATTGGGCATAGGGCTTCGAGGTGTTGTAAAATACCAGATAATTGGCCGTCTCGTGCAATTCAAAACCGGCTGGCAACAGGTGAAGAAGCTGATCGGAGAGTTCTTCCCGACTCAAAGGCGTGAAGGGAGTGTTGTCTCGACGGATTTGCACCTGTTGATCGGGCGGAATGGTCCACAGCAGGCCGTCCCGACCTAACAAAAGGATGCCGCCATCTTGGGCGGTTACCCATATCCGACCTACCACAGTCTGCTCCTGCTGGCCCCGCCGGAAGACAACCGTCTCCATGGCTCGACCTTCCCTCGCCCACCCCCCCTCCAACACCGCTGCCAGTCCCAGCACCCAGACGCACAGCCAGACGCCAACCTCCCCGCCCAAACGCCGTCCCGCCCTTGGGGCGAATTCCCTCTGGGCGTCTCGGCTAGAAGAAAAAAAATCCCTCCGCAAAGGGGGCTCTGATCGTTTTCGTTCCCCATGATTCCAGATATTCACCAGATTCACCCTCGGCTGATATGGAATGGGTCCGGGCCGATAACAAGACCTCATTTACCTCCAAAGGCCTGTTAGGAATGCATTAGCAGGAGCAATCCCTAGGACGCTCTCTCTATTCTAGCCCAGAACACCGTCGGGGACTAACGAATTGTTCCAAACGAAGGCAGACTCCTTGAGCCGTTCTACTGCTCCCCTTGCCCCAAAAACCGGCTTGGTGCGTCTTAAAGCACAGATCAGGCCAAGAAATAAGGTCTTGCTGGAGGCCGCCTTACCTCTATTCTGACGCCCATTCCCGAATCTCTTGGCCTATGGGGCGGCGGGCGGTTAGGATAATATCACACCCTTCGGCTGAAGAGGATAAACCGGTTTTCGACTCGGTTTATCGTTTTCCGAGCGAGATATCGATCATGGCCAAGATCGCCTCTCGGGTCCGCTTGGGCATAGTAGGCCAGGCATCCATGACCCGACTGAGCTCCGGATCGAGATTGCCCCGGCTCATCGCCGCCGAACTGAAGCTACTGCGAGAAGGTTCGGCGGCGCCCTCCCGTGCTGCTATCGGTATGCTGGGTTGAGAAGCAACAGGCAGATCAATCGGCGCTGGGTCAAAAGGCCGACGACGATCTATCCCGGCAGCCCGGACCGGTTTCGATTCTTCCGTTTCCAAGACCAAATTCTCTAACAGCGTTTCCGTATCTGTGGCTTGTTCTTCTAAAGTAGGACGTGCAGAGGGCATCTCCACTGTCCGCCGGGATGCTACCGACCTTTTCTCCTCCGACCTTGAGAGATTTTCCTGTCGAACAGAAGCCACGAGTTCTGCGGCGCTCACTTGGCCCTTCAATGAAACCGCCGGTTCCGGAGAATCATTTTCTTCCGAGTTCCGGTCGCTATACGGTTCAGGGGATTGGACCCTGTTGCTTCCCAAATCCCTCAGCCTACTTCCGCCTGATTCCCGATGCGGTGCGGGTGGAACGGTTCGGAAGGAACCGGGGGTTAATGAAAGTTGGCTCGAAATATCCGTGCCTGGCCTGAATCGGGATTTTTCCTCTTTGAGATTGGAAAGCGACGTGGACCGAGGACTTACAGAAGGAGCCTCTTCTGAGGAAGACTCCGACGACGGCTCAGCAGAAGTCTCCGGCCTTCCCAGAGCGGTCTGCCAGCCAACTGCTTCATAAGAAGAGGACGCTTCCCGTCGAGAGCCATCCTGGGCAATCACCCCCCACGAATCAGCACGGGAAGAAACCGAAGACGGTTTCTCTGCCGGACTATGAACTCCTCGGACCCGTTGAATTTCGTCCCAGCGGATGGGTGTTGGCGACACGCTCATAACCGGTTGTTTGTCCGAAAGCCCCAATTCTTTTATTCCCAAAACTCTGGAACCATCGCTCATTATTTCCCTGATGCCAGGAAAATCCTTTGCTGAATTCGGACGGGGAAACCTTTTCCCATGACCGCTCTATCTCACCGAAAACCCAGCGTCCAGGGCAATCCCCTATCGGAATGACCATTCCCCATCCACCGGGGACTGGCGGATGCATCCCCAGGGTGGATGGAGGAGATGAGCCGACAGGGACTAAGCAGCCTCGGCCGAAGATTTCACTTCGGTCCAGGTGCGTTTGTATTGGAGGGCTTCTAAAAGTTCGACAAGCGTTAAGGTCTTATTGTCCAGTTCCAGGGGGATTTCCATGCCAGGATCGCAGACCAAATCCACGGTTCCATCTTCGCCGATCAGATGGTCAAATTCCCGGAGCAGACCGTCTTGGACAGCTTGACGCACCAGATGCCCTCGGGTAGCCGCTACTTCGCTGGCCCGGGGGCCTAAACTGTCGGCCGCCCGTTTGGCCAACGCCGGAAGATATTCACTGGGAATCTCCACGATCTTGGGAACATAGACTTTCACTTGCATTGTTCTTTCTCCTCCAAGTCAAAAACAGCAACCGCCTGGGGGGGGTATGCTGGTCCTCTTCCCCCGCCTGTTGAAGGTGGGCCGTGGCTCAATCTCCCAATCGGTTATCGGCTGAGAAGGTATAACGATTGTAAGGATTCTTTGGAATTTGCCCGTTCCCAAGAGACCGGCCCCCACAAAGAGGGAAGACTTTCGGACTCCCTCCCTCTCCAGAAGGGCAGTTCCAACGCATTGAGGAGAGATTTCCAGGAGATTTTTACCTAGATTAAGGGGTTGAAATACCCCCTAAATGAAGAAAAATATTTCTTTTGGCACTCTTTATGCCAGATTAAAAGCTGCTACTAAAAGAAAAAGACTAAAATAATTCATTCCGAAGAAGCCGCAGGATTTATTCAGGAAGAATTTCTTCCCGAATCATATCGTCGAAGGTTTGCCGACGACGGATCAGGCGGGCTTGGCCCTCGTGAATCAGCACCTCGGCAGCCAACGGTTTGCTGTTGTAGTTGGACCCCATGACAAAGCCGTAAGCCCCGGCTCGTTCTATGATCAGCCAATCCCCAACCTGGGCTTTCGGCAACCAACGGGGTGTTACCAGACCCCCTTCTTGCTGGGTGAAGATGTCCCCCGATTCACACAGCGGACCGCCCACGATCGCCTCGATCTCCGGCCGGTTGACGTCCTCCCCGTCGGCCGGACAGATAGAAATCGGATGATACGCCCCATAAAGAATCGGCCGGGCTAAATTGTTAAACCCAGCATCGACCAAATAAAAGGTAAAGTTTCCCTGCTGTTTGACCGCCCGAATTTCCGTAATTAAGTAGCCCGCCTCAGCCACAAGGAATCGGCCCGGTTCAATCTCCAGGCGAATCGGATGTCCCAAAGCCTGTTGGAGCCGCTGCCGGGTGCTGTCCCAAAGTCGGTAATACTCCTCTAAATCCACATACTGCTGTTGGGGGGTGTACGGAATGGGTAGTCCGCCGCCCCCGCTAATGGATCGGATGTCCGGCCCTGCCTGCAAAACGGCCTTCTCCATAGCCCCGCAGACCTGGGCCAAATGCTCTAAATCCGTGCCGGAGCCGATGTGCATGTGCAGCCCGGTTACCCGGAGTCCAAACCGAGCCGCCTCCTCCAGACATTCCGGAAGCTGCTCGTGCCAAATGCCATGCTTGGAGCGTTCGCCGCCCGTATTGGTCTTTAGGTGATGTCCATGACCAAACCCCGGATTGATCCGCAGGGTAATCTCCCGGCCTGGATCCAGTTGGCCATATTGTCGGATCATATCCGGCGAGCCGCAATTGATATGAATCTTCTGCTCCACCACCAGGGCCAGCGACTCTCGGTCGAAGATGTCAGCCGTATAGACAATCGGCGGCGGATCCCCTTGGGCAGGGTAGCCGGCCCGTAACGCCCGTCGCACCTCCCCGGCGCTTACACAATCCACCATCGCCCCATGCCGCCGTAGCAAATCCAACACCGCCAGATTGGAGCAGGCCTTCATCGCATACCGCACACAATCAAACCGGCGCAAATCCTCCAGCCGACGCAGCATCCAGGCCGCATCATACACAAAGACCGGCGTACCAAACTGCTCGGCCAACCGGGCCACCGGAATCCCGGCAATTTCCGTCCGCATCGTAACAAAAGGCGGTGCAATCGGCATAACCATAATGCATGATCCTTCTATTCCCATGAGGGCCAGAGAAAATCTTTTATACCTCTAACCGAGGAGAAAACAATCCCCCGGATTTTTAACATTCGGGGAACTCGGCCGATAAAACCAGGATCGCCCACAAGGAGCTACTGGGGCAGTCGGACCGGTTCGCCGCCGGCCCGGGTGCCCAGTTCGTTGAAGAGTTTGTAGTCGATGGTTTCAGAGACGAAGTGGACGCTGCCGTCGGCCATCAGGAAGTTGGCCCCGCCCGGATGTTGGCTCTTAAACCCACAGGTGCGGTACCACTCCGAACCATCCTCTTTCGATTCCTTCGTATTGAGCGGGATGCTGGTGCCGGTTACCGGAAAGTTGGAATTGTACGCCCGCATCCAGCAGCAATGTTTCGGCAGGGTTTCGCCGTTCATGAACGTATGGCTCAGGCCGTCCGTGCAATCTTCAAACCGGAAGCTGCGTGCCCATCGGCCGAACATCCCCACGGAATTGCCCGGCGGATTGCTGGACCCGAAATTGCACCCCTGAGAGCAGTAACTATCCGGATCGGTGCAGGTCCAGGGCCTTTTGGCCAGGGGGCAGAACGGCCCATAATCCATGAAGGTCGGCCCGATGGAGCCGGGATACCACAGGCCCAGCGACGCCGTCGGGTTGCTGCTGCCCGCCTGACAACTCGACGGCAACGTGAAAACCGGATTGGACGAGGCCGGATCGCTCGGGCAGATATAGGTGGCAACCACGGCCGTCAGCGCCTCCGGCTTTTGATCCTTCATGTGGATGCGGAAGTCAAACTGGTTGTAAAGGGCTTGCTGTTCGATGTACGGCAGGATCATGGCCGCCCAAGTGCCGCCGTAGGACTGACGACCCGTTATCGGATCCACCACAATGCCATTCCAATTGGCACACCCAAACGGGAGCGTCTTCATGGCGGTATGGTAATTATGCAAGGCCAGGCCGATCTGTTTGAGGTTATTGGAGCATTGCATCCGTCGGGCGGCTTCCCGGGCCGCCTGCACCGCCGGAAGTAGTAGCGCTATCAAAATCCCGATAATCGCAATGACCACCAAAAGCTCCACCAATGTGAACCCATGTACCCATGGGCAGGATGGGAGATACCGGCCACCGGCCCGGGTACAAAGTTGCGGGCGGCGTACTGCGCATCCCCCAAGCGATCGGATATCCCGCCCACCGGGCCGTGTTTGCAGCGTCCTTTCCTCGCTCAGACCGGGCCGATGAGAAAAACCGTGTTGGCCCCACCGGCCCAGCCTCGCCGACAGGAATCTCTTTCCCATGGCCGATCTCCTTGGGAAACCAAACTTCCTTGAAAAAGGGACGGTTCACCCGGAGCGAAACCGGCGGCGCAGAAAAACCAAACCTACCAGGGCCAGAGAAGCCAGCAGGGCACCGGTGGGTTCGGGGACCGCTAGGGTAACTTCTACCGAATAGGCCCGGGCATGGAAACTCCCTTGCCCCAACTGGCCGGTAGCCGTCAGTGAGGTACCGAGACCAAAATTACCCGGACTACTGAAGTAGAGAATCCCTAAAGGCCCGCTAGGAAGCTCATCCAAATCGATGACGCCCGCATTGGTGGACGTAGGCCCTCCGTTCCATGCACCGGTCCACCAGCCGAAGTAATAGCCCGGTCCAATCCAGTTGCTTCCGGCCACCAGGTCAAACATGTAATGTTGTTCTCCGCGTTCGGTGGTGGTGCGGGTTTGGCCGATGCCGCGGATGATATAGTTATTTCCCACCTTTTCCAGAATTAAAGGCGTAATCTGACGGTCGGGCGAGAAATTGTCGTTGTCATAGAAGGCCCATTCCACCACCGGCGCCCAGAAGGGAAACGCCTGGGTATGGATGAAAATCCCGCTGGCGCCATCATCGCTGGCCCGGTTAATGAGCGGATTGCCGATCTGGACCATGGGTTGGTTCTGGGTGGTAAATTGGACGGAATAGATTCGTCCGGCTGAGGAAAATCCGCTGAGCAGGTCGCCGACCACATCGGAGCTGCTTCCTCGGTATAAATACCGGTGGACGCCGGAAGCATTAAAATCGAATTCAATAACGCCGGGGTTATTCAAATCCCTATGGGCGAAGGTGTAGCCGGGGCCGACCACCGAACTGCCTGATGCCAAAACAAACGGAAACGTTTGGACACCGTTCATATTGGCCGGGGTGGTGATCGGCTGGCCCACGCCGGTAACGACCCAACTATCGGTGCCGGTCTTTTTCAGGATCACCGGTTCGATCTGTCGGTTGCCTTGGGCGGTGCCGTTATCGTTGTAAAAGGCCCAAGAGGTAACCAGACCCCACTGGGTAAAACCGGGCGTAGAAGTTCCATTATCGTAAAGGAACATATAATTCGCTGCGGTATCCACATTGGTCCGGTTGATCAAGGCCGGGCCGATGATTTCCGCCCGAACCATTCCCCCAGAAAAGGCCGCCACCAGCACCACCATCCCGCCCACTAGCACACCCTTTGCCAACCGTGCCATCGCCCTACCCTTTCGCAAAACAGACAAGTTCCCAGACAATTGCCCAGATCCCAATGTCTTTGATTGTACTCTCGGAAAGGCCTAGTTACCAGTATTTAGCCTGCAAAAATCGGGAGGCCGGAAGCAGTCTATTGCCTCCGGCAGAACGGGTCCGCTATGATAAGCCATAGGTACGTTCCGGGAAGCCGGAAGGAGGACAACCCCCCGACTCGGAGGGGCATGTGGATCGTGCCCGGCGAACCTGACCAATAGGTCCCTCCGAACCAACCTCACAAGCAGGTCCTCCAGGGGAGGCCCTATGCCCAGCCTGTGGACTGTTCCAGCCAAGCAGTTCAGCAGTCCTAATGGAAACGGGCCTTTTCCTATTCCTCTGCAAGGAGCTTTTGGTATGAGCGGCAAGATTTCCCGACGGCGGGTGTTCCAGGCTGGTTGTGGGGCGGCCCTGGCCGGTCTGGCCAAAGGGGGTTTAGGCCGGGTGGTGGGGGCAGGCGTGGGCTGGGTGCTGTTGCCGGCCCGACTGGTCCGGGCCTACCAAGCCAACGAAAAAGTCCAGGTGGCCCTTATCGGCGTGGGCGGCCGCGGACGCTGGTTCGTGGAAACCATTCCGAAAATGGCCGATGTGGTCGCCCTGTGCGATGTGAACGAGGTGAAATTGGAAGAGGCGTTCCGATTTTGGGAGGAAACGGGCCGCCGCTGGGCCAACTCGCCGCATCCCTGGGAGCGGCAGGCCGCGGAAATCTATCGCCGCCTGGCCGAGCGTCGGCCACCCACGTTTGCCGACTTCCGCAAAATGCTCCAGGAAATGGGCCGTCAAATCGACGCCGTGGTGGTGGCCACGCCGGACCACACCCATACGGTAGCCAGTGCGGCGGCCATCCGGGCCGGTAAACATGTCTTCTGTGAAAAGCCGCTCACCCGCACCGTGCACGAATCCCGTGCGCTTCGGGACTTGGCCCGGCAAGCCAAGGTAGCTACCGCCATGGGCAACCAGGGCACCTACGCTGGGCCGTTCCGACGGGCACTGGAACTGATCCGTTCCGGCGCCCTGGGCCAGATCCGGCAGGTCCACATCTGGAACGACGGCGGTGGCGCCGATCGACGGGAACCGCCTAAAGGTGAAATGCCCGTACCCAAGCATCTCCACTGGGACCTTTGGCTGGGACCGGCCAAAGAGCGCCCGTTCCATCCCGACTGGCTCCAGCGGAATCTCTGGCGGGAGTTCGGCACCGGGCAATTGGGCAATTGGGCTTCGCACACGGCCAACTTGGCCTTCATGGCCCTGGAGGTGCACAAGCTTTGGTCGGCGGAGGCCGCGGCGGGCCAGCCGACGCAAAACGCTCCGGCCCCGAAAATCCAGGTCCGGGCGGAAACCTCGGGGATCAATCGGCTCTCGTTTCCCCGGTGGGAAAAAATCTTCTGGGAAATTCCTGCCCGCGGCCCATGGCCCCCCATTACGTTCCAGTGGTATAACGGTCCGGTACCCGGCCTGGAAGACCTGCTCCAACCCATCCTGCAAGATGCGCCGGAAAAACAGCGGAACCTTTGGCACTTTGCCGGGGCCTTGATCGTCGGCGAAAAAGGGACCATCCATACCACTGGACATAATGCCACATTTCGGCTTTTGCCGGCGGATCGGTTTGCCGGGGTGCAGTGCGAGAGGCCGGAAAAAGTGGAATCCTCCCGGGGGCCGGAGCAGGATTGGTTGGCGGCTTGTCGGGGCGGGCCTGCCCCATGGAGCCAGTTCGACTACGCCTCGGCCCTGAACGAATTCTTGATGCTGGGTAACATCGCCACCCAGTTTGCGGAGCCTATCCAGTACGATCCGACGGCGATGAAAATCACCAACCTGCCAGAAGCCGATCAGTTGCTCCGCAGTGAGTACCGCCAGGGCTGGAGCCTGTAAACCCGGCCCACACGAACCGAAGAAATCCCTTTGGACAAAGGGAACATTTTAGCCGAATGAAGCAGCGACGATTTTTTGCTAGAACCTCCGTCAAGTGTCACTGCCGCGAAAGCGGGAATCCAGAACGTATTTCCAGATTTCCCCCTTGCCCAACAGGAAGACCGTAGCCACACAGCAGCCTGGATTCCTGCTTGCGCAGGAATGACACATTGCCCTCCATTCGGCTAAAATGTTACGGACAAAGCCAGTTCCCTGTCCCTGTGTCTTTCTACTTCAGGAGACCGAGCGATGCGGAAACCGATTCTGTTCCTGCTGAGCATGTGCGTTTTTCTAGGGGGGATTGTTTGGGCCGGAGGGGCCGGGGCGCAGCCGATCCCGCCGCATCATGAGAAATTGATCCGGCAGGCGGCCGAGCAGGTTCGGGCGCAGGCCGCTCCGCAACGGCCCCGCCGGGTGCTCATCTGGAATACGCCGCCGCATCTTATGCCCAAAGACCCGCATAAAGGCTATTGCATTCCCTACGGCGAGGCGGCCTTCCGCATTCTGGGCGAAACCAGTAAGGCGTATGAACCGGTGGTTAGTGATGATTTGGCCATGATGGCGCCGGAGAGCCTGGCCCGGTTCGATGTGATCGTGCTGAATAACGCCTCTGGGCCTTGGATCACGCCGACCGAGGAGGACCTCCAGAAACCGGCTCTCCGAGCCCTTGGGGCCGACAAAGAGACGGTCGAAAAACGGCTGCGTCAGGGCTTTCTGGACTTTGTGGCCGGCGGCAAAGGCCTGGTCTGCATTCATTATGCGATTGCCGCCAATCGGCATTGGCCGGAGTTTACCGAACTGTTCGGCGCCACGTTTACCGGCCATCCGTGGATCGAGGAGGTTGGGGTGACGGTCGAGGAGCCGGGCCATCCGCTTTTAGCGGCCTTTGGCGGCAAGGATTTTCGGATTGCCGATGAGATTTATGAATACGGGCCGCCTTATGATCGGTCGAAGTTAAGGGTACTTTTATCCATAGACCCAGCGACCACCAACATGGGCGCCCGCTGGATTCAGCGGAAAGACGACGATTTTGCCCTGGCCTGGGTGAAACCCTACGGCAAAGGCCGGGTCTTTGTTACCAGTTTCGGCCATATGAGTGCGATTTACTCCCATCCGCAGATGTTGCAGTTTTATTTGGATGCGATTCAGTGGGCCTGTGGGGATTTGCCGGCCCCGGCGGAACCTCGCCCCAACCGACCCGTGCGCCCCCCTCTCCCCGGCCGAGAACCTGTGCCAGAGTTGCCGGGGTTTGTACGGCTTTTCGACGGCAAGAGCTTGGCCGGTTGGCAGGGCGATCCGGAAATCTGGTCCGTGGAAGACGGGGCCATCACCGGCCAGACCAGACCCGATAAACCCTTGAAAGGAAACCAGTTTCTCGTCTGGAAGGACCAGGTGGAGGATTTTGAACTGCGATTGAAATTTCGGCTGCAAAGCGGCAATTCGGGCGTCTATTTTCGGGCACAGAAGCGGCCGCCCGGCAAACAGGGCGATCTGCTCATCGGGCCTCAGGCCGACTTCGACGATTCCGGCCGATGGATCGGCGTGTTGATAGAATACCCGGTCCGCGGAGTCGTGGCCGACCGGGGCCAAAAGGTCCGGATCGATCAGACCGGCAAAAAGGAGGTGATCGGTTCGGTGGGCGATCCGGCCAAATTGCTCCAGGTCGTTCGGCGGGGCCAGTGGAATGAATATACGATCCTTGCCCGCGGCGGCCATCTGGTCCTAAAAATCAATGATGTGGTCATGTCTGAAGTGGTGGAAGACCTGGACCCGAACCGGCCGCAACACGGCTGGCTGGGCTTGCAGGTGCACGTCGGCCCGCCGATGCGCGTGCAGTTTAAAGATATTTATCTCCGGCGATTTTAGAGGTTTTCTTTTGGAGCGGGGGCTTATTTCGGTTGCCAGGCTTGCCAAACCTGGCGGGCGGCCTGCCGGAGGGTTTCTGCCGTCCAAGCGGTGGTTTCTGGCGCCGGGGCGGAGCCGCCCGGACATGCCACCCAAAACATGAGCTCTTTTACCCCATCGGCCGGAAGTGCCACGGGATATTCCAGTTTGCCCACTTGGTAAAAGCACTGGTCGTTCTGCCCGCCCACATCGACATAGTATTTGGCCGAGGCGTTTAACTGGCCGGCAATC
>Ga0272448_1002531_pt1 | contig 22815 bp, 25 predicted proteins | sample YNPCB0191_FD_202220 | JGI IMG/M metagenome (GOLD analysis project Ga0272448, IMG submission 202220) | Hot spring sediment microbial communities from Yellowstone National Park, WY, United States - YNP-CB-019-1 | ecosystem: Environmental > Aquatic > Thermal springs > Hot (42-90C) > Sediment... | reverse complement strand
GAGCGTTAAAAATAGTCAATGATTTATTGGATGCCTCAAAGATTGAAGAAGGAAGATTTGGTTATCATTTTGAAAATGCGGATATTATTGAGTTTATTGAGACGATTTTAAAAGAAAAAATGTCTCTTGCCGAAGAATATGGTATTAAGCTTTATTTTCAAAAACCACAAGAAAGGCCGATTATTTGCTTCATAGACAGCGAGAAGTTGGGGTACGCCCTTTCTAATTTAGTTGATAATGCAATTAAATATAATGTGAAAAATGGCGAAGTAACAGTCGGAGTTGAAAAAATGAAAGATCGACCGTATATTTCCATTTTTGTAAAAGATACCGGGATTGGTATTCCTCCAAATGAAATAAAAAATCTTTTTTCTAAATTTTTCCGCGCAGAGAATGCAGCTAAAATTGCGCCTGATGGTTCAGGTTTAGGCCTTTTTATCGCTAAAAACATTATTCGGCAACACGGTGGTGATATCTGGGCTGAATCAGAATTAAATAGGGGGACAACTTTTTATTTTACTTTACCGACCGACCCTACTCTTGTCCCACCTCGAGAAGTAGTTTACGAAGAAGAATAAAATGCCTGAATTACCCGAAGTTCAAACAACCGTTAAAGATTTAGAAAAGAAAATTATTGGTTTGCGAATTATCGATGTTTGGACTGACGCACCAAGGCTGATTAAAAGGCCGTCTTTTGAAACTTTTAAAAAGCAAATTAAAGGCGCAAAAATCGAAAAAATTTCTCGGCGTGGTAAAAATATCCTAATTCATTTAAATCCAAAATCCAAAACCCAAAAATCAAAATTAATATTATTAATTCATCAAAAGTTAACAGGCCATCTTTTATATGGATCATGGATTATGAAAGAAGGGTCATGGACGCCGGCTCAAAAAGGCCCTCTTGAAGAAAGAGTTAATCAATATATCCATTTATTATTTTTCTTGAATAATGGGAAAATGTTAGCGCTTTCTGATTTAAGAAAATTTGCTAAAGTCATTTTAGGGCCAAAAGAAGAAATTGAAAATTTAGCAGAATTAAAAAATTTAGGAATTGAGCCGCTGGATAGAAAATTTACTTTTGAGAAATTTAAAGAAATTATTCAACAAACTCCAAGCAAAAGAAAAATTAAGCAAGTTTTAATGGACCAAACTATTATCAGCGGCATTGGCAATATTTACTCTGATGAAATTCTTTGGGAGGCAAAAATCCATCCTTTTAAGCTTAGCTATAAACTGAACAATCAAGAATTAAAAGCAATTTATCAAGCAATTAAAAAAATTTTAACTAAAGCCATTAAATTAAGAGGAACCTCAATTAGTGATTTTCGCGATCCTCGAGGAAGAGAAGGAAAATATACAGAAATCCGCTCGGTCTATCGAAGAGAAGGAGAACCTTGCTATCGTTGCGGAAGCAAGATTAAAAAAGTTAAAATAGGTGGGAGATCAGCGTACTTCTGCCCTAAATGCCAAAAGACATAAGCTCAAATATCAAAGCTCAAATATCAAAGCTCAAATGTCAAAAGTTTTGATTTTTGCCTATCTGCCGCAGGGATTTTAATTATTGATTTGAAATTGGAATTTTGTCGTTTAGGCTTTAATTTTTATGATTATCTTTTTATATGGCTCTGACGCTTATCGGCGTCATCAAAAATCAAAAGAGATTATTGAAGAATATAAGAAGCGGCACCCGAATTTTGTTTTGCAGTTTTTTAATTTTGAGGAAGAAGGTGAGTTTTTAAAGCTTCAAGAATTTAGCCAGAATCGTTCTTTTTTTGAAGAAATAAAAATGGCGGTCTTAGAGAATGTTTTTGCTGCGGCTGAGGAAAAGTTAAAAGATTTTTTAAAAAATTCTATCCAGCAGAAAGATTTAATTTTGCTTCTTTTGGAAGATAATTTACCACCAAAAGAATTTGAGTTTTTATTAGAAAAGCCGATTCAATTTCAAGAATTTCCAGATTTAAACATTGATCAACTTAAATTTTTTATAAACAAAGAAGCCAAAAAAAGAAATATTAATTTAACTGATAGAGCTATTCAATTTTTAGCAGATGCTTTTCAAAAAAACACCTGGGGGTTAATTACCGAGCTTGATAAATTAGCTCTTATCCCAAAAAGCAAGTTAGACATTCCTGATCTTAAAGAGTATGCCGATATTGATTTATCTTATAATATCTTTGATTTTATCAATAATTTAAACACTAAGTATTTAGCGCAAAACTTAGATTCTTTAGAGAGATTATTTCTGTATCACGAGGAGCCCTCAAAGATTTTCAATTTGTTAGCGGCTTCAAGAAGAAAGACGAAAAATTTAACTGAGAAATTAGCTCGTTATGATATTTTAGTGAAATTAGGAAAACTTGATTATGAAGAAGCGTTGTTGGATTTAGCTTTAAGTTTTTGAGCGAGCCTTGATTTTAGTCGGCTGGCTTTATTTTTTTTGATGACATTTGTTTTAGCAGCTTTATCTAAAGTTTTATATACCAAAGAAAGAAGTTTTTTTGCTTCTTCTAAATTTTTTGCTTTAATAGCTTTTTTATATTGACGGATAGCCTCCTTGAATTTATTAGCGGTTTCTAGATTTTGCTGTCTTCTTCTTTTGTTTTGACGGAGAGCTTTTTTTGCTGATTTAGTAATTGGCATATTTTGTGTATTTTATGTATTTTATAATATTAAGCGGAAAGCCCGCGCCACGAGAGTATATAGAATTTAGGATAAAGGATTAAACTTTAAGTGTCAACTATTTTAAGTTAGTATTTATATTATGAAAGAAATGCCTCAAAAAAGTGCGATAATTTTTTTAGTTTTTTTGTTAGTTATGTTTTGGGCTGGTTTTTCTTTTGCGGCGACTCAAGAGGAGCTTCAAGAAGCAATTAAAAAGAAAAACGAAGAACTTCAGAGGATTAATAGTCAAATTCAAGAAACCCAAAAACAACTTGAGGCGACACAGGAAAGGGGAAAAACCCTAAAGCAAGAAATGGCTAAATTAGATAAACAAATTAGCCAATTGAATTTAAGCATTCGATCAAGCGAAATTACCATTGAAAAACTTAATTTAGAAATTGAATCACTTCAATACGATATTGCAAATACTCAAACAAAAATTGGTTCTAAAAAAGAAGCAATTACCGCTATTTTGCGCCAGCTCCAACAAAGAACAGCAGAAACGCCTTTGACTGTTTTTCTTAAAAACAACCAATTGAGCGATAGTTTTTTTGAGCTTCAAGGATTAAACGATCTTAATAGAAGTTTAAACAATGAAGTTTCTGAATTAAAGAACTTCGAAAATCAATTGAATGATTCTTTAAATGAAGCAATGGATAAAAATCAGCAATTAAAAAACGAGAACCAATCTTTGAAAAACAAAAAATACATCGCTGAAGATTTAAAAAAAGAAAAGCAAGTATTATTGCAACAAACAAAAAACCAAGAAAAAATTTACCAACAACAATTGAGTATACTCCAAAAACAACAAATAGCAATTTCTGACGAAATTAGCCAAATAGAAGAAGAACTTAATCGTTCTTTTAATCGAGGGCTTCTTCCCTCAAAAAGACCCGGTGTATTTATGTGGCCAATAAAACTTATTCAAGATGGAGGGATAGGGAAGATTAGTCAGAAATATGGCGAAACTGCTTTTTCATATTTTTATAAAGGTAAGCCCCATAATGGCCTTGATATCGAGGCGCCAATAGGGACGCCCGTGTATGCAGCAGCTGATGGAGTGGTTTTTGCTACGGATAATAACGATAAAAGTGTTTATTGGCGGTATCAATATGGCAAGTATATTTTAATAAATCATAATAATAACTTAACCACTCTTTACGCTCATCTTTCGATTCAACTTGTTTCTAAAGGAAATTCAGTCAAGAAGGGAGATCTTATTGGGTACTCTGGCAACACAGGTTTTACCACTGGCCCTCACCTTCATTTTGGGGTATATTGGACACCAAGTATTTTAATGAAATCAATTCCACCAGCTCAGGGGCTGGTACCAGTTGGCGTTACTGTTAATCCCGAAGATTATCTATGATTAAAAAAATTTACCATTTTTGTTTAGCTTTTTTAGGAGCTTTAATTTATAAATTCCCTTCAAGGCAAATTTTTGTGGCTGGTGTTACTGGCACTAAAGGCAAATCAACGACAATTGAACTTATTAACGCTATTTTAGAAGCAGCGGGTAAAAAAACAGCTTTAATTTCTTCGGTTAGGATAAAGATTGCTGATGAATCAGAGAAGAATTTAACAGAAACGACAATGCCGGGTCGATTTTTTATTCAGAAATTTTTAAAAAAATCAATTAATGCTGGCTGCGAATATGCGTTAATAGAAGTAACATCTCAGGGGATAAATCAATCTAGGCACAGGTTTATTAATTGGGACGCCGCTCTTTTTACTAATTTAGCGCCGGAACACATTGAAGCGCATGGAGGGTTTGAGAAATATCAGGTAGCTAAATTAAGTTTTTTTAGGTATGTAAGTAAATTAAAGACAAAATCTCTTGGAAAACTTTTTTTTATTAACCACGATGATCCTCATGCTCAATCTTTTATCAAAGCGGCCGAAAACGGCAAAATCATTTTGTATTCAAAAAAAGATGTTATCGATTTTAAATTTCAACCTCCAGATTCTTTGATTGGTGATTTTAATTTAGAAAATATAGCAGCAGCTATTTCTTTTGGTCGAACTTTAGGAGTTGACGATGAAATCATAAAAAGAGCATTAGAAAATTTTAAAGGTGTTCCTGGGCGGATGGAGACTGTTCAAACTCAACCTTTTAGAGTAATTATTGATTATGCTCACACGCCTGACAGCCTAATGAAGATTTATCAAACCGTAAAATCTAAATTTCAACCTCCAAATTCTAAATTAATATGCGTTTTTGGAAGCGCTGGCGGTGGTCGCGATAAATGGAAAAGGCCGAAAATGGGAGAGATTGCCGCAAAATATTGTGATGAAATTATTTTAACCAACGAAGATCCTTACGATGAGAATCCATTAGATATTATTAGACAGATCTTTAAAGGCATTGAAAGTGCTAGTATAAATCACCGTAAACCCGCGGTATACAAGATTTTAGATAGAACAGAAGCGATAAAAAAGGCTATTTCTTTAGCTAAAAAAGATGATGTTGTTATTTTTACTGGCAAAGGCTCTGAACCATATATGCATTTAGAAAAAGGCAAAAAAATCCCCTGGGACGAGAAACAAGTTGTTAAAAGCTTTCTCCAAAATATTATTGAGCAAAACAAAAAATGAAATTTGAAATTTTAGAACATAAAGCGGATTTGAAAATTAAGGTTTTTGGTTCTAACTTAGAAGAGCTTTTTAAAAACGCGGTTTTAGCTATGGCTTCGATATTAAAAAAGCCAGAGTTAGAAGTTAGAAGTCAGAAGTCAGAAGATAGAGAAATTTTAAAAGTTGAATCATTAGACAAAGAAACTTTATTAATTGATTTTTTAAACGAGATTCTTGCAAAAAGCCAAATTAATAAAAAAATCTATAAAGTGGAAAATATAAAAATAAAAGTGTTTCAAAAAAACGCTGCCCTTGAAGCTGAACTTATCGGTTATCCGATAGAACATTTTGATGAAGATATTAAAGCAGCTACTTATCATAATTTGAAAATTTCTCAAAAAGATGATAAATTTGAGGCAGTTATTCTTTTTGATATTTAAGTTCTTTAACTTTTTATAAAAAAGGAGGAAAAAATGACAGGGTTAGTTGGTTGGTTTTTGGCTTTTGGTAGCGGGACTTTATTATGTTTGGTTTTAGGTGTTGTTTTTCTTTTAAGAGCTGGCCGAAATTTTGAGATTACAAATGATAAAGGGTCAATGGATTTTTACGCTTCACTAAGAGCAAAACTTTGGTTGGTTTTTGGTTTTTTGCTTTTGCTAATGGCTTTGATGTTTTCTTCGCAGTTAAGTCGTGGTTATCTTGCTAAAGACCAATTCTTATCAAAACCCTTAAAAGACTACGGCATTTACGAAACTGTAGCATACAAAAGAATTAATCAAAATATGTACGTAATAATTTTAAAGGATCAAACTGGCGCTTATTTGGCTTATCAAATGACAGCTATTCCGCCAAAGGTTTTTAAGGTTATCCCCGCAGAAACAGAAAAAGACCGAAAACGAGAATATCAATTATATCAACCTTTCCTACCAACTTCGGCTTCAGTCAGTTCTTCCCAGACTGAGACAACTCAGGTTGATACAGCGACTATTAGCGAAAAACAGAAAACAGAAACGGAAATTGTCCCAGAGATGGAATCAAGGCCTAGGCAGCCTTAATAATCAGGCTGCCTTTTTGTTTTTTAAAGTTATTGTTAAAATAAAAATAAATTCTATGTAAAAAGGAAATTCCAAAATTTAAATTTATGATTGCTAAAAAAGATTTTAGAAAAATTAATGATTGGCTATGGGAGATACCTCAAACTTTTCGTTCAGATATGAAAGTTCCAGCGAGAATCTATGCCTCCGAAGAAATACTAAATGAAGTGGAAGAGGATGCGATAAGGCAAGTTGTAAATGTGGCTACTCTTCCCGGGATTATAAAATATAGTTTAGCGATGCCAGATATTCACTCTGGTTATGGCTTTGCGATTGGTGGGGTAGCGGCTACAAAATATCCAGAGGGGGTCATTTCTCCTGGTGGGGTCGGATATGATATTTCATGCGGGATCAGATTATTGAAATCAGAATTGGTCCAAAAAGAAGTTCAACCCTTTTTAGAACAATTGGCCAGCGAAATTCAAAAAGAGGTTCCTTCAGGTTTGGGAAGAGGAAGACAGATTAAATTAAGTATTGAACAAATAGACAAAATTTTAGAAAGCGGAGCTAAAAGATTGATAGAGCAAGGGTATGGTGAAAGGGGAGACGTTGAAAATTGTGAATCAAATGGTTGTCTACCTCAAGCTGATGCTGCAACAGTTTCTGACTATGCGAAAAATAGGGGAAGAGATCAGGTCGGAACTCTCGGGTCAGGAAATCATTTCTGTCAAATTGATAAAGTTGAAGAAATTTTTGATGAGAAGATTGCTGAAACCTTCGGATTATTTAAAGATCAAGTCGTAATTCTAATTCATACTGGAAGTAGGGGTCTAGGTCATCAAGTTGCCACTGATTATATCAAGATAATGATGAGGACAATGGACAAGTACGGGATAAGACTTCCTGATCGGGAATTAGCTGCCTGTCCATTAAATTCAATTGAAGGGGAGAGATATTTTAAAGCAATGTGCGCAGCATCAAATTATGCTTGGGCTAATCGGCAAATGATTACTTATTACGTAAGAAGAGCGTGGGAAAGGGTTATGGGGAAGAAAACATTAACACTTCTTTATGACGTTTCTCATAACATCGCTAAAATTGAAGAACATGAAGTTGATGGGCAAAAAATGAAATTGATTGTTCATCGAAAAGGAGCAACCCGAGCATTCCCTCCTACCCACCCAGAATTACCAGAAAAATATCAAAAAACAGGCCAACCTGTTATTATTCCGGGTTCAATGGGCACGGCTTCTTATGTTTTAGCCGGGAGCGAAAAATCAAAAGAAGCTTTCTTCACAGTATGTCATGGGTCCGGTCGGACGATGTCACGCCATGAGGCGACAAGAAGAATTTCTGGTCAAGAAGTAGTCAATAGTTTAAAAGCAAAAGGGATTATTGTGAAATGCTATTCAATGAGAGGCATTGCTGAAGAAGCGCCGATGGCTTACAAAAATGTTGAAGAGGTTGTTGATGTTGTTCATAATGCTGGTTTGGCAAAAAAAGTAGCAAAATTGACACCTTTAGCTGTCATTAAAGGCGAATAAAAACCCCCGCTTAATCAAAAAGCGAGGGTTCTTTTTCTGACTTTATTAATTTTTTGTATTGACGTTGGCGATGATCGTTTAAGATGGCCAATGCCTGTTTATACATCTTTCTGAAAATTTTCTTGGGAATATATAGATTGGCAGGGTCGTATATCTGGGCATTGCTTTCTTTGCAAACTATTAATGTATTATTATTCTTCCAATAGAAGATACATCTTATATTTCCAAAAGTCATAACCACTTTTGGAAACGATACTTCGTCAACGCTCCAATTTTTCATTTTTTCCCCCTTTTCTTCTTTTTGTTTTTATTCATTTCGTCCATCATCTCTACTACGTTTAAAGGTAAATTAGGAACTTCTTCGTGATCGACCCACTTTCTTCTAAGACGATCATACAGCCTGCCATTTCGTATTTTTAAACAGCTTAAATAGCATCCCATATTTCCCCCCTTCCCCCTTTTTAGGTTTTAAAATAACTTTAAAGATATTCTATCATAAAAATTTATTTTTGTCCAGAGGATTGCCTTTTCTTGGTGTTGATATTTTAAATTCACTGCATTAAATAATTTTGGTATAATTGTTTTATGAAGTTAACTTTTTACGGCGGCGCAAAAGAGATAACCGGCGCAAATTATCTATTAGAAAATAATAATTTGGAATATTCAGAAAGATCAAGCCGAATTCTTATTGATTGCGGTCTTTCTCAGGGTAGCGATTATTGTGAACGAAGGAATTTTGAAAAATTTCCTTATGACCCAAAATCAATTGAGGCAGTATTTATTACACATGCCCATATTGATCATATTGGCCGATTGCCAAAGCTTTATAAAGATGGTTTCCGGGGGAAAATTTTTTCCACTCCCCCTACTAAAGACTTCAGTTACGAACTTTTAATTGATTCAGAAGATATTTTAACCCGAGAGGCAAAAGAAAAGAATTTAAACCCAATGTATTCTCGGCAAGATGTTGATAATTTAATGAAGCTTTGGGAGGTTTATGATTATCATCAAAAATTCAGAGTTGGCGATTTTTCTATTGAGTTTTTTAATGCCGGCCATATTATGGGTTCAGCTTTTATTGTTATTGAGGGAGAAGGGAAGAAAATAGTTTTTTCTGGAGATTTAGGCAATACGCTAGCGTCTTTAATTAGCCCAATTGATTTAACAGAATCGATTAAGGCTGATTATGCTTTAATAGAATCAGCTTATGGCGGTCGGATTCATGAAGACGCTGAAAAACGAAAAGATATTTTAGAAGATTTGATTGAAGATACGGTTAAAAAAGGCGGGACGCTTTTGATCCCTGCTTTTGCGATGGAAAGAACTCAGGAGTTGCTTTATGAGCTTAATGAATTGGTTGAAAATGGTCGTATTCCTAAAATCCCAATTTTTCTTGACAGTCCTTTAGCTATTAATCTGACTAAAGTTTATAAAAACTATATTAATAATAAGCGATATTTTAATAAAGAGGCGTTCGAAGCGACAAAAGAAGACAAGGAAATTTTTGATTTTCCCGGCTTGAAAATGGTTTTAAGTCATCGTCAATCTGAAGAAATTGATCAAATTAAAAGCCCTAAAGTAATTATCGCCGGCGCTGGGATGAGCCAAGGGGGAAGAATTGTTCGACACGAATATCATTTTTTGCCTGATCCAAACAGCGCTATTCTTTTCGTCGGTTTTCAGGTAAAAGGTTCTTTAGGCCGAAAAATTTTAGATGGCGAAAAAACCGTAAAAATTTTTAACAAAGAAATTCCGGTTCGGGCTCGAAAAGAATTTATTAGCGGTTATTCAGCGCATGCCGATCAAAGGATGCTTTTAGATTGGCTTAAGCCAATGAGAACAACTTTAAAGAAAGTCTTTATTGTTCAAGGCGAAGAAGAACAAATGATTCCTTTAGCTCAAAAAATTAGAGATGAATTAGCGATAGAAACCATTATTCCTTCGCTTGACGAAAAAGTCATGCTATAATAAATCGGAGTTTGGGATAATATGTTAGTCTCTAGAAGGGCTACGAAATACGAAAAAATACGAATATACGAAAACAATATTAAATAAATACAATAATTTTCGTAGTTTCGTAAAAATTTCGTAATTCGTAGAGAATTTCGTATTTTCGTAAAGAATTCGTATTTCGTAGCTATTCGGTATTTCGTAGCCCTTTCGTAGCCATTTATAATAATTAGCGTTTCTATGAATCTTCCTAAATATAAAATTTGTATTTCCGGAGCTGCTGACACCAGTTTTTGTGGTGACGATGCTTGTAAAATTGCAGAACAATTAGGCAGAGAAATTGCTCAGAGGGGGATAGTTTTAGTTGATGGCGCCACTACTGGATTTCCTTTATGGGCAGCAAAAGGGGCAAAAGAAGCAGGCGGTATTGTTGTGGGTGTTTCTCCGGCAAGCTCACAAAAAGAGCATCTTGAAGGATATAAACTTCCAATTGATTATCACGATTTGATTATTTATACTGGTTTTGGTTATTCAGGTAGAAACTTGCTTTTAACAAGAGCAGCGGACGCCATTATTGTTGGTTGCGGCCGGATGGGAACAGTTAATGAATTTACGATTGCCTTTGAAGACAAAAAACCAATAGGGATTTTAGAGGGGAGTTGGGAAACCGATGAAGTTGTTAAAAATATTTTAGAAAAATCTCATCGTCAAAACGAACATCCATATATTGCTTTTGATTCTGATCCAGCTAAGCTTTTAGATAAACTTTTTCTTTTTATTAAACAAAGAGAAAGCGAAATAAATAACAAAGGTCGTTTCTAATAATAAAAGCAAGCAATTTAAAAATAATTTATGGTTAAAGAAGCAAAACAAATTGGCGAAATCACTCATTATTTCTCGCATTTAGGAGTAGGAATTTTTAAGTTTAAGCGAGCGGTAAAAGTAGGAGAAAAAATTCACATTAAAGGCGCCACTTCAGATTTTGTTCAGACGATTTCTTCAATGCAATATAATCATAAAGAGATTGAAACCGCCAAGAAGGGTCAAGAAGTCGGTATCAAAGTTGACGAAAAAGTTAGAGAAGGCGATAAAGTTTACGAAGTTATCGAATAATAAACAGAATTCAAAATAATTTAGAATTATTTTTAATTAATTAGCTTTAGCAGTTTTTAGAAGTCCTGTTAATTAAGGAAGTTTTTTACTAGTATTTTTTGTTTTTAAATTTGCTTCTGTGATTAAGCGGGTTTTTGTCTTTTATAACATGAAATTTAATTTTCGTAGTTTCGTATTTTTTCGTAATTCGTAGCTATTTAGATAAAGCGTTAGCCCTCAGCTAAAAATTGCTTTTAAATTCAGCTGGGCGCACAAAATTTTAACATAGAAAAAACAGAAGATATTTGATTCCGGATTGACAATTAAAAGCTTTAATCAATAAACAGCAATAAATTACAATTTTTATTAAAAATTTAATCAAAAAACAGAGAAGTTGATGAAATTTTCGGATAAAAACAAAAAGGGCAGATTTAAAAATCTGCCCTTTAAACTGCTTTAAATAACTTCTATTTTCACTCCTTTTTCCCTCAAAGAATTTAGAAAATTTTGCGATAGCCAATTTTTGGTTATTGTAAAATTCCTCACGATTATTCTTGTAATTATTTTTTTTTCTCTTTCTAACTTCTTTATTGTCTTTTTGATTTTTTCCTCAAAAGACAACGGCGGAGAATCAGTGCTTCTTCCGCAGACTGGACAAAAATATAGTTCTTCAGAAGATGATAAACTCCCATGAAAATAGATTCTTGCCAAAATCTCTGAGCCAATAAATCCTCCCTTTTTTTTGTCCCTTCTTTCTCTGCAAAACCAACATCCTTCTTTTTTCTTCTTTTTCCTCTGCATTATTTCCTCCTTTTGTTGGCCCACATTTACAACATACAACAAATCTCAACAAATCTACTATTTTTTCTCACCTTCTTTTTTCTCATTTCCCACCTCCTTTCTTATTAAGAATAATGGCAAAGTATATAAATAGAGGAATCAAGCAAGGGTAGGAGGGTCTCTTGCTATGCGCCCGGCCAACTAGGCTTAATTCCTCTTTTATTTTTATGGTTTTAAAAGAGCTTTTCTATATATTATATATTTTTAATATATATTATATATTTTTAATATAATTTGTCAATAGCTTGCATAATGTTATCCGATTTTAAGCTTTTGGAATGTTTTAATTAAAATTACTGATTTTGACTTAGCTTTTATTAGATAATTATAAATATTTTGGAGAAAAAATTTTACATTTTTTTTGGCAATGAGATGCCTAAAATCGAGAAAATATTTTGAAAAACTATAAGTGTACTTTTGATTAAGATTAATCTCGCGAAGGTTGTTTTTTGATTTTCGGTTATTACTTTTTCTTTTTCGTAAAAATTATGAAATTTTTTAGCTAAATCGAGAGAATAGCGAATAATTACTTGCGGGTTATAATTCGTTGTTGCTTCTTCTATTTTCTCCGGGAATCTCACAAGCATTCTTATCAAATCTAAATCTTCCGCTGTGTTTAAAAATTTTAGAATTTCGTTTTTTGGAATTTGTTGAGAAATTAGTAATTTAGATTTAGAAATTTTCTTTATGATGCTTTGGCATCTTACAGCCGCATATTGAACATAATAAACCGGGTTTTTCATTGATTTTTTCTTAGCTAAACCCAAATCAAAATCCATATGAGTATCCGGTGAATACATTAGAAAGAAAAATCGTGTTGCATCTAAGCCAATTTCTTTTATTAATTCTTCTAAAGTGAAATATTCTCCCTTTCTTTTGGACATTTTTATTTCTTTTCCTTCTTTTACTAAACGCACCATCTGGGTAATAATCGCTTTAAATTTATCATCAGCTATCCCTAAGGCTTTAAGAGCAGCGCGTAGACGCAATTCATAGCCATGATGGTCCGCTCCCCAAATATTAATTATTTTATTGAATTTTCTGCCTTCTAATTTATTTAGAAAATAGGCAAGGTCAGACAAAAAATAGGTTGGTTCGCCTGTTTTTCTAATCAAGACGCGATTTTCGGTGTCGCCAAATTGAGCGGTTTTAAACCAAATAGCTCCCTCTTTTTTATAAATGAGCCCTTTCTTTTCTAGTTTTTCCAACAGTTTGTCAATTGCCTTTTTTTGATAAAGCGATTCTTCTGAAAACCAAACATCAAATTTTATTTTCAATCTTTTCGTTATAAAATTTTTAATATCCTTCATAACTTCTTGAGCTAAAAGATAGCCGGCTTCGCTTTCTGATTTTCCTTGAAGTTCTTTTTTAATTAATTTTATCTTTTTTTGAAGATAAGAAGTTTTATATGTTTCGCCTTTGCCAAGCGCAGTTTTCCCTAATTCTTTTATTTGATTGCTAGCCTTGGCGTCGTTAATATAATATTCTCTTGTGACTTTAAAACCTGAAAATTCTAAAAGATTTGCGAGAGCGTCGCCTAAAAAACCACCTCGGCCATTGCCAATAGTTAATTGTCCTGTAGGATTAGCAGAAATAAATTCTATATTAACAGTTTTTAGTTTTGAGCTTTTAGCTTTTGGTTGGCCGTAATTTTTTTTCTTTTTTAAAATTTCTTTTAGCTCTTTCTGAAGCAATTCAGGTTTTAACCAAAAATTAATAAATCCCGGCGAAGCTACCTCAATTTTGCTAAAAATTTTTGAATTTTTTAATTCGGAATTTATCTGATGAGCGATTTCTAATGGGTTTTTCTTTAAGTTTTTCGCTAATTTTAAAGCTACATTAGTTGAATAATGCCCGAACTTTTCATTATCCGGGGTAAAAACTTCCGGCTCTATTTCGGCTGGGTCTAAAAGCAAGTTTGTAGAGATAGTTTTTTTAAGATGTTCAATAATTTTTGTTTTAAGCATTAATTCTATTATACTAAGATAAATGATAATTGCCACTAATAAAAGAGCATACTTTGATTATCAAATCCTTGAGACCTACGAGGCTGGTATTGAATTAAAAGGATATGAAGTTAAATCTATCAAAACTGGAAGAATTAACCTTTCGGGCTCTTATGCGGTTTTAAAGAATAATCAGATTTGGCTTATTAATGTTGACATTCCTCCTTATCAAGCAAAAAATACTCCAATTGATTATGACCCAAAAAGAACCAGGCGTTTACTTTTGAAAAAGGCAGAAATTAAAGGGCTGATCGGAAAAGTTCAGGAAAAAGGCTTGACTTTAGTGCCTTTAAAAGTGTATACTAAAAATCGAAAGATTAAAATTGAAATAGGGTTAGCGAAAAGCCGAAAGAAAGTAGATAAAAGAGAGTTAATCAAGAAAAGAGAATTTAAGAAAGAAGTTAAAGAAACAATGGGAATGATATGAATCGATTGTAGTAAATTTATAAATTGCAAACCGAGGATGATCTCGCCTCGTAAATCAGGGATCAAACTAATAACTGCCAATAAAAATTTGGCTCCGGCGTTGGCTTTTGCCTAATGCCGCACCCGCCTTTTGCCGTTCAAGCTTAAGGAAACGGGTGTAATATTTTGAACTTGCCTTGATTTTCTTGCTGAAAAAATCAAGGGACAAAAATTTCAGCTAGGAATTTAAAATTTTCGTCAAGTTTTTATTTTAAATTCCGAAATTACAACTTGACTAAGTTTGTAGAAAATTTATAAATTTTACTACAAGACGCGGGTTCAATTCCCGCCATTTCCACCCTATTTAAAATAAACATTTTCAATATCCATACAAAAACATCGAACAATATAGAATAAACAATCAAATAAAAACTTCGGAGCTAAGAGTTATTGATGAATCAGGCGAAAATCTGGGTGTAATGTCGGTTGAGGCAGCATTAAAATTAGCCGCTGAAAAAGGTTTAGATTTAGTAGAAATTGCTCCTCAAGCTACGCCGCCAGTAGCTAAAATTATTAATTTTGATAAATTTCGCTATCAAAAAGAAAAAGAAGAAAGAAAAAAACAAAAACTCTCTAAAACTTTAGAGTTAAAACAAATTCAAATTTCTTTAGCAGCAGCGAAAAACGATTTAGAAATAAAAGCTAAAAAGATTGAAGAGTTTTTGGATAAAGGGCATCCAGTTACTATTCTTTTACGTCTTCAAGGGAGAGAAAAATATAACAAACCCTTCGCTCTTCAAAAACTAGAGGAATTTTTAAAAATTATTAAAACCGAATACAAAGTTTTAGGAGAGCCAAAAGCCAGTGGTCAAGGAATATCAGTGAATATAGCAAAAAAATAGAAATAACATGAAAAATAGCGTTAGAGATAGAATAAAAATTACAAAAAAAGGAAAAATTCTTTCTAGAAAAAAAGGGCAAAGCCATTTTCGCGCTAAAAAAACAAGCAAACAGTTAAAGCGCCGAAGTGGTCTACGCCCTTTAAAGTTAAGAATAAAAGATTTAAATAATTTTTAGATATATAACAACATTGGCATGCCAAGAGTAAAAAGAGGAAAATTAGCTCATAAAAAAAGAGAAAAATTGTTGAAATATACGAAAGGTTTTAAGTGGGGAAGAAAATCAAAAGAAAGAGCAGCCAAAGAAGCTTTGCTTCACGCTTGGTCTCGTGCTTTTCGTGGGAGAAAAGAGAAGAAAAGAAATTTTCGCAGTCTTTGGCAAACAAAAATTAATATCGCTGTCCGAGAAGAAGGTTTAAATTACAATAAATTTATTGCAGGTTTAAAAAAGAATAATATCCTTTTGGATAGAAAAATTTTAGCGGATTTGGCTCAAAATCATCCGGAAGTTTTCAAAAAAATTGTAGAGAAAGTAAAATAAATACAAATGTATTAATGGTTTGAATATAAGGGCGTTAGAAAAACTAACGCCCTTTTTATTTGGCAAAACAAAGTTCAAGCTGTATTTTTAAAATAATTAATATTTATAATTTAAGCCATTTGTGCTATTCGCATGTATTCGTTATTTAGTATTGCATTATGAATTTAGCATTATTTTATAGTTATCCACAATCCCTTGCTTGATTTTTAAAGGGGAGTATAATAATTAGTAATTAGTTGATAGTTTGTAGTTCGTAGTTTATAATAAAAATATATTTCATATCATAAAAGGAATTTATGAAAAACCGCCATCACTTTAATCACCAAGGTAGAGGCTTTCCCGGTAGTAGAAACTCGACTTAATTAAATTTTTTGAAGATTTTTTGAATTAGTTAACAAAATTTTATTTTTTACTTTATTTATGTCTAATAATAAAATTCCTGAAAAATTTAATTCAAAAAACCGTCGAGTTTTCACTACCGGGTTTCCCGGTAGTGAGCCGAGCACATCGCTTTTCACAACGCCTTTATTTAAATCAAGGTTTTTTCTTAAAACATCATCTTCTTTGCCTAATCCTTTCTTTTCAAGAAAAGCGTCCAAGCGTTGCTGTGCTCGATCTACTACCGGGTTTACCCTCATTGAACTATTAATTGTTTTAGCAATTGTTGCTATTTTAGTTACCGTAGTTTTAGTTGTTTTAAAACCAGCTGAATTTATGAAGAAAGCCAGAGATTCCAGAAGAATTGTTGACCTCCAATCCTTAAATAAAGCCCTTTCTTTAGCTGAATTTGACAATGTTTTTATGGGTAATGCCTCCACCACCTATATTTCTGTTCCTGACCCAAACGCTAATCCTACTTCTACTTGTTCTGGTATGGGTTTACCAAGCTTACCCACTGGTTGGACCTATCAATGTTCTAGCCCTGCAAATTACCGCAAAACTGATGGTACTGGCTGGATCCCTGTTAATTTCTCTTCTTTAACCACTGTTCCTGGCGCTTTATCAATCTTACCTGTTGACCCTATTAATTCTACCTCTACTAATCTTTACTATACCTATGTTAAAGGTTCCTGGGAATTAACTGCCTTACTTGAATCAACTGAATATCAACAAAAATATGCTGAAAAAGATGGTGGTACCTCTAATGTTGTCTATGAGATAGGTAATATGTTGAAAATTACTCCCAGTGTCATTGCCTCAAGAACAAACACTGGAGGTGGAAATGGAGGCGGAGGCGGCGGCGGAGGTGGCGGAGGCGGTTCCCAACTTTCCACTCCTTATGTCTGGGTTACTAATAGTGGAGGAAATTCTGTTACTAAACTAAACTCATCTGATGGAAGCACAATAGGAACATATTCTGTTGGAAGTCATCCTCGTGGTGTAGCAGTTGATGCTTCTGGCAATGTCTGGGTTGTTAATCTTGGCAGCAATTCTGTCACAAAACTTAATGGTTCAACAGGTTCTACAATAGGAACATATTCTGTTGGGAGTTTTCCTATTGGTGTAGCAGTTGATGCTTCTGGTAATGTCTGGGTTACTAATTCTAGCAGCAATTCTGTCACAAAACTTAATGGTTCAACAGGTTCTACAATAGGAACATATTCTGTTGGATATAATCCTGAGGGTGTAGCAGTTGATGCTTCTGGAAATGTTTGGGTTGTTAATAATTGGGACAATTCTGTCACAAAACTTAATGGTTCAACAGGTGCTACAATAGGAACATATTCTGTTGGAAATAGTCCTATTGGTGTAGCAGTTGATGCTTCTGGTAATGTCTGGGTTACTAATTCTAGCAGCAATTCTGTCACAAAACTTAATGGTTCAACAGGTTCTACAATAGGAACATATTCTGTTGGAAATGGTCCTTATGGTGTAGCAGTTGATGCTTCTGGTAATGTCTGGGTTGCTAATAATTACGGCAATACTGTCACAAAACTTAATGGTTCAACAGGCGATACAATAGGAACATATTCTGTTGGGAATGGTCCTTATGGTGTAGCAGTTGATGCTTCTGGAAATGTCTGGGTTGTTAATTCTGGTAGCGATTCTGTTACAAAACTTAATGGTTCAACAGGCGCTACAATAGGAACATATTCCGTTGGAAGTTATCCTTATGGTTTTGGAGATATGACTGGTTTTGCCTTGCAATATTTTGTTTTAGGCTGGAGATAGTAAATTGTTTAAGTATGACTACGAAATACGAAAAAATACGAAACTACGAAAATTAAATTTCGTAATTTCGTAAGAAATTCGTAATTCGTAGAGAACTCCGTAATTCGTAGTTTAGCATCGCGGTGTACTTAAAGCACTTTTCAGGTGTTATGTTACATCATAACACCTTTTTGTTTTTATTAAGATGGAGTTTTGAAGATTTTTAGATGATATTGTAAAAATAATTTTTGCGTGCCATATTATAATATATGGTTTACGATTTAGAAGGCGCAAAATTAGTGGATACGCATTGTCATCTTGGAATGAAAAATTTTTCTAAGGATTTAGATTTAGTTATAAAAAGAGCTGCTGAAAGCGGTGTAGAAAAAATTATTACTATTGGCTGTACTTTAAAAGAAGCATTTAAGGTTGTAGATTTAGCCCAAAAATATGATTCGGTTTATGCCGCGATTGGCCTTCACCCTGGAGAGCTTTTTTCAAAAAATTACGAAGAGATTTTAAATGATTTAGAGGAAATAGAAGAATTAGCAAAAAACAAAAAAGTGGTGGCAATTGGAGAAATTGGTTTAGAGTACCGTGGTTTAGAAAACGATGATTTTAAGCAAAAACAAAAAGAGATTTTTTTAAGACAGCTTTCAATGGCTGAAAGAGTGAAAAAGCCAGTGATGATTCATTGCCGAAAAGCCTACGAAGATCTCATAAAAACTTTAACCTCGTACCATGAACTACAAACTACCAACCACAAACTGATTGGCGTTGTCCATTGTTTTACTGGACGACTTTCTCAGGCTAAAAAACTTTTAGATTTGGGCTTTTTTATTTCTTTTACTGGAGTAATTACTTATGCCCGCGATTATGATAATGTTATTAGAGAAGTTCCTTTAGAAAGAATGCTTCTTGAAACCGATGCTCCGTTTTTAGCGCCTTTACCTTATCGCGGCCAGAGAAACGAACCAGCTTATGTTTTAGAGGTGGCCAAAAAAATCGCAGAAATTAAAAATTTATCTTTAAAAGAAGTAGCTTTAAAAACAACCAAAGCTGCTGAAGAATTGTTAAAAATTTGATATTATTAAAAAGATGGCTAAAGAGTTAATCTATATTCTCAATCGTTTTTTCTGCCAAATCACCGACTTTTTTAAGCATTGGTATATTGATGGTTCTTATTTTTTTGGCCAAACATTGGTTTCTTCTTTAGAAGATTTAGATAGATTTTTTGCTTTTAAAATTACTTTAAGGCATCTTTTCCAACCTCTTTATCAGGATCGAACTTTTATTGGTTATACTTTAGGATTTTTCTTCAGAGCGCTTCGTATTTTTTTGGGTTTTATTGTGTATGCTGTCATAATTAGTTTGGGGATTATTATTTATTTAGGTTGGCTGGCAATTCCTTTATTTATTCTTTATCAAATTTTCCGAAAAGAACCTATGCCAGGTAGCGCCAGGTTATTAAAATTATCCAGGTAGTGAAAATTTGACAGTAATTATGTTCTACTATGTTTATGTATTACAAAGCAAAAAGAATGATAGTTTATATGTAGGTTATACTTCTGATTTAAGAAAGAGACTTCAAGAACATAATTGTGGATTAAATTTTTCAACCAAACCATCTTTGCCCTGGAAATTAATTCATTACGAAGCTTATCTTAATCATGATGATGCAAAAAGGAGAGAAAATTATTTAAAAACCAATCAAGGTTCAAGATTATTAAAGCGCCTGCTAAAAGAATATTTCTATGAGAAAAAGAAGGTCGAAAAATAAGTCAAATTTCTACTACCTGGTATGGAGAATCAAGATTTAAAAACTTACCCCAGCGGAGAAGAAGCTCTTGCTTTGTCTAAAGAGATATATTTTAAAGATCCTTATTTTTCTTTATCTTTTGGAGCGCGGGCTTTATTGCGGATACTTTCTTATTGTTTTGTGTTTATTTTTGTTATTGCTACTATTACTTTTTTGTTTTCTGATATTCGTTGGCTTCGTTGGTTAGGTGTTCTATTTTTGATTTTTTTAATTGATAAAATAATTCATCGCGACCAGGCGAGAAAATCAGCGCTTTATCTTTCCCGAGAAAAAACTAAAGAAATTAATTTGGCCTTATATTTAAGGCCAGTTAGCTATTCAATTTTAGAAAAAGCTTTGGATAAGAGTTTAATTTTGGGCGGAGATTTTTATCTTTATCTTTTAGAATTTTTAACTGATTTGCCGAAAATAAAAGATGGCTTATCGCGTTTAAGCGTTCCTTTTCAAGAATTCATCAATAAAATCGATGATTTAATTAAAGAAAGCCAAAAAGAAAATCTTAAGCTGACAAAAGAAGAATTAAGAAACAAAATTGAAAATCTTTTAAAAATCGCTTTTGAAAAAGTATTAAAAAGCCAAAGCCGTTATATTGGACCCACAGAATTATTTTCTTCTTTGGGCTCAATAAACGATAAAAATATCTCGCGACTTTTTTATCTTTTTTCTGTTGAACCAGAAGATTTAGAAAATGTTTTAATTTTGACTCATTTAAAAAGAGAATTTGCTTCTATTGGAAAATTGCCAATGGTTTTGGGTGGATTTGGGCAGAAACCTTATAAACCGAGAAGATTCCGGGCAGTAAATCGCGCTTGGACTAGCCGTCCTACTCCTGTTCTTGATAAATTCAGCACTGATTTTACCGAATTAGCCAGAAGAGAAAAAATTGGTTTTTTGGTTGGCCATAAAGAAGAATATACTCAGCTTGTAAATATTTTGTCTCGCCGCAATAAACCAAACGCCCTTTTGATTGGCGAAGCTGGCAGTGGGAAAGAAGCTTTAGTAAGTCATTTAGCTTTTAATATTATTAAAGATAATGTTCCTCCTGAACTTTTTGATAAAAGATTAATTGCATTAAACATCTCTGAATTTGTTTCCGGCGCCACACCAGATGAAATTACTTTAAGGGTTAATACGATTATGAATGAAATTATTGATGCCGGAAATATTATTTTATACATTCCTAACATTGATGATTTAATTGAAACTTCCGGAGAAGCGCATTTAAGCGCGGCCGATGTCTTTTTGCCCTTCATTCTTTCTGATGCTTTTCCTTTGGTGGCAACTGTCTTTCCTAAAGAATATAAACGTCTCATTGAACCAAGAAGCGATTTTAGCAATGCTTTTGAGATAATCAGGGTTGAAGAAATTTCAGAAAACGAAGCAGTCAAAATTTTAACCTATGAAGCTTTAATTTTTGAAAATCAATATCGGCTGATTATCAGTTTTAATGCGATCAAGCAGGCGGTTATTTTGGCTCATAAATATTTCCGCCAAAAACTTTTGCCAGCTAGCGCGGAAGACCTTTTAAGAGAAGCTTTAGCCGATGCTAGTCAAAGAAGAAATAAAACTCTATTGGCCGAAGATGTTTTAAGGGTGGCTCAAAGAAAAATCAATATTCCTTTGTATAAGCCCGGGAAAGAAGAGGCTGAAAAACTTTTAAATCTTGAAGAAATTATTCATCAACGGCTGATTAATCAAGAAGAGGCGGTTAAAAGTATAGCTAGCGCCCTGAGGGAATATCGTAGCGGTCTAACGCGTTCTAAAGGACCGATTGCCAGTTTTTTGTTTGTGGGACCAACTGGTGTTGGTAAAACCGAGCTTTCTAAAATTTTAGCTAAAGTTCAGTTTGGTTCAGAGGAAATGATGGTGAGATTTGATATGAGCGAATTTCAAACCAAAGAAAGTATTATAAGATTTATTGGTTCGCCGGATGGAAAAATTGTTGGAGGTTTGACTGAAGCGGTTATCCAAAAACCATATTGTCTTATTCTTTTAGATGAATTTGAAAAAGCACATTCTGATATTTTAAATTTGTTTTTGCAAGTTTTTGATGATGGACGATTAACTGATGGTTTAGGTAGAGTAGTGGATTTTCAAAACACGATTATTATCGCTACTTCGAACGCCCATTCAGATATTATTAAGCAATCACTTGACGCCGGAGAATCAATGATTGATATCGCTCAATATTTAAAGAAAAAATTAGTTGATTTTTTCAAGCCCGAATTATTAAATCGTTTTTCAAGAATTGTTGTTTTCAAAGAATTAGGTATCAACGAAATTAGAGCGATCACTAAACTTAATTTAAATGATTTAGCAAAAACCCTAGAGGAACAAGGAATTTTTGTTGAGTTTTCCGAAGAGGCAGTTAATGAAATTGCGCGTTTAGGTTATGATCCTTCTTTTGGCGCTCGACCTTTACGAGGGGTAATTTCAGAAAAAATAAAAAATGTTCTAGCGGAGAAAATTTTAAAAAATGAAATTATAAAAGGTGAAAAAATTAAAATAATTTTTGAAGATAACCAATTTAAGTTTCTTTCTTATCAAGATAATCAAAATATTGAAAATGTCGTTTAAAAAAATTAATAAAGTTATCAAAATTTTGATATATTCTGATGTTTTGTTTGTCGGCGGTTTTGGTTTTATCGCACCGATTTTTGCTATTTTTTTAACCGAAAATATCAAGGGAGGAAGCGTTGAAACTGTTGGTTTTGCCGCTGCTATTTTATGGATTATTCAATCATTGGTAATAATTCCTTTTGGTAGGTTTTTGGATCATCACGAAAAAGATCTTGATGATTTTTATTTTGTCGTTGGGGGAAATTTTTTATCTGCAATTGTGGCTTTCAGTTATATTTTGGTTAAAACTCCTATCCAAATTTATTTTCTTCAAGCTGTTTATGCTGTTGGTTCGGCAATGAATATGGCTGGCTACACAGCACTTTTCACCCGTTATATCAACAAAGGAAAAGAAGCTTTCAGCTGGAGCGTGAGGGGAGCTTTGGTAGGAATTGGCTCTGGATTAGCTGGTGCTTTGGGTGGGATAATTTATAAAAATTTCGGCTCAAAAGTTCTTTTTAGCGGAGTTGGTTTCTTAGTTTTATTGAGCTCAATAATAATGTTTTTTGTTTTTAAAGAGATAATTTTTACTGATGGTAAAAAAATCAAAAGTATTCTTCCTAAAACAAAAAGCGACGGGCCGTTAACACCGGGACTATGATTAATCAAGAAATCGCCAAAATTTTTCATCAACTTGCTCTGTTTTTAGAAATGGAGGGGGCAGCTTTTAAGCCTTTTGC
>Ga0272448_1002529_pt1 | contig 22844 bp, 13 predicted proteins | sample YNPCB0191_FD_202220 | JGI IMG/M metagenome (GOLD analysis project Ga0272448, IMG submission 202220) | Hot spring sediment microbial communities from Yellowstone National Park, WY, United States - YNP-CB-019-1 | ecosystem: Environmental > Aquatic > Thermal springs > Hot (42-90C) > Sediment... | reverse complement strand
CCAGATTTTTCGGTTTGTACCGGACTCACAGTTTGGATCGCGGTGGCAGAGCGAGCGCCAGCGAGCGCCCGACGCTCCCTTTGACGCGATTGGAGGGACGACTTCCGCGTGGGCCAATTTCTTGTGGGGGTATAGCCGTACGCGTCAGCCAGCTTGGACCGAGCCTCGCCCTTTGACGCGGAATTTGCTGTGCTCCGGAGTGGCGTGCGCCGTAGCCGCGCTCGTGTGGCCGCGGAAAACAAGATTCAGTTCGGACAGAAGACCGAGCTGCACAACCAAACGCAGGCGTGCAGTGGTGGGTGCCTGAGTGGCGATACAAGCGACTCGGCAAATGCACCGGTCATGCTGTAGCGCGACTTGTAAAATCCGGCTGTGGCACTGGGGCGAAGTCATGTGTATTTGTCGTGCCTGCAATTCGTTCAGATACTCATCCAGCTTTGCAATAATCTTGGGTTGTCACGGCTTGTGCGTGGCGTAACTTGAGTTGCGTTATGCGGATTGACTGTTTGTGCGGCGCCTTTGTTACGTTGATTTGCTTTGCAGTGGTCGGTGAACCATTGTTGAACCGAGTCACGGGAGCGGAACTGACACCCACTCAACCGCGCGCAGGCGACTCGATTGACACACCGCGCAGTTACCTCTGCCTTGACACGGATTGGCGGTTCAGCAAAGGCGATCGTCATTTAGCTATGTTGCCCGAGTTCGATGACACCGGTTGGCGGCGCGTTGATGTGCCACATGACTGGAGCAGCGAAGGCCCGTTCGGTCCCGAATATGCAAGCTGCACCGGATACGCGCCGGGTGGGATTGCGTGGTACAGAAAACGTTTCAGGCTGGATGAAAAGTTTCGTGACAAGCTTGTTTCGGTCGAGTTCGACGGGGTCTATAACAACGCCGAGGTATGGTGCAACGGGCATTTTGTTGGGAGCCGACCCTACGGTTATTCGAGTTTCGAATGTATTTTGACGCCACTGGTTGAATTCGGCACGAACGAAAACGTGTTGGCTGTGCGTGTTGATCATTCGCGGTTTGCCGACTCGCGGTGGTACACAGGCTCGGGCATCTACAGGCGTGTCCGGCTGCGATTGACCGACAAATTGCGCATCGGTCAGTGGGGTGTGTTTGTCACCACGCCCGATGTCACCAAAGCCACGGCGTTGATTCGTGTAGAGACGCTTATCGAGAATGATTCGGGTAAACCCGCCTTGGTGAGGTTGCATTCGGAAATCATCGGTCCGGATGGTTCAGTTGCCGGCGCGGTCGAAACGCCCGGTACTATTCCCTCCGGCACGAACCATGTGTTTGTTCAGGAAATCCAGATTAACCAGCCGAAACTGTGGTCTCCGTCCGACCCTGTTCTCTACCGGTTGAAGAGCCGGGTGTACGACGGCGAGCGTTTAGCTGATGCAATTGTGACACCCTTTGGTATCCGCACCGTGAGGTTCGACCCATCCCAAGGATTTTTCCTCAATTGCACGCCGATGAAACTCAAGGGGGTATGCCTACATCATGATGCAGGTTGTTTGGGCGCGGCCGTGCCAGAAAGAGTGTGGGAACGACGCCTGCGCACGCTCAAGGAAATTGGCGTGAACGCAATCCGCACAAGTCACAATCCGGCCGCACCGGAGTTTCTTGATCTGTGCGACCGGCTCGGCTTTCTGGTTATGGCTGAAGCATTTGACGAGTTCACACCTGCGAAAAATAAGTGGGTCACCGGCTGGAACATGGGCCGGGCAAGCCGGTTCGGCTACGCCGAGGTGTTCGAGCAATGGGCGTTGAGGGACCTGCAGGACATGGTGCGGCGCGACCGCAACCACCCGTGCATTATCATGTGGAGCATCGGCAACGAGATAGATTACCCGAACGACCCGTTTTCACATCCTGTGCTCGGGGACGAGTACCGCCAGAGCAATCCGCCTGCCGAAAATATTGTCCAGTATGCCAGGACGCTGGTTGCGGCGGTGAAACAGTTTGACCCGACCCGGCCTGTGACGATGGCGCTTGCGCATGCGGGGATGTCGGAGGCTGTTGGGCTGTGCGATCTGCTGGATGTGGTGGGGTACAATTACCAGGAGGCACGATACTCAGCCGATCACGCTGCGCATCCAGATCGAATTATCATTGGGAGCGAGACACGGCATCGGTATGCAGACTGGTTGGTTGTACGCGACAATGAATTTGTATCGGGTCAGTTTCTTTGGACGGGCATTGATTACCTCGGTGAAGCGGGTGCATGGCCGAACCGAGCAAACGGGTCCGGACTGCTCGATTTGTGCGGGTTCAAAAAACCGCTTGCGTGGTTCAGGCAAAGTCTCTGGAGCGACAAACCGATGGTTTACCTGTGCGCATCGGTGGGCATGGGCGAAACCCGCCGGGTCAGGGGCGGTTGGTTGCGTGAACATTGGAACTGGCCGTCGAACGCGACGGTCACGGTCCACTGCTACACCACGTGCCAGGAAGTCGAGCTGCTGCTCAACGGCAGGTCACTCGGCAAAAAGCGCAATGCCGATGCGACCGAAGGCGCATTACTGTGGCAGGTCAGATTCGAGCCTGGCAAACTGCAGGCTTACGGGCTGAAAGATGGGTGCCGGTTATGCGAGTTTGCGTTGCAAACCGCAGGCGAACCACAACGAATTGCGCTTTACCCAGATGTAACCGAGCTGCGTGCAGACGGTCGTGACGTCTGCCATTTGGAATTCCGGATTGTTGACGCTGCAGGTGTGCGTGTACCTGACGCCACCAATGCGGTCACGCTTACTGTCACCGGTCCGGCTGATTTGCTCGGGATCGAAACCGGTAACCTGAATGATCCGGACACTGGCAAAACCCACACACGCAACGCATATCAGGGCCGTGGGCTGGCAATTCTTCGTGCGCAAGCCACCCCGGGCAAAATCGTCCTTACAGCCACATCGCCCGGACTGAATTCGGCCATGATAGAACTGGAGAGTCGCTAGCGCAGAACGACTTGCCGCAGTTGGTTTTTGAGAAGCGCTTGGTCACTGCGCTGTAACACGTGCGTGTTGACCCGTTTCCATACCAGCAAAGGCGAGGTACCGCCGTTTGAGTCGTTACCGTTTTGGCTATCTGCGTCGTAAGTGGTCGCCGTGCCAGCGAAAGATACACACAAAATCCGGCATAACACGCATTGAGCGACCCTCGTATTCAATACGAGATCACCTGTTGGGAAAGCGCATGAGTGTTTTGAGGCGGGTCCTCAGATCGGCAATTGCAACTGCCTCAGCCCATGCGTTGAGCGGGTACGATTTTTCGCCCGGGTACACAATAAACACACGCTTTAATTCCAGGTCCGAGTGCGCCACCAAAAGTGATTTCGTTATTGTGGGTGCATCAGCGTAATTAAACTCGAATCCGAACCGTTGCCCGTTGATAAACACAAGCAGGTCAAGCTCTGCGCCACCCTGTGTAGTCCAAAAGTACGCCTCGCGGTCGCCCGTGACCCGCAGAACTTGTTCGAGCACGAAACCCTCCCACGATGCACCGAGTTTCGGATGCGCCTCCAGCGCTGCAAAAGAAGGAATGCCCAGCAGTTCGTGTAACAAACCGGTGTCACGCAGATATACTTTGGGGGATTTTACCTGTCGCTTGGCGATGTTCTCGAACCAGGGCGGCAGTTGCCGAATAACAAACGCACCACACAGTATGTCCAAATGGCGTTTGACCGTGGTGTGCGCCTCGCCGAGCGAACGACCGATCTCGGACGCATTCCAGATCTGGCCGTGGTAATGCGCTATCATGGTCCAAAGCCGGCGCAGTGCCGTGGGCATGACTTGCACGCCGATCCTGCGCAGATCGCGCTCGAGGAAGGTCTGGATAAAATCGGCGCGCCACTGGCGACTTTCCTCATCTGAGCCGGCAAGGAATGACCGTGGAAAACCACCGCGCCACAAGAGTTTTCTGAGCGCATTAATGCCGACCTCGGTCAGGTCAAATCCGGACATCGAGACCAACGCCACCCGACCGGCCAGTGATTCCGATACCCGCGATGTCAGCTCAAGCGAAGCACTCCCAAGCAACAAGAACTGCGCCGGCATTGGCCGGCGGTCTGCTAACACACGCAGGATCGGGAAAAGCTCAGGCTTCAATTGCGCTTCATCAATTACTACCCACCCACGCAATGCCCCGAGCGCGGTCATCGGCTCCGCCAACCGTGCCCAGTCAGTAGGTGACTCAAGGTCGAAGTATTCGGCTTTGTATTTTTTTGCGAACTGTTTTGCCAGCGTAGTTTTACCGCACTGCCTCGGTCCAAGCAAAAGAACAACTGGGTTGGATCGGAACCTAGCAGGCTGTTGAAAAAGTATTATTGCTGCAAAAAATCACGCAAAAACCCCAAGAATTTTGAGGGTCAATTTTTCAAAACATGCCTTTTTTAACAGCCTGCTAGCTTCGATACATTCCAGTAAAGCTGTTCGTTTAATAAATTTCATTGTCATTGCTTTTTGAGCGCGCACCGCTCAATTTGCAAGGAAGCACTTTTTGACTGCGGTCGGCAGCGAAATACGCATACCATTCTTCCCATCACACCGGAAACCGACCTCGAACGTGAGAGTGATACCCACTCGAGTCTCGCTTCCCAGCGGGCGGCTGGGGCCTTCGCTGTCATGAGCTTAACTGCCCAATTCTGGGAAGCGAGTCTACCCCAATCGCCAAGCCGTCGCGGCGAAGATGGCCATGCGCAGTTTTGAGCAGCTTCAGGCCTGGTTTTCAGTCAGCAGTCACGAATTATTCCATCCACACTGTGACGCCCGCGATGGGGACTACGGCGGTGCCAATCAGGATTTTCGCGCCCGGCGGGATCGGGGCACGTTGATTTTTCTCGGTGAAGTTTGTGGCAACCCAAAAACCGTCGCGCCAGTCAACAACAAAACCATCGGCAAAATCCTCGACAGCAACCCTGGCACGTTCAAAAACGCCGCGCACCAGTTGCGCTTCGAGTCCACCGTCGGCTGAATCCACGCCGATGTACGTGACGGTGCCCTTGCCGAGCTTGCGTGTGACAGCCGCAGGTTCGCCGGCATAGAATTGATCGGCGTACTGTGCCAAAACAGTTGTGTCCTGCGCAGGCTCGAGTATCTCGGCCCAACTGTTCCATTGATAAATCACATCGCCAGCTTTGACTGTACCCGAATGCGGCGCAGGCAGTGTATCGTAGAATTTGATTTTTGCGCCGATGAGATCAAGGATCGGCATTGCCCACGGCCCTTCCCATAGGTGCCCCCGTTTGTCCTTGACGCCGGTCCGACAGGTCAAGATCAGGCGACCACCGTTTTGTACGTATTTGCGCCAGCGTTCGACGAGCGTTTCATCAACAAGCTGATACGCAGGCGCAACCAGGAATGGGTATGTGTCGAACGATTTATCTTCTGTGATGACATCCACGGGGCACCCGAGCCGTTTGAGTGCGCGGTAGTATTTGAAGATGTGGTTCATTGTATCCCATCGAACCGTTTGTTTGTGGTTATCAATGTCCCAGCGGTTATCGAAGCAGTAGAGCAGCGCGGTGCGGCGTGCTGCATAACGCGCGGGTTCTTTTGCGTCCGGCCTGAAATGCTCACGCAACAGGCGCATTTCGCGTGTGACCTGCGAGTATTGTTCGCCCCCTATGCTTGGTGTGACACCGTCCATGCCAACGATGCCGTAGTGGTATTGTTCAGCGCCGAATAGTGGCTGGCGATACCGGTATGTGCAGACAAATTTTGCGCCCCCGGCAAACGCGCGCCAGAGCCACATGCGGACTGCGCCCGGATACGGTTGCGGGTTGACCTCACCCCAGTTGACCTGGCCGGGCTGCAACTCCATGATGCCATGCGTACCGTTAATTGACCGGAAAAAGTCGCATGCAAATGAGAATGCAGCGGCGCTGCCGAGTCTGAACCCGAGCGATCCGTCGTTCAGTTGGCCGTGCACAGGGTAAATTGTCCAGGTCATGATCTCGAAATCGGCCGCATTCAGGCTCGGGTCCACCCGATCAAATGCATGCATGAAATTGTGCGTGATCCATTGGCGATTGGCGCAGTATTTGCGCAGTATTGACGCTTGGAACCGCAGGTAATCGGCAGCTTCATCTGTAAACCATCGTTGTGAATCGAGCAGGGCATGTTCATTGATCTGGGCGGGGAGTTCTTCGCGATTCGGGAGCCGAATCTGGTCGAAGTTTTGGTAGCGTTGGGACCAGAACGCCGTGCCCCAGGCACGGTTCAGATTCTCGATTGTGCCGTACTTATTTTTGAGCCAAGCGCGGAACTTCGTCTGGCAAGAATCGCAATAGCACGGTTCATTGCCGTAATGACTCAGCTCGTTATCGAGTTGCCAGCCCCAGACACGTGTGTCATTGCCGAACCTGCGGCCAAGTTGATCAACAATCTTACCCACGTAACTGCGGTATGTTTCGCTGCTCCAGCAAGCGTGCTGTCGTGCGCCGTGTTGCATGCGGCGACCTTTTGCATTGACCATGAGCACTTCAGGATGTTTTTGCGTAAGCCAGATCGGCGGGGTAGGACTCGGCGTGCAAAGGATCACTTTCAACCCGTGCTGCGCGCACAGGGCAATATTTTGGTCGAGCCAATCGAAGTCGAACTTGCCCTCTTCAGGTTCCATAAATGCCCAAGCGAACTCGCCCATGTGCACAAATTCGAGTCCGAGCTTTTTTATGTTTGCGATGTCACGTGCCCATTGGTTTGACGGCCATGCTTCAGGGTAGTAGTACACCCCGATGCGCATCAGGTCAGGTGCAGGAAAGATGGTTTGCGTCGGTTGTGCAAAGCTCACGCCAACAGCCAGCCCGGCCACAACAATAAGAAGCGGTTTCATACCTGAGACCGAAGGTTATGCAACGGCTTACGGAGATGAAAGTCAAATTGGTCTCCATCAATTTTTTTCGGTTCAGTAGCCGCATTGAACGGCTCTGCCACCTGTATGATCCAGCCTGGATAACGAAGCTGAAAAGAAATCACACCGCAAACCGGTACGGTTTTTCCGGCAACTCGATGCGCAGACCCGGATGCAGGTCTTCGAGCAGAAACTTCCAGAGCCGTGCGTAGCACATAAGGTCCGGATCACAGCAGACCAACAGTTGTGCAACCTGACGCGCGACCGTTAAATCGTGGCATAGCTGGTACAGATGTTTCCAATCATCTGTGCCCCCGCGCTCGATGATATCCAACCAGTCAAGCGCGCTTTGGGCGACTGTACAGCGCGAGCGTTTCATGATTATCTCGCATCTGGCCACTCAGGCGGCAGCGCTGTTGGCAACTTGTTGTTCAGTTCAAGTCTGAGCAATGTGCGCCCAAGCTCTGCACAGGTCTGAACCGATGTTCGAGCACCGGGCTTACCACGTCCACGTGCACCGAGAACCGATGGCCACAGTGCAACGTTGCGCCCAGCCCACCCACAGCTACTGGTGAAAGGTCGCTCAACCGCTCTTGCAATGCACGGCCCTGAGCCAGCACATGTTCAAATTCGGTCCCAAGCACGATGATTAGCCTAACACGCACCCACACAACTCGCGCGCCAAAATACGCACAATACAAGCCCTGCTCTTCATGGGCTGGGAATTGCTGAGTATGATTACTTTGTATGCACCCAAGTGAGTGCGATTGTGCCTGCCACGGCAATCAGCCCGCCAATCCATGCGTTACGCCCAGCCCGTTCGCCCTCGGTCAGGCGCGCCAGTGGGATCACAACCAGAGGGGTGACTGAAATAACGGATTGCACGATACCTGCTGGTGTAGTTTTGAGCGCCCATTGCAGGCAGCTCACACCGATTGTCATGCCGAGCGCGCCGTTGGCCAGTACCCAGGGCCAGCTTTTGCCGAACCTTTCCTTGACCGGCTGGGTCGAGAAAACCGGCTGGCGCATGTGGTTAAAAACCGTGCGATGCTTGAGAATCAACATAAAGATGCCCGACAACATCAGTCCGCCTATGACACGTTGGTAAGCTGCTGTGCCACCATCAATCTGTTGGGACGCCGCAGCGGCGATTGCGTAAGCTTTACGGCTTAACACCATGCCTGTTGCGTTGCCAAAGGCCGCAATGGTTGTCAGAACAACACCCGGCACAAGGTTGTGGTGTGTTTGCGTGCCTGCATGAGGCCGCAGAGCCATTGCCACGCCGGTCAGAATAACCCCACCACAGCAAATCTCAGCCAGTGTCAATCTTGTGCCGAGCCAGACCCATTCAATGCAAATGGCGAATCCGGTTGTCAGGCATTGGAGCAACAGGACTGTGAGACGCGACCCGAGCCGTGGCAATGCCTCGTACAAGGCAAGGTCACCGACACCAATGCCGATAAAGCCGCTCAAGACAAACACGCCAAACGCATCGCCTGAAAGGCCGGTGCCGATGCAATGCGCCCATAGCCCGAGCAAAATCAGTGCAACAACCAGCCGCCAGAAATTTGCTTCCATGCCGCCGAGCACACGTGCAGCCCGTTGCGCACATACAACGGACAACGCAAAACTGAGCGTTGCCAGAAAAGCACCAAACACAGCAATCGAATCATATCACAGTATCGGCCCATCCCAAAGCTTTAACCCAGTGCGGATGAACAACCTGCAATGGTGCAGTTTATGGGAAAAACTGCCACGCAAGTTGCAGTTGCAGCAGGCCGGAGATGTTTTGCATCAACATTAGCAGTGCGAAAAGCTTACCGCATGACGGCGTGCGAGTGAGACCCAAACCCGACCGAATCGCGCGCGAGCCGGTATAACTCGAGTCAAGTTCTCCGGGCTTAGGTTCGGCTGCACGAGGAGTTTTTTGGCGCTTGCTTCCCAGGATGGATTTGGCCAAATTTAGCCCGCGATCTTAACAACATTTTTCAGTATGGCAAACAAACAGAATCGGTATCCGGACAACGTACCTGGCAAATACTACGTTGACAACCAGTGCATTGACTGCGACTTGTGCCGGGAAACAGCACCAGAAAACTTCAAGCGCAACGATGAGGGCGGTTACTCGTATGTGTACAAGCAGCCGACCACACCTGAAGAAGAAGCCAAATGCAGAGAAGCTAAGGAAGGTTGTCCGGTTGAAGCCATTGGCGACGATGGCGCCTGATTCAATCGTGTGACGGTTTGCGCCGGGCTGGAAATCTCGCCCGGTACCCACAAGAACATAAACCGGCCGAGTTGCGTTCCGGGAAGCACGCCGACGCGCGAACGACGCACATTTGTTGAGGCCGGTCGTCCTCGTGAGCAGGTTCGAACCCAGTAATGGGGTTCAAGTGCACAGACACGCACTCTCAAGCGGTAACAAGTTCAGTAACGTGAACCCGGGCTGGATTTCAGCTTTTTCACAAGTCCAGCTACACGGTTACAGAATCATTCGGGCCAGTCGCGCTCGACAGGGCTGGTGGCAGCCGGGTGAAACAAACCGTGAGCAGTTTTTGTGACTACAAAGCAAACGCTACTGCCGCAGCCCGAGCATACTGTCCCGTGAACGCCGGGCTCGAACATGAGTGATGCGGCGTGATGTAGCTGGGGCGTGTGGAAACGGGCAGAACAACCGCGACTGCAAACGGACTCGGGTGTCTTGAGGCGCCGTCTCCGAAACAGTGTCGGCCTTTATGTAGCCGGTCAAAAGCCGGCGTCACGACACTGGTTGTGCCTCAAGCTCGCGTCTGACGGCTGCAAGCAATGCTTCAGCATCGAACGGTTTGGGCAAGAAATTGCCCGAGCTGAAGAGGGTCGGATCATCCTTGATGATGTCGGGACCGTAGCCGCTTGTGTAAACCACGCGCAATTGCGGGTCTTTTTCCGTGAGCAATCTTGCAAGCTCGCGCCCGCTCATCCCGTTTGGCAAAACAATGTCTGCAACAAGCAACTTGATGCGTTTGTTTGCTTTTTCCCAGAGCCGCAACGCTTGTGGTGCGTCGCCTGCCTCGAACACATGGTATCCGCACTGTTCGAGTGTCTTGCGGGCAAGCTCGCGTACATTAGCCTCGTCTTCGACCAGCAACACAGCTTCACCGGCACCGTTTTGTTCGAGCGGTTTGAGTGGTTCATCTATTTTTTGATGTTCGACAGGTTTGTCCTCCCACACTGGCAAGAAGACCTTGAAGGTCGAGCCTACACCGAGCTGGCTTGTAACCTCGATCCACCCTTTGTGTTGTTGAACGATGCCGTGCGTGGTCGAGAGACCCAGCCCGGTGCCTTTACCGGCTTCCTTGGTTGTAAAGAACGGGTCAAAGATGCGGTTCAACAGCTCCGGTTTTATGCCGCAGCCGGTGTCTGTGACCGACAAACACACGTACCGACCCGGGCGCGCTTCGGGATTTTTACGCACAACCGATTCGTCCCAAGAACCCACCGTACACGTAATCTTGATTATTCCACCGTTTGGCATTGCATCGCGTGCGTTGAGCGCCAGGTTCAATACAACCTGCTCGACACTGCCTTCATCGGCACGGATTGGGGGCAGGTCAGGTGCACATTCAACCTGTAGCTGGTAACGCTCGCCCATCAGGCGCCCGAGCATTTTTTGTGTGGACTGTAGCAATGTACCGAGGTTAACCGGATTAAATTGGAGCGGCTGTTTACGGCTGAACGCTAGCAACTGTTTTGTTAGTGTTGCGGCGCGCTGGCAAGCCTGCCCGATTCGTGCGGCGGATTCGCTTATGGTTTTCGGGTCGGTAGGCATTGCACGCAACAGCCCGGCGTGTCCCTGGATGATGGTGAGGATGTTGTTGAACTCATGCGCAACACCGGCTGCAAGACGCCCGACAGCCTCCATTTTTTGTGCCTGCCGCAACTGCCCTTCCAGTTTCAACTGTTCGGTGACGTCTTCGATGATCAACAGTATGCACGGCCCTGAAAGTAACGTGATTGGTTCAGCCCAGAGAAGTACGTTTCTGAAAGTGCCGTCGCTGCGACGCAAAATACACGGGCTGTTGCGGACCTGCTTGTCTGGGGTCAACGTGATGGTCTTTTTGCCGGTTGCATCTTCCCAAAGGCGCAACTCGTCTGTGGTATGTGCTTTGAGTTGGTCAGCAGTGTAACCGCTTAGCGCGACAAAACTTGCGTTGGCGGCTTGGAACTTCGAGTCTGCACACATGACTATTGCCATCGGCATCGGGCTAGCATTGAATGCCTTTGAAAATTGTTCCTCGGAAATGCGCAGCGCATATTGTGCACGTGTGCGTTCTTCGATTTCCTGCTTAAGCTTTTCGTTTGCGGCTACAAGCTCCTGTGTGCGTTCGCGCACCATCCGGTCGAGGTCTTCCATCCGCAGTTTGGCTTGATACTCCAGGGCGCGTTTGCGACTCAGCGAATGCGCCATCTGAAGGACTTCAACCGTCTCAAACGGTTTCTTTAGAATCAGCAGGTTGTGTGTGTGCCCAAGCCGCTTTGCAATATCATCCCATGAATAGTCCGCATACGCTGTGCAGATCACAGCCTGCAGCTCAGGGTAACACTGCCAGATGTGCTCCAATGTTTCGACACCGTCCCAGCCGGGCGGCATGCGCACGTCAACAAATGCAAGTGCGTACGGGTCGTTCTCTTGCAAGGCCTTTTGGACCATCTCGAGTGCTTCACGGCCTTGATAAGCCGAGTCAATCCGGAAAACGACACGTTCAGCCTGCGCTTCAGGTTCGCCGAATAGTGCTTTTTCCATGTCGCCAAGCTTGGCGAGCGTGGCCTGGCCGCCGAGGATTTTCCGGAAGTCCTCGTGGATTGCCGGGTTATCGTCTATGATCAGGATCCGCGGTTGATCAAAGTTTGGTTGTGCGTTCATTTTCGTTGCGGTGGTTTGAGTGGTAACACAAGTGTAAACGTGGCGCCTTTGCCCACCCCGTCGCTGTGAGCCGTGAGTTCGCCTCCGAGCTCCTTTGCAAGCAGCGCGCCACTGTGCAATCCAAAACCGTGTCCGTCGCCGCGTGTGGTAAAGCCGTGTGAGAAAATGCGCGTGAGATTTTCCGGCGGTATGCCAACACCGTTGTCAATGACCTGAATTTGGATTTTGTCGCCGCCGTTCCGTCGCACGCGCAATGTGAGGGTGCGGTCCGGCCGGCCCGAATCGCTCAAGGCGTATTTGGCGTTGCGGATCAGGTTCACCAAGATTTGCAGCACCTTGTGTTTGTCAACCAGAATAGTTGGGACCGACTCGATCTCGCGGTTTATCGTAATGCTATGTCTGTCAAGGGCGGCTTCGTTGATGCGCAACGCGTCTTCGACCAGTTGCGTAACTTCTACTTCTTCTTCGAGCCCGGCAACTTTTGCGTAGCTTTGCTGCATAGCAACGATCTGTTTGATGTGGTCAATGTAACCGCGCAGCCGCCCGAGTTCTGACATTGCAGCAGCTTTGGTTTCTGTGAATGTCTGTGCCAATGCGCTGAGGTAATCCGGTATGAACCGCCCTTTCGGGTCTGTGGTGAGGAACTCGTCGAGTCTGCCGGCATTCTCTTTGAGCAGCTCAAACACACGGGCAAGCTTGGACAAATCACACTGCTGCAGATACTCGATCGCAATCGAGCATGATGTGTTGACACTGGTAAGCACGTTGCCCACGTTGTGCAGCACTTCAGATGCAACTGCTGACATACCAGCCATGCGCGACATGTCAACCAGCCGTCTGTGCGTACGTTCAACCTCAGCCTGAGCTTCTTTGAGTGCAGTGATGTCGCGCGATATCCCGAATGTACCGATTATCTTGCCGTCTTTATCGCGCCAGGGCATCTTGGTTGTCAGCGACCAGTACGTTGTTCCGTCTTTGCGTGTCTGTTTTTCAATCTTGCCGATTATCGGCTGACCGGTGCGAATGATCTGTTGTTCATCTTCGAAAGCTGCTCGGGCATCTTCTTCGGACAAAATGTCGAAGTCGCTTAACCCAACCAAAACATCTGTGCTCGGCACTTCGCCATCGAGTTGCACACCCTGTTGCGCAAGACGCGCCTTGAGTTTCGGACTGTGCTCGAGCGCCTTGAGCAGTTTCGACCGGCTGACCCGCACGAACCGCGACTCGGTGTCCTTGAAGTAGATCGAGTCCGGCACGTTGTCCAACAGCACGCGCAGCAATTCGCGCTCGTATGCGAGCTGATCTTGTGCCCGCTTCAGCTCGGTTGCGTCCTTCGAGATGCCGAATGTGCCGATGATATTTCCGTCCTTATCGTACCATGGCATCTTTGTGGTCAAACACCATGTAATCCGGCCATCCGGATGCGTTTCTTTTTCGAGCTTGCCAATAATCGGTTTGCCGGTCCGGATGATTTCTTGCTCGTCCTCGAATGCCGGGCGTGCATGTTCCTCGGTAAAGAAGTCGAAGTCCGTCTTGCCGCGAATATCCTCCGGGTCAGAGACCTTGAACAGTTTCAAGAACGCCTTGCTAAACCGTACGAACCGCGACTGCCGATCTTTGAAGTAAATCGAGTCGGGGATGTTCTCCAGTAACGTGTCGAGCAACGAGCTTGCCTCGGCTGCTGCAGCCTCAGCCTGTTTGCGTGCGGTAATGTCAACCGAAATCCCTTGAATGCCAATAACAGTGCCATCCGAGCCTAAAACCGGCACTTTCATCACGTGCAGGTATTTAACCTTGCCATCTGGCCCGGTGTATTCTTCCTCGTGTTCGATTGGTTTGCCGGTCTGAAGCACAGTCTGGTCGTCTTTTGTGAACCGCTCAGCTTGTTCAATCGGGAAAATTTCACGTACAGTTTTCCCAAGGACTTGCCCGGGTTCGAATCCATAAAACTTGCAGAACCGCGAATTGACATATACGAACCTGCCGTAGCTGTCCTTGCGATAAACGTTGACCGGCAATTGCTCGACAAGCGAGTGGTACAACGCCTCGGATTCACGCAATGCAGCCTCGGCTTGCTTACGGTCTGTGATTTCGAACATGACACCTTGCGACCCCACAACATTCCCGCGCGAATCGAATATTGGCGATTTGACCACGTAATAGTACCGTTCACGACCGTCAGGTCCTTTACTGCGTTCCTCGAGTTCGATCTGCTTACCGGTACGCATGATCTGCTGGTGGTGATCTTCACCTTGAGCGGCAAGCTTGCTGATTTGGTCTGCAGGTATCTCCCCCTGGGCAAGCTCGATGGCAGCTACTTCCTGTGGTGTTTTGCCCAGATAAAACTCCGGCTTCACGCCCTTGAGCTTGCAAAACCACGGGTTGACGTACACGTACCTGCCTTCGGCATCTTTGCGGAACACGCCGGCCGGCAGGTGCTCGACCAGCGAATGATACATCGCCTCGGATTCGCGCAAGGCGGCCTCGGTCTGTTTGCGTTCGGTAATGTCACGCGCAATGCAGTGCAGCCCGACGGGTTTGTTGTCTTTGAACGTGGCACGCACATACATCTCGACATACCTGCGCCGACCGCTCTTTGTGACAAGCTCAAGCTCGCGTGCAGGCGCTTCACCCTGCGCCAGGGCGACCTCGCGCATTTGCTTGAGGTCGTCCTGGCATTCAGGTGCGACGATCTGCTCGATCGTCTTTCCCCCTACCTCCTCGGCGCCGTAACCGAGAAGCTCGAGCCCGGCCGGATTGATTGTCGTTATCCGGCCATCAATGTCATGGGCTAAAATGATCTCCTTTGCGCCCTCGAAGATTGCGCGGTATCGCTCCTCCAGCGCGCGTTCGCGTTCGTATTGTTCATGCAACTGCCGCGTTTGCTTTTGTACCTGCCGACACAACAGTGCCACCCAGCAAAGCGCGCCCAAACCCACAATTGCAATGCCGCTCACAACCACAAGTGCGCGCTCGAAAGTCCACCAGCTCGGCTTGCTCAACACGCGTATGTCCTGCCCGGGCGGCACAAGGAGCTGGAATGCGACCGGCGTTCGTCCTTCATCGGCAAGCACCTTGTAAACACCCGTTAGCTCGATTGTGCTGCCCTGGGGCGGTCTGTAATCATTTGCCGGCGCCATAAGTTTTGCCTCGAACACACGGCTGCCAAGTTGCAGTGTTAATACCGTGTCGCCACCGACCTGTCTCGAGTCAACCAATCGCCCCTCGGTTTGCACCCACTGCGCGTGCAGCTCGGGCTTCAGCGGTTGCTCGGCATCGAGCTTGCGCGGTTGCGGCATCGGGCCGGAACCGTATTGGCGGTACACCGCTCCACGCAGCACCGTCCCGTAATCTGCAAAGGCCGGATACCCAGCCACCGTGACCCTGTCACCCGGCTTGAGCGGGTCGGCTTGTGTGGTAAACACCTCCACACCGCCACTGCCGTCTTGTATGAAAAACGACCTGCTGGGCATGATGAATGTCACAACACCAGACACCGCCAAACGGCGTTGCAGGCTCAGACGCGGCCTATACTGAAACAGGGTCGAAATGGGCTGTACAGGCAGGCTGAACGGGTCTGTTATTCCGGGTTCTTCAATTTCAATGTAATCGAGTGACGGCACCCAAATTCGTACGCCAATTAACTGCCTGCGTTCGTTGAACACCGACCCTGCTGCGCCCCGGATACGGACAATTGCGTCCAGCAGATTTGTCGGGTGCGTCCTGCTTGGCACATTGACTTGAAGCGTCCCAGTCGGATCGCCCACCTCAAGCTGCGCGAGGTCATTCGAAAAACTCACCGCCCGCACAACACCGCGCACTTCGATCCACTGGCTGCCTTCCTGGCCGGTGGCAAGTTGGAAAAGCGTTACTGGACGTGCAGGCGGCAACGGCGCAGTCCCAAGCACGGTCACGTTCGTTGCAATCACTACCGGCGAAAACTCGCCCGGATCGCTCACACCCTCGACCAAAACAAGATCGCCGGTCTTGAAGTGTGGCTGGCCCTTTCGCATCGCAACGTAGATGCCGGAGACCTCGTCCTGCATGGTGAACCCGGCGCGATGCGGCGTGCATACTGTCACCACACCACGCAGCCGAACCGGGTAGTTCCAAGCCGCGCGTTCGGGTGGCAGATCACGTACCTGCCATGCGTTCGTGAGCAATGGCAGCTCGGCAGGTTTTGGTCCAATGTATTGCGATTGGCCGGTTGCGGAAGTAATCTGTCGAAATGTCGCATTACGTAGATAAACCCGGGCGCCGTCCCAGACAGGTTCACCCCACAAGTCAACCCGTTGGTTGACCTTGACCCGCGTGGTTTGCGGTGTTTCGGCGAACAATGTGCCGGTGGCGTCACTGACGATAATGTATTCGCCGAGCCGTTGCTCAAGCACAATACCCTGCACACGGACCCTGGACCCGGCCGGCAGCGCCGCCGCAGACCGCATCAGGGTTGCTATAGGCTGGACAGTCAATTTGTAATCAGGTTCGGGCAACGCAGCCTGGGTCTGTACCGAACCAGTTGCAGGCGGACTGTCTAAGTTTTGGGCAATACAGACTAATTGCGCGGCCAGCAAACTACAGCAAATCGCTGCCGTCCCAAGGCGACTTCTTTCAAGACAGGCAATCATTTTCCAATAGCTTTCAGCACTCAAAAACTCGTTGAGCCAGCCGCTTCTCCAGTCTTTTGATACAGCTTATTGGATGCGGCTTATCGGACTGGAAAAATAGCAGCTTGTATGCCCTGCAGTTCGATACGGCCACCGCCTTGGGCGCGAAACAGGGATTAAAAAACGGGAATTACCTCCTTCGGCGTAACTCTCCACCGCCCAGTGCACCACCTCACCGCTTTACCGCTTTGCCGTTTTAACGATTCAACGATTCAACGCTTTAACGATTCAACGCTTTAACGATTCAACGCTTTAACGCTTTAACGCTTGAACACTTTAACGCTTGAAAACTCCAACACTCCAACCCTTACCCAACTGCCCAGATTTAAGCCGGACATTTCACAAACTTGCAACGCTAACGCGGCGGAACCATTGCGGCGTATCGGGCGCTGCGGTACAGAGCTGCTGGGTCGCCTGCCTGCGCTGGAGCCGGTGCAGCAGGCAAGTTGATGTCCGAATCTGCAGGGCATCAAGATTTTTTCACAAGCACAGCGCGTCAGCAAATGCTTCAGGGATTTACCGCGCACTAGCGGGGGAGGCGGTACAGCAGACTTGTAAGTCTGCGCCAAAAAAACGCGCGAAATATCCGCGTTAAAACGGCCCAAGCAGAGCCAGACGCACCTTGTTCAATGCCTGTTGTGCTGTGACAAGCTTGAACGTTATCCGGTCGTACGGATTGAAATACTTTTCAACGATCACACCAGTCGGTGTTGCCAAACCGATGTACACGGTGCCGACAGGTTTGTCTGCTGTGCCGCCGGTCGGCCCTGCTATGCCGGTGACTGAGACTGCATAATCTGCGCCGGTGCAACGGCGTGCGCCTTCGGCCATCTGGCGTGCTACAAGCTCGCTCACCGCGCCATGCGCCGTTAATGCGCCGGGGTCAACACCCAAAAACTGTTGCTTTGATGTGTTGCTGTAGGTGACAAATCCAGCAACAAAAACTGCAGATGCACCCGGCACGTTCGTAATGCGATTTGCAATGCATCCACCCGTGCATGACTCGGCTACTGCGAGTGTTTGGCCTCTTTTGGTAAGCAGCCGCACAATCACGGTCTCAAGCTCGTCTGCGCCGGTGCCATAGATTGCCGCCCCCAGCAACTTGCGCACCGTGTTTTCGGCCTTGTGAACAAGGTCGGCTGCAGCGGCGCCGCGCCCGGCCAGCCGCACATCAACGCCCCAAGGCACCGCCATGTAACCCAGCTCGAGTCCCGCCCCAACGAGACGCGCCAATGCCTGCGCAATTTTTTCCTGCACGACAGATTCAGCCAGCCCAACCATGCGCAATGTGCGGCAAAAATACTCTTCCGCACCGCCAAACTTTTCTTTCAATAACGGTACCACCTGTTGCTCGAACATCGGTTGTAACTCGCGCGGTGGCCCGGGCAAAACAATCAGCCAGCTCGCTTTGCCGTTGCTCCTGAACCGGTTCGGGTCCAACTCGATTGCAAGGCCGGGTGCTGTGCCGTGCTGATTCGGCAGGACACGCGCGCCTTGCGGCACCAGCGCCTGACGTGTCGCCGCCGCTGGCATTGGACGCGCGCGCATCGAATAAAAGGCTTTAATGTGATCGAGCACTGCGTTGTCTTCACGCAACGGACGCCCAAGCAACATTGTCACCTGTTCACATGTCAGGTCGTCAGAAGTCGGCCCTAATCCGCCTGTGGCAATCACCAAGTCCGATCTCCCCAACGCTTCTGCCAGGGCTTGTTGAATCAATGGCGCCGAGTCCGGTACGGCAATTTGGCGTGTAACCGGCCAGCCCAACTCAGCTAGCCGGCTGCAGAGCCATTGTTGGTGCGTGTTCGCTATTCGGCCGAGCAACAGTTCAGTGCCGATGTTGACCAGTTCGATTACCACGGCACGCACAGTTTCAGGCCAACCGGCTTTACTGGCAAGCTTAAGCACCAACGTGTCGAGTGCGGTACTCCGTAAGCCGGTGCAACGATGTGGCAACACAAAAGCAGGCCGGATACAACCGGATTATTTTCGGGACGACCTTTCCGGGGCGGGCGTGCGGATTTCGGCTTCGAACATGCCAACGACGTAACTTCTTTCCGGGTCGGCTATGCAGCAGTATATCTTGCCCGGGACACGGTTGCTTAGCAACGGGCCGAATTCGAGTCGCAATGCGTATGGCACTTTCACGTTATGTTTTACGGGTTTGCCCTGTGAATCTTTCCAGCGCATTGCAAGGCGCGGCAGGGTGTTGGTGGGCGAAAAGATGTACCGCCGACCAGCCATATCCTCGCCACGGTCGGCGTCCAAATAAATCGTTAAGCCGACATCAGGCGGCCAGACGGGGCCCTGCCGCAGATTCAGTGTGCCCCCATGCAACGTCGCACGCGCGCAGGTGAAACTGCGCCCGGCAATCCGGCCCGACACAGGCAATTCCGGTATGGCAACGTTTTCAAGATCAAGTGTCCATGGGCCATCTGGTTGTTTTGAAACGGTTGGCTGCGTTTGCCGTGTTGGTGGTATTGCACCGGTCTTGTCTGCCTGAGCTTTCTGCCCGGCAGCTTTATACCTGAGTGTGTAACCCGCTATTGCTATTCCGGCTACCACAACAAAAACCCCTACCCAAAGCACGTAGCTGTGGAATGGCGATCCTTTTGCGAGCGCTGGCTCGGTGGCCGGCAGTCCCGGTATCGCGCGCGCACGCGCCTCAGAAGCGGTAAGCACGAATTTCGAGTTTTCGTCTGCCGGCGGCTGTGGCACGATAATTTCCCTGAAACAGCTCGGGCATTCGATGTGCGTGCCGGCCTTGTCACGGTCGCATGACATATGCTGACCGCAGATTGGACAGGCGAATTTAAAATCGCTCATGCCTCACCAGATGGCATTAGTCGTGCCACCCCGATGTTAATTTTTGGCCGACCGACCGTAAAACCGCAATCCGAGCCGAGTTTTGAAAGTGACTTTTGGCCGCGCACAGCACACATTTTAACCCTGTCTGATGCGCATGAAAACCAAATCAATCGTATCTCGCAGCGGCAGGTTCAAAGCCGGCCCGGCACCGGAGGTTGTCGAGTTCACCGAATCCGTCTCATTCGACTGGCGTCTCTGGCGCCATGACATCGAAGGGTCAAAAGCCCATGCGCGCATGCTGTGCAAGGTCGGCTTGTTGACCAACGCCGAATGCAACCAGATCGTATCCGGCTTGAACAAGATCGCAACGGCAATCGAACGCGGCAGGTTTAAGTGGTCGCCCGAGCTTGAAGACGTGCACATGAACATCGAAGCTGCACTTAGCCAGCTCACACACGCAGGTGCAAAACTGCACACCGGCAGATCACGTAACGATCAGATCGCACTCGATCTGCGCCTGTGGCTTAGAGACGAAATTGTGCTGCTTCACGGCCAAATCGCTGACCTGCAACGTGCGCTTGTCGAATTTGCAGATACGAATCTGGATGTGCTTGTTCCAGGCTACACACACCTGCAACGCGCCCAGCCGGTGTACCTTGCACATCACATGCTCGCTTACGTCGAAATGCTCGAACGTGACAAGGAGCGGCTTTGCGATTGTTTCAGGCGTGTAAATGTGTGTCCATTGGGCAGCGGCGCGCTTGCAGGCTCGACACTGCCGCTCGCCCGCGATTTTGTGGCGCGTGAACTTGGGTTTGTTGACAGGACCGGCCGACCACAGCTCACGCGAAACTCGATGGACGCCGTCAGCGACCGCGATTTTGTCATCGAGTTTTGCGCCGCAGCGGCGCTGTTGGGGGTGCACATGTCGCGCTTGGCCGAGGACATCATCCTGTGGGCCAGCGCAGAGTTCAATTTCATCAGAATTGCAGACGCATTCACAACCGGCTCGTCACTCATGCCGCATAAGAAAAATCCGGATGTGGCTGAGCTTGTGCGCGGTAAAACGAGCCGGCTCATTGGCAACCTTGCAGCCTTGTTAACCCTGTTGAAAGGTCTGCCCCTGACTTACAACCGCGACCTGCAAGAAGACAAACAACGGTTGTTCGATACCGCTGATACCGTTCGCGCCTGCGCGCGTGTAATGGCAGCCATGCTACGCCATACAAAGGTCAACCGCACAGTTTGCGCAGCCGCAGTAAGCGACCCGACACTGCTTGCAACTGACCTTGCGGATTATCTTGTCCGCAAAGGCGTGCCGTTCAGACAGGCGCATAAAAATGTTGGCGCATTGGTTGCATTGGCTGAAAAGCTCGGTAAACCGCTTAACCGGCTTACGTTGTCCGAACTGCGCGCGGTTGATAAACGTTTCGGCAAGGATGCACTCGATGTGTTCGACCTGAACCGCGCAATGAACCGGCGCAATTTACCCGGTGCACCCGGCACAAAAGAACTGCGCAAACAACTTGCGCGTTGGCACAGGGTTTTGTTTTGACCAGACCCACACACACGTCTGGTGCACCGAACTCGCGCGGTGCAACTCAGCAATTGCGCCACTTGAGCCAGAGCAGCAAACCGACAGTTGCACCGCCAAGATGCGCAAGCGCAGATACATTTGTAACCCCGGCAGTCTGCTGCAACGCGCCCAGACACTGAATCATTACCCATGCGCAAAACCCCACCCAGGCCGGAAAGTAAATCCACCGGATCGGACGGAAACCGACTCGAAGCAACACGCCAAGCCGCGCGTGTGGGAACTTGAGCGCGTAAAATGCAATCAACCCGGATATGCCACCACTTGCGCCGATGCACGGGATGTCCGAACGCGGATCACCAAGCAAGTGAAACACGTGGCCGGTGACGGTTGCAGCCAACAGGAGCAAAACAAACCTGGCACGGCCAAGGTAGTCCTCGACGTTGTCTCCAAATACAAGCAGGAAATACACGTTGCCAAACAAATGCAGCAGACCACCGTGCAGAAAGAAACTGCTCACGAACGTCAGACCGGCCAGGCGAAACGGGTGTGCAGGTACAAACGCGAATTCTTCGATTATCGCCGCCGGGTTTTCAATGGCGAGCAACGTTGCTAGACCTGTCAACAATAGCGCCGCAGCTAACCCCCACGTCAGCCACGGTACCCGTTGTAATGCATTTTCGTCGGCCTCGACCGGCAGACCAAATATGCCCGGCAACGTTTTCCAGTCCAGGGTCAGTAGTTCGTCATCGTCATACTGAGCTTGTTCGGCAAGCCGTTTAACCTCACACAACGCAAGCGCTTCATGCGCAGCTTGTGGCAAATCGGTTCCTGGAACCGGCTCGGCCGGGCGTGCTGGTGCAGGTGGCGCGGCTTCAAGCTCGCGCGGATCAAACCACACGAACTGACATCGCTTGCACACGTCCAGCCTGAGCGTGGCTTCTGCGCTCGGCGCCGGCACTTCGAGCATTGCAAGCCCGCAACTTGGGCATGGCCGACCCGGCTTGCCTGCGCTTGTGTGAGCAGTCCTCCATATACCCGTAACAAACTCGGGTGCAACTGCCTTGCGTAAAACTGCCAGGTTAACTGCCCGCCCCGTGCACCTCGGACAATACCAATACACGCCGAGCTGATTCTGTGCCCGGCTTAAATCGCTGCTGCAGTTCGGACACGGGAACATGGCCGGTTGCAACAGTCTGGCCATGGTCACAGCCGGAACAAGACGAAAAAACCTACAAAACGAAATTAGGCGCCGTGCACTTGCCGCAGTCAAACTGCTGAGAGCGCTACGGAATGCGCCGCCGCGCGCCTCCCCATACTATTTAATCGCAGAGCTGAATAGACGCCGATGCCGGCAAAAATTGTTCAGATACGGCTGCACGGGCCATATCGGGCCAGGAAGAAGTGCTGGCAGCGACGTGCTGCCGGCATCTTGCCGGCAGTTGAAATTGGCTTGCGGACGCCTCGGCGAGGCGTCCCTACCAATTCTCAGTTGCGCGCATATTGGTCCAGCGTGCATGGGATGTGCCTCCCCGCCGGCTATGGTAGGAACGCATGGCCTCATGCGTCCGCATCTTTAACGCAAAGGAGCAGAGTCGCAGAGTTAGGTAAGGCGCGCAGTCCACTGCGCGCCGGGGTTGGTCATGCAAACCCAACGCTTTCTCGGCCGAAATCCTGCCGTCCGCGCCCTCACGAGCGCGGCTACGCTCACCTGCAGTGCTGTAGCGGCGGTCTGTGCCCGCCAGGTTCAGTTGCCCCGCACATTGCCGGACGGTCTTGCTGCACCCATGCTGGGGAAAAACACAGGGCGTTCGCAGAACGCCGCTACAGAAGTGAACTGGCGCGCCCCTGAAAGGGCGCAGTAAATTCTGCATTGAAGAGCAAGGCTTCGTCAGGGCCGGCTTCTGTACGCGCTCGGGCTATGCCAAATTTTGGCTGACGCGCAAGTCGTGTCAATCAATCGGACCGAAAGCGGTGCTGGAGCACCGCGCTCCAAAAACTTCTCCTCCAATCCTTCACAGTAGAAACGCAGAGAGTCGGTAGGGCGCGTCCCGCATGTGCGGGACGCGCCGGTGTGGGTCGT
>Ga0272448_1002524_pt1 | contig 22849 bp, 12 predicted proteins | sample YNPCB0191_FD_202220 | JGI IMG/M metagenome (GOLD analysis project Ga0272448, IMG submission 202220) | Hot spring sediment microbial communities from Yellowstone National Park, WY, United States - YNP-CB-019-1 | ecosystem: Environmental > Aquatic > Thermal springs > Hot (42-90C) > Sediment... | reverse complement strand
CCGACATGGGAAAAGGCGGCGTGGCCGACATCGTGTACCAAGGCGGCCAGGCGGACCAATCGTTTCTGATCGTCATCGAAATCGAGCTGGCAGGCCAAACGGTGGGCGACATGCAGCACACCCAGACTGTGGTCAAAGCGGGTGTGGATTGCCCCGGGATAGACAAGGTGGGCGTTGGCCAGTTGCTTGATCCGGCGCAGCCGCTGCATGGGCTGCGTATCCAAGAGCCTCACCTCCTGCTCCGTCAGCCCGATGTAACCGTGGATAGGGTCACGGATGATCTTGAATTCCCGCTTGGAGTCCACGGCTCGATTTAGGTAGCGCGCTCAGCAACTGGGTTTGACCGATTGAAGCTCCTCCAGCAAGCCGGCTACTTTGGGCACGTCTTCTTCACGAACTTCCCATCCCCACTTCCGGGCTTCCTGTGCAACGTCGCTCGCGCTATGCAGCTCGCGGCGTTTGTTACTCAGGAAATGGATTTTCGCTGCCCAAGAGAGCATCTGAAAATCCAAGCCGGTTTTTTGTTGGCAAAGCCGGACAATCTTACGCAACGCCTCCGCTGCCGAATCGTTGCCCTCAACCAATTTTTTCAAAGCATCTTGTCCCGTCGGAGTCAGGCGGTATGTGTACCGATGGCGTTCCCCGAATACGCTGCCATTGGGCCAGGCTTCGCTGATTTCCTGAATCCAGCCTGCAGCGACCAGGCTCAGCAGGTTGGCGGCAACTTCGCGGCTGTAAGGCCCATAGTAATGCGGTTTGTAATCCGCTTCCGTCAGGCCCGCCTCCTTCGCGAAGAAAATGATTTTCTGCAAGGCGGTGCGCCCAACGCAGCCAGCAGCGTCCACTGCTACGAGAATGGCAGTTTCGCAAGGGAGCATATAAATCACCTCAAAGGTTTTGGATTTGTTTAGCCGAAGCCAAGCTTGGTGACAAGGATTTCTTGCGACCGAAAACGACCGTTTTCGGAGAGCCGAAGATTCTATTGGCTCCCGAAGGACAGTGCAGCAGAGCCAACTGGCCGGCGGAAAGCTTCGTTTGGCATGAAGGCGGTTGCGAAGCGGCAAAATCCCTTGGGCGGTTCGATCGGAGGCGACCAGGGCTGTCAAAGGGTTGAGTTTTTGTCGCGGCCGGCAGAGTATTGACGGCGGCAAACTTTGGCCGGGAATTATCCGGAACGATCAAAAACCAATTCATGAGCGTGTTCCAACTTCATTCGAGCGTTTTGGCCGATTACCGGGATTTTGTGCGGTCGTTTATCACCGTGGCTGATGCGCGTGCCCGCGCGTTCATTGACAGGGAGCTGGACAGTGAACATCGGCTCTGGCCGGAGCCGATGGTCCAGGTCAGCCCGGCCTACCGCCGCAGTGCCACTGTTGACGAGCTGGCTGCTCGCGGCGTGATTTTGCAGGAAACAGCACAAATGTTCCGCACCGAGAACGGTCGCCCGTTCCACCTCTATCAGCACCAGGTCGATGCGCTGGAACTGGCTGCGCGCGGCGAAAGTTACGTCGTCACCAGTGGGACAGGCTCAGGCAAGAGCCTGGCGTATTTCGTGCCGATAGTGGATTCGCTGTTGCGCCGACCGCCAAAGAGCCAGCACGTGGTCGCGCTGGTTGTGTATCCGATGAATGCGCTGGTGAATTCGCAGCTTCAGGCGTTGCGAAAGCTGCAGCAGAATTACGATCAGCGCACCGGTCGGACATTCCCAATCCGGTTTGCCAAGTACACCGGCGATGTCCAGGGCGAGGCGCGTCAAGAGCTGCAGGTTCACCCGCCACAAATTCTGCTCACGAACTATGTCATGGGAGAACTGCTGCTGGTTCGCCCGGAAGATTACGGCCTGTTGCCCACTAGAGAAAAACAAGGAGAAGAAGCTGCGCTGCGCTTCCTGGTGTTGGACGAACTGCACACACATCGGGGCCGACAGGGAGCCGACGTTGCCATGCTCGTCCGGCGCATAAAAGCGCGGTGCGCGTCCCCGGGCACGGTATGCGTCGGCACAAGCGCAACAATGATAGCCCGGCGGGACGCCACGCCGCAGCAACGCCGGGAGGCGGTGGCGGAGTTCGCCACGAAGATTTTCGGCCAGTCGATCACCGCTTCACAGGTCATCGAAGAAACACTTGAGCCTTTCACCCTGGGTGGTCCGCCAACGACGGATGAACTCCGCGCCGCTGTTGTTTCGCCTTTGCCAGATTCATGGTCTGTTGAAGACTTCCGACGTCATCCTCTGGCAAGGTGGGCCGAGTTGCAGTTCGGAATTGAACCTGAAGAGGGTGGGCGGTGGCGACGCCGGCTACCCTGCACCCTCACCGAGGCGGCGACCCGATTGGCGGAGGCAACCGGCGTGGCGTTGGACGTCTGCCGCGACAAATTGCGTGAGTTGGTCAGGTGTGGCGGTGAACTTCCACGAGACGATGGCGGACGTGCGTTTGCGTTTAAGTTGCACCAGTTCATCGGCCAGGGGCGGGCGGTGTATGCCACACTTGAGGCAGCGGACCAACGCGAGTTTTCGCTCGAAGGCCAGGCGTTTGCCGGGCCGAACAAGTTGTTTGTGCCACTTCGCTTCTGTCGGCAATGCGGCCAGGATTACTATCACGTGGTCCGAGCCAGGGACGGCTCAAGTTTTCAAGCCCATCCTGTTGGGCTGGGTGTCATCGACGACGAAGCTGAAGCAGGTTACCTGATGTTGGCGCCATTGGAAAATGATTGGGACGAGACGCGTATCCCCGAGGAATGGCGTGACCGTAACGGGCGATTAGGCAGGAACTGGCGTAACCGCGTCCCCCAAGCCGTCTGGGTCAGTCCCAGCGGCGACTGCTACACGGCCCCGCAGCCGGGCGCGATCAAGATGTGGTGGCAGCCTGCGCCGTTCACACTCTGCCTGAGTTGTGGCGATTTCTACGCCGCTCGAGAGCGTGAGTTCACCAAGCTCGCTACGCTCTCGAGCGAAGCGCGTACAAGTGCAACAACTGCGCTCGCAACGTCCCTGCTCCGGCGTGCAGCCACCGACCGCACCGTGCGAGACAAGCTCCTGACGTTTACCGACGACCGCCAAGATGCTTCCCTGCAAGCCGGGCACTTCAACGATTTCATCCACGTGATGCTGCTCCGGTGCGCACTGCATGCGGCACTGCAGCGGGAAAATGAGCTCACCTTCGACCGCGTTGCCACAGCGGTGGTTGCCGCCAGTGGCCTGACAACGCACGAGGTCGCAAAAAACCCTGAGCTCGATCCAACCTCGCCCGCTGCAGCCGAGGTCATGCGCTCGTTCATCGAACTGACCGAGTATCGGCTTTACGAGGATCTGCGCCGTGGTTGGCGCGTTCTGCAGCCAAATCTGGAACAGGTCGGTCTGCTCCGAGTGGGATACCGAGGGCTGGAAACGTTGTCTGCAGACGACGCTCGCTGGCAATTTCATCCTGCCGCGGCTGCACTCTCACCAACAGAGCGCGAGCGGATAACGCGCGTGTTCCTCGACCAGTTCCGTCGGAAGCTGGCCATTGCCGCCCGATGCTTGCAGGAAACCCATCAACAGCAAATCCGGCGACGAGCCGACCAACATCTGAACGAGTTCTGGGGACTCGACGATGAAACCGCCGAGCTCCGAATCGCAAACCGCTTCGTGCGATTCGGCAAATCGAATCGCCTCGTCGAGGGGTTCAGCCTGAGTGCGCGCAGCAAGCTGGGCCAATTCTTGTGCGCTGAATTGAAGCTTGACGCCACTGCGTACGAGAGCTTCCTGGGCGGTTTCCTTGACCTTTTGGTTTCTCAGGGTCTGCTTAGACGACTCGAGCCGGTTGACGATCACCAGCTCTACCAACTGGATGCGGCGTGCCTGCGGTGGCGGTTGGGAGACGGCAGTCCACCCGAGCCCGATCCACTCTACGTCCGCGGCCGCCGCAATCGCATTGGCTGCCGAGGCAACGAGGCGGATGTTCTTCCGTCGCCTGACGGCGGTCGCGGCCGGGAGCGGCATGTCAATACCTTCTTCCAACGGTTCTACCGTGAACCGGCTGCGACCTTGGCTGCACTCGAGGCGCGTGAGCACACCGCCCAAGTGGTCGCCGCCGGCGAACGCGAACGCCGTGAACGCAGGTTCCGCTGGGAAGACAGCGACACACGTAAAGAGCAGGATGGTTTGCGCCGCCTGCCATATCTGGTTTGTTCACCCACAATGGAGTTGGGCGTGGACATCGCTGACCTCGATCTGGTGCACTTGCGCAACGTGCCACCGACGCCGGCCAATTACGCACAGCGAAGCGGTCGCGCCGGTCGGCAGGGCCAGCCAGGGCTGGTTTTCACATACTGCGGTGCTGCCAACAGCCATGACCAGTACTTCTTCCAACATCGCACTGAAATGGTCGCCGGTAGTGTGCGGCCACCCCGACTCGACCTCGCCAACGAGGCATTGGTGCGCGCGCATGTGCAAGCTGAATGGCTGGCCGTTGTCAGGCTACCATTGGGCGACAGCATCGAGCAGGTCATTGACACCGACAATGAGGCCCAACTGCCACTGCGCCACGAAGCCGCTGCAGCCATTCGACTGTCGCAGCCCGCAAACGCCCAACTCCGCGAACGGTTGCACCAGATGCTGGCCTCTGACAAGGCCACACTCGATGACTCGGGCTGGTTCAGCGACGCATGGCTCGAAGCCGCAATCAACGAAGCGCCGGCGAATTTCGACCGCGCCTTTGATCGCTGGCGCGAGCTTTATCGCGCCGCCAAACGCCAAATGCAGCAGGCACAGTCAGAATTGATGCGGGCGCGTGACCGTGACACACAAGCACAAGCGCGCCTGCGCGAGGAAGAGGCCCTCCGCCAGCTCAATTTGCTTCGCCAGATTTCGGTCAACAGGGAGGAAGGCGATTTTTATCCTTACCGTTACCTGGCCAGCGAGGGTTTCCTACCGGGCTACAATTTCCCGGCCTTGCCGGTGCGAGCCTGGGTGCCCCGGGGCGAGGGAGAATTTATCGCGCGTCCTCGTTTCCTTGCCATTCGCGAGTTTGGTCCCTTGAACATCATCTACCACGAGGGCACAAAATGGGAAATCGCCGGCTTTCAGTCGCCGCCAGGTGGTCTTGAGGAACGCCGCAGCCAGAAACGATTCTGTCAGGAGTGCGGTGCGTTCTGTGAGGCTGGTCTGGATTTGTGCCCAAACTGCCGCACACCATTTAACCCCACTAACAGCACGTTGCTGAACTTGCTTGAACAGCCCAATGTCCGGTGCCGACGGCGGGAGCGAATCACTTGCGATGAAGAGGAACGAAGACGCCATGGCTTCGAGCTTGGCGTGGCATGGCAATTCGCCAGCGAACCAGGCGGGGCACGCAGGCGGGAAGCAGATGTACTGGTTGGCCAGACGCCTGTGATGTGGCTGGTTTACGCACCAGCAGCTACGCTGGTCCGGGTCAACCACGGCTGGCGCGGCGCAACCACACCCGGGTTTCTCGTGGACCTCGAAAGTGGCGAAGCACACAGCAGTCCGCCTCCAGATAAACACGCACCGGCTCGTCCGCGCCGATACGAACGCCTCCATTTGGCGGTGCAATCCACACAGAACCTGTTGTTTGTGCGTCTGCTGCGACCAGAACTGTGCGAGCCCGGCGTTGAGGTCACACTCCAATATGCCCTGCAGCGTGCCATGGAACAGTTGTTCCAGTTGGAAGAGACCGAACTGGGTGCCGAGCGCGTTGGTCGGGGCGAGCATCGCGCGATCATGTATTACGAAACCGGCGAGGGCGGCGTGGGTGTTCTGCGCCGCCTTGTTGATGAGGCCGACGCCATGGCCCGGCTCGCCGTCGAGGCACTGGAACGGTGTCACTTCGATATTGCTGGCAAAGACCTAAAGCCGACCTGCCTGGCTGCGTGTTATGAGTGCTTGATGAGCTTCGGCAACCAGCACGAAGCGCTGCTGCTGGATCGCCGCAAGCTCAGGCCGCACCTGCTCGACCTCGTCAACAGCCGAACCTTGCCGCGCATCGCCGGCCGCGATTGGAAACAACACTTGGCGTGGCTGCGGTCCCTCACTGATTCACGCTCCGAGCTGGAACGGCGTTTTCTAGACGTTTTAGCATCGGGATTACACCGCCTGCCAGACGAAGCACAAAAGGCAATCCCCGACCCGCGGTGCATTGCCGACTTTTTCTATGCGCCGAACGTGTGCGTGTTCTGTGACGGGTCGGTCCATGATGAACCCGCGCAGGCAGCTCGGGACCGAGAGGTTCGGTCTGAACTTATCCGCCGGGGTTACAGGATAATTGTGATCCGCTATGACCGCAGCATCCAGGATCAGATTGCACAGTATCCCGAGGTTTTCGGAAAGTTCAACCTGCACCGGTGAATGCTGGGCGATGGTCCTCTCCAAACAGCGCAGCCAGCCTCGGGCAGGCAGGATCGGGACCGCAAAGAGCGAGAATCCGGCGATCGCAGTATTTTGGCTTTCTTTTGCTCCTTTCCGCCAACCACAAAGTGATCGGTGGTTTTCTGGTGATAGCCGAAAAGAGGAAAAAGAGACGAAAAAAATTACCGGCGGGGTTCAGGCCGTTTTTTCGTCGTCTTCTTGTTATTTTGGCTAACAGAAAGAACCGGCAAGTGGTTTTTCGGTGATAGCCGAAAGAAACGAAAGAGGACGAAAAAAGGGATCGCAGAAAAATGGGAGGCAGAAACATGAGCTGGTGAAAGATGGCGGGGGTCGCCCCAGCGCTTTGGAGGAATCAATCGTGCCGGGAGCGCGCCCGTCCCCGGACGCATGAATCCGACGACCGATGTCGGACCGGTTTCGATAACGCAGATCCGGCGACCGAATGTCCACCGGCTCTGAACTACGTGTCTGTCCCCATTCCGGTTCATGGCAGAAGAATGGAGGGCAGAAAAATGGAGGGCAGAAAAATGGGGTGGGGAAAGATGGTGGAGGTTGTTCCAGCGCGTTGGAGGAGCGATCGCGCTCGGAGCGCGCCCGTCCCCGGGCGCAGGATCCGCAAACGTCTTGCTCGGATGGGCCGGGCCTTCAGCCCTTGGATTGTGTAAGGTGATGTTGGGGTGACCGTTTCGTGGGGCGTTGCCCCGCGCTGGTATGGTTCGCGCCGTTGGCGCTTTGGTCACCGAGCAGTGACAGCAAGGGCCCACGGCCCGCTCCATACCAGCCTTGGGCAACGCCCCGGGTAAAGCTGTTCGATGGACTCACGGCTGGATCACCACCTTGTTCCGGCGCGGAGTGGCCATGGTTTCGACGGCCTTGTCGATCTCGGCCAGCGGGAAGCGGTGCGAGATGACGTGTTCCGGGTTCACCAGCCCGCGTTCCATGAGCATGATCGCCTTCTCCATCGCCAGCGGCGTGGTGCCGAAACTGGCGTCCATGCGCGCCTCGAGGAAGTGCATAAGGCCGCCGTCCAGTTCGAAGGTCTCGTGCGTCGTGATTCCGAAAACGTTCCAGCGCGTGCCACGCCGCAACAAGCTGACCATGAGTCTCACCGCAGCAATCGCACCAGCCGCCTCGATCACGAGGTCAGGGCCGTGCGGGAGGAGGCCATAGACGGCTGCCTTGGCATCGACTTCTTTCGGATTGATTATGTGCGTTGCACCGAGGCGGCGCGCGGTCTGCAGCGCATAGTCGCTCTCGTCGATGGCGATCAGCCGGCCAGCCCCGGCGGCCTTCGCCACCATCAAGCAATACATCCCGATAGACCCGGTGCCGATCACCACTACGTCATCCCCAACGCTCATTTGGGACATCTGGATGACCCCCTTCCAGGCGGCGCTGAGCGGCTCGGCCTGACACGCGGCATCGAAGGAGACATTCTTCGGTTTGTGGAAAAGCGTGTTCGCGCCGGTGACGGTGTATTCGGCGAAGCTGCCGGGCCGCACGTCCTCCGGCCCATCGCCGCCCGTGGTGTAGGCGTGTTCGCAATAGTGCGTGAGACCGACGCGGCAAGCGTGGCAGGTGCCGCAGTATCCGCTGGGCTGGATGATCACTTCGTCGCCTTCCTTCACGTTCTTCACGCCTGGCCCCACGGCGGCGACGATTCCCGCTGGTTCGTGCCCTGGTACCAGCGGGAACTTCACATTGCGACGGATACCTTTGATGGCCTTGAAATCCGTGGCGCAAAAGCCGCACGCCTTAATTCGCACCAGTGCTTCACCGGCCCCGGGCCGCGGGGTGGGAACCTCTTCGAGGACAAGGCGGTCGAAATCTCTCAGTACGGCAGCGAGCATAAACGGGTCATAGGAATCTGCTCTTTCGACGCGTGAGTGGCTCGAGAGCATTGCTTTTCATCGGCCGACATTTTCAATAATTTACTGAAAAATCGATCATATTTGCGAAGATTTTCAGACCGCGAGTTTGCTCAATTTGTCAGTACCTGCTTCTCTGGCAGCGAGGAGTGCGGTCACCACAGTGCGGCCTTCAAGGTATGGTGTTGGATAATCTGCGAGGAAATCGCAGATCAGCAGGGCGTTCGACACTTTTGCCTTCGCACTGTTCGTCCGCTGATCCGACTCGCATCTCCACCGGGGGCGACGAAGTCTCCCCGTTCAGCGCGGCGCGACGGAGTGCCAAGCCTGGAATGAACGCATGCACCTCGCCCAGATCATTTTGGTTGCGTCTGCGCCGCGCTGAGCAGTCTTGGCGGTAAACTGACGATACATTTGTTGAATCTGGAAACCATCGACCGGGCTATGAACTGGCGCCTGCCCGGTCCTTCGGCGGTAAAAAAGTGAGTGCGCCTCGAAGGTGCGTCGAATGCTGCAGGTCTGGTCGGGGCGGGCTCAAGGCCGGGGTTGCAGCGTGACTTCTCCCAAGTCCAGCACTCCGGCATTGTTCCCGGCGGGGATCACCACAGGACATTCAAAAAGCCTCGGTGGCGGATTATCAGCCGCGTCGCTGGTGGGCGTGCCAAGATCCACCAATACGACATACTGGCCCGGGCGGACCTCCTCTGAACTACGTGTCTGTCCCCATTCCGGTTCATGGCAGAAAAATGGGGGGCAGAAAAATGAGGGGAAAGATCGTCGCGCTGGTGCAAGGCGTTGGAGAAAGCAATCGCGGTCGGGAGCGCGCCCGTCCTCGGGCGCATGAATCCGACGACCGATGTTGGGCCGGTTTCGATAAAGAGGATCCGACGACCGAATCCGTACCGGCTCTGGACTCCGTGCCTGTCCCCATTCCGGTTTGAAGAGTGGGTTTTCGGGAATAGCCGAAAAGATGAGAAGGAGGCGAAAGAGGGAATGGCAGAAAGATGGAGGGCAGAAAAATGGGGTGGCTAAAGATTGCCACGGTTTCGCAGGAAAAGCCTCAACGCTGCCCTTGACACGGAATAGAATCCTCAAAGACCATTAACCCGACCTTGGTTCGAGTGTCACGAGCGATTGTTCAGGTAGAAATGAAAACACTGCTCCTCAACGCGGCGCAGCCGCAAGCAAATGCTCCCGGCACTATAGATGTTTTCGTTCCGGGCTTGGCACTCCGCGGCGTCGCACTGAACGGGGCGATTTCTTCGCCCACGAACCACATGAGATTGGGAGCGTTCGCCAAACAGGTTGAAGACAGGAGTCTCGGACGATCCACTGATTTGCGACTGCTGCGCAGATTTTTCCACATTGTACTCGGTCTTGCCGGCATGGTCGTCGTCGCGCTGGAACCACCGGTTATCTCCGCCGCGGACAGCTCGCAGTGGGCACACTCTCAAATCTCCTTCACCAACACTGGAGATCGCGGCCACACGGAACGCGGTGTATCGTTTGTAGGAGTGGACGACGCGCGCAGGGCGCTGTCCCTGTACCGGGCGGAGTTGGACGAGTTGCGGAAGCGGTTCGCCGTCAGCGACCGCGTGCCAGACGTTCCGTTCTTCCTGTTTGGTATGGGTGCGCGGGCAAAGTACTGGTATCAAGCCGGCCAGTTGCGCGAGGCGCCGTCGGGCCGCGTTGTTCGTCAGTGGGCAGTGCGCGAGGCGATCATTGTGCCGCCGGAATACCGGGTGGTCCTGGAGTTGAACGATGGTGGTACCGCGGAGATTCGCGAGGATGAACAGGGTATCTGGATTACCGAGAAGGGGCGGCGCTTGCGACTCGCCGGCTCCGAGGCGCGGGTGAACCTTCCCGAGTTTACGGAGCATTGTTTTCCGCGAGTGTTGCGGGTGCTGCATCAGGAACTGCTGGTCAACGTCATCAACGGCCAGCCGGTGCCAAACCTGTTTGTCTATTCCAAACCGTGGTTGCGGGATGGGGCCATGATGGGCATGGCTTTCAAGGCCACGGGCAATCTGCATGTCATCCGCGACTGGATTCTTGGGCTGCGCGAAGTTTATGACCGCAACAACGCCGGCGAGGAAGAGGCCGACAACCTTGGCCAGGCGTTGTATTTGATCTCGCTCGTCTCCGACCGCACGCATCCGCTGGTGAAGAAAATCTTGGCCGAACTACCGCGCTGGGAGGTGATCAAGGACGGACGCAAATTCATTCTGGGTCGATCGGATTTTGCTGCGCACCCGGTGTATCAGACCAAATGGTTGAAGTATGGTTTGCGCGCGCTGGGGCTGCCGGACCCCTACACCGTGCCGCAAATGAACGACAGTTACTCGGCGATGGTTTGGTGGGATTACCGCGATGCGTATGTGCCAGGCAACGACGCGCGCGATCGCGACAATTACCCGTACCTCGGCTGGGCGGTGGACCATTTCCATGGCGAGAAAGGCAGCCCCATCAGCAATCGCGACTACCCGCTCACCTGGGAGCGGCACGCCAGTCAGGCAAACTATGCCATGCTGGACGTGTTGGACCCCGTTTTTGTCCGCGAGAAGATCGCAGCGCCCCATACCTGGCATGCCGCCGAGGTGTTTCTGTATTTGATGAATACATCAGCCGCACCGTGATTGACCCTGTGACCATGAAGACCACCCGAATTACTTCCCTGCTACTACCGCTCGTCCTGCTCACACTTGGCCAGGCCACCATTGACTTGCGCGCCCAGTCGCTTCCGCCCATCAAGGTCAGCGAAAACCAGCGGTTTCTCGTCACCGTCGATGGGAGACCATTCTTCTGGCTGGCGGACACGGCATGGCAGCTCATACATGACCTCGATGAAGCCGAGATCCGCCGATACTTTGCCAACCGACGAGACAAGGGGTTCACCGTCATTCAGACGGTGGTGCTGGCAGAGCTGCGCTTTGACAAGCCCAACGCTTTCGGCCATTTTCCCATCGAGCCACAGCGCCCGGATCGTCCGATCATCAAGGAGGGACCGAACAACGATTATTGGGACGACGTGGAGCGTGTTTTGCGGCTGGCGGCGGAACATGGCTTGTACGTCGGGCTGCTGCCGACGTGGGGCAGGTGGGTGAGTTCCGATTGGCAGAACGGCATTGTTGATGGCTTTTTTACCGTTGCGAATGCTGAAGCTTATGGCCGGTTCATTGGCGAACGTTACAAGGATCATTCGAACATTATTTGGATTCTGGGCGGGGACAGGGCCTCGCCCACCGACGAAGCCAAGGCCATTTGGCGAGCGATGGCGCGCGGTATTGCCATCGGGGTCAGCGGTGCCGAAGATTATTCCAAGGTGTTGATGACCTATCACACCAGCGGTCCTGGCAGCACCGCATGGTTCTTAAACAAGGAGCCGTGGCTGGATTTTCACGGGCTGCAATCCGGGCACGGCCGCTGGGCTTTCAACTGGATGATGGTCGAGCACGCTTACACCATGAAACCGACCTTGCCAGTGATTGATTTGGAGAGCAGTTATCCCGGCTTTCGCCATGGCCGTCCGCCCACCGTTGCCACCGACGACGATGCACGGCGCGCGGCTTATTGGGCTGTCTTCGCGGGTGCTGCCGGTCACACATACGGCCACCACAGCGTCTGGCAAATGCATTCAGCAAAGTATCCCGGCGTGGCCAACCCAAAGGAGTTTTGGTGCGACGCGCTCGATGCACCCAGCGCGCGGCAGATGGGTTACCTGCGCCGGTTCATAGAATCGCGTCCGTTCCTCAGCCAGCGGCCCGACCTGTCGCTGTTGGCTTTCGAGCAAACCAAACCGTGGGAAATGTGCCTGGCACTGCGTGGCGACGGTTATGCGCTGGCGTACACTCCCACAGGCCGAAGATTGGATATCCAGCTCGGCAAGCTGGCCGGCGCGCGCGTGCGGGCTTCGTGGTTCGACCCGCGCACCGGCGAAACATCGGCCATCGGAGAGTTTGATAACCAGGGCCGGCGAACCTTCGATCCACCTGGCGAGGAATCCCCCGGCAACGATTGGGTGCTTGTGCTGGAAACAGTCAAGGAACAACATAGAGCCCAATGAAATCAGAAAAGCAAAGTCAGCAAACATGTAATCGCTGCCCGACAAGAGCTGTGTTGCCAAGGAAAGAGAACCTGGTTTGCTTAATTTGCCTTTCGGTGGCTTTCCGGGCAGGCACTCGGTGTGCTGGCATCATAATCGTCACGGTTTCTCTTATTTTCCCGCTATCTATTACAGCGGCGATGGCGATAACGCGTTTGAGTGATGCGCCATCGGGACCTCAGATCTTGATGTGCTCCACGGACTATGATACCGGCGGCAACACTTCAATTCGGCACATTGGGCGTGCGCGAGATTTCTTTTGGAAAGGCTTATCCGGTCAAGGTGCGCGAACGCCGGGGCGACGAGGTCCGAACCGAACAAGGTGGTGGCTGGATCGGCTGGGCGATGTACGTTGGCGCCAAAGGCGGCCCTTGAGCAGCAGAACCTACTGAGATATAGCGCCTATGAACTTACGCAAGACGGAGAGCATTGGACTGGTCCTGTTGTGCACGTTGTCCGCGGCAGCCTGGTTGCCATGTGCGGGTCAACCCAATCTGTTGGGCAATGCCGGTTTTGAGGTCGGCACCCTTCAAGGTTGGACAGTTCAAGGCAGCGGCAAAGTCGTGACCAACGCAGCACGCAGCGGTCTATATGCTGCTACGCTGACCAATGCCAATCTTCGCCAAGGCTGGATCACGGTGACCCCCGGTCGTGCGTACAAGGCGTTTGCCTGGGTCCGGCTGGTCTCGGAAGTGGGCTCGGACTGGGGCGGGTTTCGAGTCGAGGTCAACGACGAGACGTGGAAGGCGCTGGCGCATTCGGGCGACCTTTTGGTGCGCACGCATGGCACAAACTGGTTCAAGGTGGCCCTGAAGTTTACGGCGACAACCGCGCGGGCGCTCTTTCAGGTCGGTTACTTCGGCGGCAGCGGTCGGACCTTGGTGGGGATCGTGGACGATTGCGCCTTGTTGGAGGACACCCCGGGCAACATGCCGCCGGCGGTGACGGCTACGCTTGCCCCCACCAACGTGGCTGCGCCGGGCGCGCAAAGCTTCACGCTGACCGGCGACGACCCGGACGGCGCGATCAGGCACATTGTGTGGGAATTCGGCGACGGCACGCGCGCGTTTGGCTGGAAGGGCACGCGGCACATTGGCGTGCCGGGCGATTACATCGCGCGTGTGTTGGTGGCCGATGACGAAGGCTTGGTGGTGACGCAACAGGTCGCCTGGTCAGCCACGCGGGCTGGCTGGCCAGGCCTGCAAATCACCAATCCGACCGACGCGGAAATCGTTGTTAGCCACTCGCCTGTAGTAATCAGCGGAACGGCAACTGGCTTTGGCAAAGTCGAGGTGAGCACCGACCGTGGGTTTTACGGCGTCGCCACCGGCACGAACTCTTGGAGCATCGCCTTGCCACTCGCACCGGGCTGGAACACAGTTACGGCGTGGGATCAAACTCGCCGCATACGTTACGTGCCGACGGGTATGTTGGCGGTGACCGACCTGGCAGAAAACACAAACGTCGTCGAACGTTGGGAGCCGATTGAAATCACGTTTACCGTCACCAACTCCGCCGCGACGCATGTGCAGTTTGCCCATGACCCGGCGCCTCCACCCGGCTTGGCGTGGATGGACGGCATTACGGTGGACGGCCTGTTTACGCCCGACAACTGGCAGATGGTGTACCGTCGGCCGGCCTTTCTGTGGCAACCATACACAAGGGCGCTCAAGGACAACGAGGAATGGTTGTATCCGACCAGCGGGCTGCGTTGGTGCGTGCGGTTCGCACCGCCGCAGACTGGCGACTGGCAGTACCGGATCGAAGTGCAGGAATCGCGTGGTGGCGCAGTTTCAACCACGCACGGGTTTACCGTTGTGCCACCTACCAACCCCGACAATCACGGGCCGATCCGCGTTGCGGCAGACAGCCGGTATTTTGAGTTTGCTGACGGCACGCCGTTTCTGGGAAGCGGGCACGGGCTGGGATTCTCCGATGAGAGGTATTCGTTCGATGCCGTGCAGAAGTTCCAAACGATGGGTGCCGGCAACCAGAACTTTTTCCGGTGGTGGATTTCTGGTCACCTCTGGGGTTCGGCGTGGCAACCTTGGGCGTCGCGGACATTGCCATACGAGGGCACGGTACCGGCCACGGGGTTGTCGTTGGAATCCGCATTTGGCGACGGCCTGGCCGCGTGGAAACTCGATGCCGTTAACCCGGTTCTGTTTCAGGGATTCATGAGCGGTCATGCCGGGCTGATTCCCGGCCGCAGCTACCGGGTGCGGGTGCGGTGGCGGACCGAAAACGTGACCGGCCCGGCCAATCCAGCCCATCCGTTTGGTGTGTGCGTCAAATTCGTCGGCTGGCCCGAACCGGGGCGAACGCACACATTGCCGGCGTTGGTCTCGCACGAGAACGGCGACACACCGTGGCATGTGGCCACCGGCACGTTCACGGCCACTGGCAATCTGTTACCGAATCTGGCGTTGATTCTTGAGAACACGACCGGCGGTCGGGCTTTTGTGGACGAAGTGGCTGTTGAAGAATCGCTCGGCGGTGGTGTGTATGGGCCAAATCTGTTGCGGTCACCGCGCGCCAATCAGCACACGACCTTTGACGCGCGCCGGGGCGCGGGCTTGGAGCACATCCTGCGCGAGGCAAACCAGCGTGGGTTGTATTTCAAGCTGGTCATCAGCGAGAAGCAGGAGTTTCTGCTCAACCAACTCTCGCCGTTTGGATTGCCGGACCCGCACGGCAACCATTTCAATCGCGGCGCCGGATCGCCAACGCGTCGATTGCACGAGCATTATTGGCGACATCTCTCGGCCCGGTACGGCGCGTTTCGGTCGGTGCATTCGTGGGAACTGGTCAACGAAGAAGCGCCAGGTCCCGGCGAACACTTCGAGCTGACCGCCCATGCCGCGCAACAATCCGACCGCGACGGTAATCCACACATGGTCAGCACGTCCACCTGGGCGGGGCTTGCTACCAACGCATGGAAACATCCCGCCAGTGCGCCGATTCACTACGCTGATTTTCACTGTTATGTGCGCGCGACCGGCTGGATCGAGCCCAAGGATGCGTTGGCCAACGATTCCGCGCGCTTTTTCCACGAATACGATTTGGCGGCCCGCGCCGCTGGTTTCGGCAAACCGATCACGTGGGGCGAGGTGGGTATTGACGGCACGGGCGCCGGCAGCGATGACGAAGAAGCATTGCTGGCCAAAGACAGCCGGGGCATCTGGCTTCACAAGATCATCTGGGCACGGTGCGGACCCGGCGGCGTTTATCCGCTCTATTGGTGGACTGACAACATCTTCAACCGAAATCTCCACAGACTCTATGGCAACTGGCACCGTTTCATGGCCGGCATCCCACTGACCAACGGTCGGTACGTGGCTGTCGCGGCCACCTCATCCAGTCCGCGCATTCGCGTCTTTGGGCAAAAAGACACAACGGCTGGTCGCGCGCATCTCTGGCTCGACAACACAAATCACACCTGGCGCGCCGTGGTCGATGGATATTCTTGGTCCGGGGAGAACGCTGCCCTCGAAGTGGGTATGGGAACCTCAGGCGCGTCCTACCGGTTAACGTGGTGGAATACCACCAACGGGCAGCCGATTGGCACCGAGATTCGTCAGGCCGATGCCGCAGGTGTGGTCCGGTGGAATGTCACCAATTTGGTTACGGACACGGCAGTGCACTTGGACCGGTTGACATCTCGCGAAGCATGGCGGTGGCAGCATTTTGGCTGGCCGGACAATGTGGGCCAGGCCGCTGACGACGAGGACCCTGACCGGGATGGCTTGCGGAATTTTGTCGAATACGCCCTTGGACTCGACCCGAAGGCGCCCAGTGTTCTGCCAGTCTGGCCCTCCGTGGTCAATGATCGGCTCGCGCTAAACTACGTGCGACGTCGGCCAGCCGATGATGTGGCTTACGTTGTGGAGGCGGCTGCTGAGTTATCTGGGGATTGGAGTAACGCAGGTATTACCGAAGCGATGCTTGGCGCGACGCCCGGCTTTCAGACAAACCGCGCGCTTGACAGCGTGTCGGTTTCTCAAGCGCCTCGGCGATTCCTCCGGCTCAAACTCGAATTGTTGCCATGAGACTTGAACGCAAATCTCTCCGCATATCGGCCGGCTTGAAGTTGGCCATTGGTGTGATTGTTGCATGCCATTTGGCTGTGCTCAGCGGGCAAGTGCAAAGCTGGTTCACCAACATACAACCTCTGATCCACGCTTGCGGCCTGACTTCTTCCAACCGGGTCTGGCTGGCATGGACCGGCACTGCAAGTGCGCAATATTCTGTCGAACGCACCCACGACCTCAGTCAACCTTTCGCTGTTGTTGCATCCAACTTGGCTGCGATGAGCCCTGAGAATCGGTTTACGGATTCTGTTCATTCTGCTGCCGCCACTTACCGCGTGGGGGCAAGCCCGGTGACGCCATTGACCGATTGGTTTCAGCATGCACATGATGCGCAGCGAACCGGTTACGCGCCTGCTGCGCCGCCGCATCCGTGGCGTTGGGCATGGCAATGGAATGGATCGGATGACAGTGGCCGCATCGTGCCCGGCAAGGTGCTCTTGCCGCGCAACGTCCAACCAATCGTGGCCGAAGGGCGCGTGTACATCGCCGCTGGCACCAACGGCGTGTATGCGATCGATGAAACCAATGGCGCGGTGCTTTGGCAGGTCAAACCCGGCGGGGCAATCAATTCCACGGTTGCATATGATCCAGGTACTAGGGCGTTGTTTGCGGTATCCAGTCACGGCCGTCTCTACAAGCTCAGCCCGAGCGATGGCGCGACGCTCGCATCCTGTGTCTTGGGCGCGGCCACCGCGTTGCCATTGCCGGTGGCAGTGGCGAACGGGCGCATTTTTGCTTCGATGGGACAGAACGTACTCGCGCTCGATCCGGCCACGCTGACAACCAACTGGCTCTACAACGCCGGCAGCGCGGTGCATACGCCGCCGGCGTATTCGGCCAACCGCGATGTCGTGGTTGTCGCCACTGCGGACCTCCATGTTCACGCCATCCACAGTAGTGACGGCACGCGATTGTGGCGCGTCAAGCCCGGCACGCATAAGCCCGACGAACATCACACATTCGCCAACGGTTGGCCGGTCATCGCCGAACAACACGGCTTGGTGTTGTTGCGGCAACGCATCAACTGGGACTATTTGTGGCTCAACCCAGATCCGTTTGGCGTTCCCGAAAACTCAACGATCCGCGCCCGGCTGGCGGCTCAACCGAACGCGCGCTGTCATTTCGCGTTGCGGCTGGAGGACGGCAGCGTCGCGTTTCACATCAATAACGGCGCGGGCGGGTTTGGTGATGGCGGATATCTACCGCTTGGCTCCATGCCGGTCGTGCGCGTATTCCCGGGCGGGAAGGAAGTGGCGCTCAACATCATTCGCGGGGACGGTCGCTACGACGCCCGTTGGGATTCGCATTTTGGCGAGATGGTGTTGGACGATAACACCGTGCCCGGGCTGCAGGCCGGCGACGTGCGCTGGATCCGGCACGGTAATACGCCAGCAGACGACGATTTCCTGCTGACCGATGAACAGCCGTTTTTGTCGGCAGCGGGTGATTACCTTTTTGGCAGCCACTGGCTGGTGACCTACGCGATTCAGCCGATGGACCGTGGACCGACCCGGGGTACGTGGATTAACAAGATCAACTCGACGAACCTCTCGTGGATGATCGTCTCGCAGGGCGCGTGCGGGCCGTGCCCCTTTTCGCCGACCCATTATTGTGCGCAGTCGCTGAACGAAGACCCCGGTTGCGGGCGCAACTATGCCGGCGGTTTTTACGTCACGCACAACGTCGGCGGCACTGTTCCAGTTCATGACCTGTTTTGGACGGAATACGGCTGCGTGGTTGGGCTGCCCGACAAGTTGATAGTGCGCGACACGACCGGTGCGATTTTTTGTCTGGTGAGTGGCAACCCGCGTAGCGGCGGTAGCCCCACCCCGAAGTCCGCATCCACGTCCGCACCAGGTGACCCTCTGGTGAGCAACGATTCGATCTCGGTCGAGGGCCAACTCCGCTACGTCTTCAACAACGGCAAGGCGGTGCTGCTGTCCTTTGCAGAGCCCCACCATGGCACCTTCAAAGCGCTGATTCCACGGTCCTCCTGGCACAATTTTACCGGCCTGAAGACCGAGTTGGGGCGCAACCGCGCGGCACTTTACCGCGAAGGGCAGTGGGTTGTGTTGACCGGCACGCCCACGTGGTATCAAGGTGATCCGGCCGTTTATGTCTCAAACCCGAGCCAAGTGCAAATATTGGACGATGCAGCGATTGGCTTGGCAGTCAAGTCCAATGGCCGTTGAGCGCCAACCCCGATCGCGAATTCAACGCCACTTGAATTCAACAGGAATGAACACCCGACGCCACAGCTTTCGCAGATTTGTAACAAGAACTCGGGTTGAAGTCCGCATGCCGTTGCCTTATGATGCAACAAGCACGATGAGCCAATCCAGCTCTGACTTGATTCGATCCAGACGGCGACGTCCGGTTCTTTTTCTTGGTTTGGCAATCCTTTCCATCGTAGCACCGCGGTTTGCGATGGCCGCCGATCGTTGGGATTGGAGCCAGCGCGCGCCGGTCGTAGCTTGGCGCGCCGAGATTGGTGCCGGTTTTGCCAGCGTGGCCGTTCACGACGGCACGGTCTTTGCCTTCGGCAATGTTGCCGATGAGGACCGCATCACGGCGCTGGACATCGAGACCGGCAAGGTGCGCTGGCAATATCGCTATCCGTGTCGGGCGCTTGGCATAGCCAAGCCGGACGAACGCGGTCCCCGCGCCACCCCTTTGGTCCACGCTGGCGCTGTCCATACACTGAGCCGCGACGGCCGGATGTTGTGTCTGGACGTCGCCACGGGTGCATTGCGGTGGCAGTTGGATGTGCCGAGCGAGGTGGGCGAGAAACCGCCCTATTGGGGTTTCAGCGGTTCGCCCCTTGTGTGGGATGACCGACTGATCTGGTCGGTGGGAGATCGTGGCCTTGCAGTGCGCGTCGCTTCTGGCGAAGTGGTTTGGAAATCACAGCCGCGGGCTTCAACCGTATGGAAGAATGATCCGGTGGGCACTTCCGGCTACACGACACCGCAACCGGTTATGTTCGGTGGCCAGCGCCGCGTGTCGCTCGCCAATGAAAGTCAGTGGGTCATAGTCGAGCCGGCTGACGGCGCATTGGTCTGGGCTACACCGTGGAAAGTGCCGTACGGCGTCACTGCTACCCAGCCGCTGTTAATTGGCCAGCGCGTGGTCCTCAGTGGCGGCTATGGTTACGGCATCCGGATGGTGGAACTGGATGGCCCGGGAACTGTGGTGTGGGCCAACTCGAACTTGCGAAGCCACTTTTCCAATCTGGCAGTCGTCGGCGAACACTTGTATGGCATCGACGGCAACCAACAGGACGGCGCAAGGTGCGAGTTGCGCTGCATGCGCCTGAGTGACGGCCAGGTCTTGTCGGGCGAACGACTTGGTTTTGGCAACCTGACGTTGGTTGAAGAACGCATCCTTCTCCTCACAGCCTGGGGGGAGCTGGCGTTGATTGTGCCGTCCCCCGCCGGCTTCCGCGAAACCGGGCGGACGCAAATCTTAAGCACCGAATGCTGGACTGCCCCGTTGGTATTTGGTCGCCACGTCTTCGCCCGGAACAAGCAGGGTACACTCGTCCGAGTTGATCTCCCATGAGACTCTTTGGACTGGTTCACTGCTGGCTGCTCCCCGCAGTGGTGGTACTGGCAGTGCCAACCATGCCCAGGCGACTGATTGGCCGCAGTTGCAGCGTGACGCCGCTCGCACCGGGCACAGCCCTGACGAAGTGCCGCCGCCTTAACGTGCGCGATGGGCCTTGGTTTTCCGGGCGATCCGACCATCCGCACCGACACTCTGGCTGGACGTACGTCGGCAAGACGCAAAATGAACACGTCCGGTTCTGAGCCGACCGCAAATCTCATTTGAGAACCTGATGCTCACGGGTATAATGTTCGCATGACAGTAGTTGCTGGACAAAACGTATGCGCATCAGCCGAACGGTATCTCACTCGCCTGCAAGCAACAACCGGTCAGTCCGGCACCATGTACGTCCGAACTGCTCGACGAGGCTCGTCCACAACAGAATACGTGAACGGCCAGCCGGATCACAACCAATCAAGCTGAATCTGCCGAGCTCGCAAAGTTGGCGGTTGGCATGCCGTAAACCTGCCGCCCCGCGCAATGCACAATCCAGGGTTTGATCCAAACTCCGCAGCCACACCAAACACAAACAACCGCCGGTTGCGTAATAGCCCTGAAGTGCGATGCTCCGACTCAACTCGACAGCGCGCCGACGATTCGGCGCCGCTTTCCATTCGAACGCCAACAGGTCCGCAACCGCCCGCCGGCTTGTTTGAGCGCATGAGGCATCTGTTTCTCCAATACCCACTCTTGCACTTCCTTCTGCTGGACTTGCGCTGGACAGCAGTGGTGCTCGTCATTGTTGTTTTTGGCGGACTAACAATCCTGTCGATGCAAAAGATTTGGGTCAGAACACCGCCCGGCTTCCGCCCGGTCGTCCGGGTCAGCACCCTGGATCTGGCCCAGGCATGGTCTCTTCGCCGAACCGCCGAGCACGCCGAAAAAACCGGCGACAAGCAATCAGCGCTCGAAGCATTGATTGGTGCGGTTGCCCAAGACAGCGCCAATGTTTCGCTGTTACGCAGTTGTCTCCATGCTGCAGCTCGAAATGAAAACCTCGAGGGCCAAAGCGCCGCCAGAATTCTGGCGCAAATCCCATGGCTCTTGCGCCTGACACAAACAAACGAAACCGATCTCCACATCGCAACCCAATTGCTAAGAAAATACCACCGATGGGTCGAAATCGAGGAATTGCTTCGGCCCCGGCTGGAACACTTGAACCCCGAAGAACAAATCGACTACGTCGCCGCATTGTTTTGGTTGGGGAGAATCGACGATTTCGCCCGGGCATGGGAAAAGTTGCCATACTCACTTCAAGACGATCCGGCGTTGCGCATCTGCCACTTCGCATACATGGCCGCATGGGGTCCACCTGAAAAGGCCGCCGAAGGACGACGTCTTTTGACTGCTGCTCTGGATGATCCCGTGCACGCCACACTCGCACACAGAGCGAATTTGATTGTCAGCGCGGCATTGTTGGACCCAGCAGGCTATGAAAAGTCACTGCGCAGACTCGAAGAATCCAGGGCCGCGCGAATCGCTGATGCAAAAGGTTACTGGAGATTGCTCGCCAACACCGGACGTAAAGAAGAAGCGCGGCTCCTCGCCGAGAATTATCTCTTCCCACCAACAACCCCATGGGAGGTTCTCGACCAAGCTTCCGCATACATTGACCTTGGCATGGATGATTTCGCCTGCCGCTTCATGCGGCGTTATGTGCCGGAGTTTGGGTGTTCACCTGCTGGCTGGTCAGTTTCCATGTGGATCACGTACGGGGAATTGCTGACCGAATTGAGACGCTGGGATGAGCTTCTCGACATGACGCTAATGGTCCGGCGTATTCCTGAAGCGTTACTGGTATTACGCGGTTACATCAGTTTCCTCGAAGGTCGGGCGTTGCTTGCCCAAGGTGCCGCAGAACCGGCAGCCCGATGCTTTGAGTACGCTTCCCATCAGGATTTCCCAACGCCAGAAATCGCCCTCAAAGTGGGTATCACTCTGCTTCAACTTGGTTACCCCGAACACGCGAGGGCGATCCTGATCAAACTCGAGGACGAATTGGCCAATGACGTGCGCCTTTGGCAGGCCTTGCTCGAAGTCACAGTGATGTTAAGAAACGACAGCGTCGAGTTCTACAAGGCTGCTCAGCACGCTTACAAACTCGCACCCAACGACGCCACCTGCATTAACAACTATGCCGCCGCACTCTTGATCAACCGCTGGCAACCAGACGAGGCAATCAACCTGACTCGCGACCTGCTCGCACGCGAGCCAAAGCTTCTGCAAGCCCGCATAAACCATGCGTTCAGCCTCGCACAAACCCGACGTTTCCACGAAGCCCGCCATGTTCTCGCAACCATTGATCCCTCCGGGCTGTGTGAACCCGACCGAACTTCATATTATCTTGCTTCGGCGGAGATCAATTCCGGCCTTTCGCTCCATGACGAAGCAATAGCCGATATCCGGATGATAGACCGGAAACACCTTTTCCCAAACCAACGCGAGTGGCTGGAAAAACTACAAAAACAGCTCAAGCAGCAACCTGCCCAGCGCGGTTCTGCAGCAACCGAATGATCGAGGCGTAACAATTGTGCTGGTTGCAGGAATACCGCTATGCCGCACCGCGCTGAACAGAACGACTTCGTCGCTCACGAGGCAGATGCGACTGAGATCACCGGACGAACAGTGCGAAGGCAAGAGTTCCGAACCGAACCCTGATCTGCGATTTCCGCGCAGATTTTCCTGCATGGCATTGCGATCCGGAATCTCTGGAACTGCCAAACCCGCGCGTGCGCAACCAAAACCTCGGTTCTCGACTTCTCGCGAACAACCTCCGCGTTCAACTATCTGGTACCGACCCGGTAGAAACGCAAAGGCA